>WNGF01005867.1_pt1 | contig 29668 bp, 34 predicted proteins | sample 5400641 | NCBI WGS metagenome assembly WNGF01 (sample SAMN13153371, study PRJNA577476) | soil metagenome | isolation source: 80 cm soil or saprolite under grassland replicate 2 | place: USA:California | collected 2016-06-15 | reverse complement strand
CAGGTGCGAGGGCTCGACTACCTCGCCGTCGGCCTGCTGGTGGCGCTCTCGGCGCTCGCCTTGGCCGACGTCCTCTACGTCAACCTGCGCGAGCGTCAGGCCGAGCTCGTCACCCTGCGCTCGCTCGGCTGGGCCGACGGGGAGCTGCGCCGCCTGGTCGCACTCGAGGCCGGGCTGCTCGGCCTGGTCGGTAGCCTCGCCGGTGCGCTGCTCGCCCTGCTCGTCGGCGGCCTGGTCGGCCTGCCGCTCCTGGCCCTCGTGCTGGCGGCGCTCGCGGCGGGGGCGGGCGGCGTGCTCGTCTCCTTGGTCGCCTCGCTGCTGCCGCTGAGCCAGATCGGGCGCTTCAGCGTGCCGACCGTGCTCGCCGAGGAGTAAACGGCAGGGACTCGAAATCTTTTTAGTCGCGACTAACCAACGCGCGCAAATGGCGTCTACACTCCTGACGCGATGAACGCCGTCCAGCCTTCCCTGTCGTCTCCGCGGTTCACCCGGATCCTGTTCGGGGTCGGCGTGGCGCTGCTGATTGCCGCGATCGTCGTCTTCGTGGTCAAGCGCAGCGGCGACTCGAGCTCTCCGCAGAGCGCCGCGCCGTCGTCGAAGGCGCAGGCGGGCGGTCTCAACCCAAATCCGCTCCAGGGCCAGCGTCAGGCCGACGTCCAGACGAACAAGAAGTGGTCGCAGCTCGACCCGGGGGCCAAGGCCGCCGTGCGCACGTTCATCTTCGACGGCGCCGGCGAGCACAACCTTGCCCGCGCGTGGCTCGTCGCCGCTCCGTCGATTCGCCAGGGCTTCACCTACAACCAGTGGGTTCACGGGAACGAGCTTCCTTTCCAGGTCTTCCCCGAGTTGAACCGCAAAGTCCCGGCGTCGTACACGCTGGTCCAGTGGTCGCCGCGGTCGTTCCTCGCCCAGGTCGGCCTGGGCTCCACCCACAAGACTGGCCGCCAGGCCTACACCTTCCAGATCGGCGGGCAGAAGGTCGGAAGCGGCGCGAAGGCTCACTGGCTCATCAACTACTGGATGACGCTGTACACGCCGCCGGTGCGCGCGAACCCGTCGGACTTCGGCGGTTAGGCAGCGCGAAAAATCCGTAGCTCGCGGCCGCCGCGAGTGGCTATCCTTCGGGGCGGAGTGAGGGGAGCGTTCTCTTCCGCCAGAACGAGGCGACGCCTCTTGTGGCTCGGCGGGCTCGCACTCGTCGGCGGCGTGGTCACGGGCATCGTGCTCGCATTTCCCTCGCCGAAGACGCCTGCCGGAGCCCGCCTTTCGACCGAGAAGGCCGAGACCATTGCCACGCAGAGGCAGACGGCCTACGGCCCCAAGCGGAAACAGGTCGAGCGAACCGCGATGGCGTTCGTCCGCACCGCCGTCACCCGTCACGACATCGATGCGTCCTACGACCTCGTCGCCCCTTCGTTGAAGCGCGGGTACACGAGGGAGCACTGGGCGAGCGGAAACGACCTACCGGTGCCGAGGTACCCCGCCATCATGGCGATCTCCCGGATGGCCTACTCGTACCGCAACGAGGTCGATCTGCAGGTTGCGCTGTTCGCGAAAAAAGACCAGCAAAGACCCGCGGTCTTCGACATCACGCTCGACCGGGTGCGCCAAGGCGGCCACTCCCGCTGGCTGGTCTCGTCCTTCTTGCCGACGCCCTCCAACGGCGGCGGGATCGGCCAGGGGCCGTCGCGCGCGAACATCTTCGGGGCACCGGCCCCGAAGACGCCCTCGAGCAGCCAGGTGTGGCTGCTTATTCCCGCTGTCATCTTCGGGCTCCTGCTGCTCGTCGTGGCGGCGCTCGGCGTGCGGAGCTGGCACGCGGGGCGGTTGTACCGGGCGTACGCCCGGCAGGACTAACCGAAGCTGATCTCCATCCCGTCGTACGCCTGCTCGTAGGAGTCCTCGAGCGGGCGCTCGAGCGGCCGGTGCGTGATCAGGAGGCGTTTCGCCCCCGAGGCCTCGAACGCCTCGTTCGCTTCCTGTGCGCTCAGGTGGCCGCGCGTGCCTCCTTCGGGATTCGGTGCGAGGAGCGTCGCTTCGCAGACGAACAGGTCGGCGCCGCGGGCGATCGTGGCCAGGCTCTGGCTTGGCCCCGAGTCGCCGGAGTAGCCGATCACTGTCTCGTTGGTCGAGGCGCGGAAGCCGAACGCGAGCAGGTCGTAGTGCAGGACGCGGTGCGGCGTGACTGCGAACCCGGCGGCCTCGAACGTCTCTCCGTCTGCGTACTCGTGCATCTCGAATGCGTCCTCGAACATGTCAGGCCGTCCGAGCCGGCCGCCGATCGAGCTCAGAACCTCGCGTCCCTCAGGCGGGACCCAGAGCTCCGGCCGGTCCGTGTCCATGCCGGGGCCGAGCGTCACACCCCACACCCACGGCACGAGATCGCCCCAGTGGTCGAGGTGCCAGTGCGTGACGGCGATCGCGTCCACCACCGGCCAGCTCTCCTGCTCCCGCAGCTTCGCGAGCACGCCCGGGCCGCAGTCCAGGAGCAGCCGTCCCGGCCCCTCGAGCAGGTATCCCGACTGCGCGCCGCCGGGGTTCGGCCAGGCCGGGGAGCAGCCGGCGACCTTGAGGAGGACGCTCATATACTCAACGTAGTGTGGCGAGCAAGATTCGTGTCGTAATAGCAAAGCCCGGCCTTGACGGTCACGACCGGGGCGCGAAGATCATTGCACGCGCGCTCCGCGATGCGGGCATGGAGGTCATCTACACCGGCCTCCACCAGACTCCCGAGCAGATCGTCGAGACGGCGATCCAAGAGGATGCCGACGCCGTCGGGGTCTCGATCCTCTCCGGAGCGCACATGACGCTCGTGCCGCGGATCCTCGAGGGGCTCCGGGAGAACGGCGCGGAGGACGTGCTTGTCGTCCTCGGCGGGACGATCCCGGAGGAGGACGCAGAGGAGCTCCGCTCGCAGGGCGTCGCGGCGGTCTTCACGCCGGGCGCTCCTACGAGCGAGATCGTCGAGTTCCTGAAGGGCAAGGTCACCGTCTGAGCATCCTCGTCCAGCGCGAGGAGGCCGTCGCGACCGTCATCGTCGACCGGCCGGAGGCTATGAACGCGCTCGACCGGCCGACGCTGGAGGAGCTTCGCGACCGCCTCGCGGAGCTCCGGGACGACCGGGACGTGCGGGTCGTCGTGCTCACCGGCTCCGGCGAGAAGGCGTTCGTCGCCGGCGCGGACATCAAATACATGAGCGGTCTCGGCGTCGAGGAGGCGACGGAGTGGGGAGAGCTCGGCCACGAGGCCGGGCAGTTGCTCGAGACGATGCGGAAGCCGACGATCGCGGCGGTCAACGGCTTCGCGCTCGGCGGCGGGTGCGAGTTGGCGCTCGCGTGCGACCTGCGCTACGCGTCCGCGAGCGCGAAGCTCGGCCAGCCGGAGATCAACCTCGGGATCATCCCGGGCTGGGGCGGGACGCAGCGGCTCGCCCGCGTCTGCGGCCTCGGCTTCGCGAAGGAGCTGATCCTGACGGGGCGCCTCGTGGACGCCGAGGAGGCGCTTGCACGGGGGCTCGTGAACGGCGTGCACGACCCGGTGCTCGAGAAGGCTCTCGAGACCGCGCGGCTGCTCGCCTCGAAGAGCCCGGTCGCACTCGCGGCGGCCAAGCGGGCCGTGAACCACGCGCTCCAGGGCGAGCACGTCGAGAACCTGCAGCGCGAAGCGGACGAGTTCGGCGGCCTCTTCGGCAGCGAGGACGCGAAGGAGGGGCTCACCGCGTTCTCCGAGAAACGTACGCCGCGCTTCGTCGGCCGCTAGCGGAGAACCAGCGAGACCAGCGACGCGCTGAGCGCAAGGTCGTCGCCGCGCTCGGCCTTCAGCGTTGCGGGGGCGACCGCCGTCCAGACGTCGACCGCCTGGCCGGTGTCCGCGAGGGCGAGCGTGGCCGGCGTCCCCGGCCCGCCGATCTTCGCGACGGTCTGGACGAGCGCGGACGACGGCACCTCGACTAGGAGCTTCCGCTTCAGCTTCGTCTGGTGCTGGCGCATCGGCCAGGCGTTGACGACCGCGGCCTTGATTCGGATCGAGCTGTCGGTCACCCCGGCCACCGTCCCACGCAGCTCGAGCGTGAACGGCATCCCGCGAGGTGCGGCGAACAGCAGGTGCTGGCCCGTCTGCAGCCACTGGTACGGGTCGACCGCGCGGCCGCCGTTCGGATGGAGCTCGAAGTGCAGGTGCGGATGGAGGCCGTTCGCGTCGCCCGAGTCGCCGACGTAGCCGACGACCTGGCCTGCGGAGACCTTCGCGCCGTTCTTCAACCCCTTCGCGTACGCGGTTCCCGCGATGCACTTGCCGCGGTTGTCGTTCCGCTTCGTGCGGTCGTTGTTGAGGTGGATGTAGATGTAGGTCGTGCCGCTCGTCCCGTGCAGGTAGAGCATGCAGCCCGCCCCGGCCGAGCGCGCCCAGAACTCGACCGTCCCGCCTTCGGCAGCCAGCGCCAGGGCACGCTTCGGCGCGAGGATGTCGATCCCCTGGTGGCGCCCGCCTCCACGCGGCTGGCCGAAGTCGTCGGTGTAGGTCACCGGCCCGAGCACCGGGAACACGAGCGTCGCCGGAGGCTCGCGCGAGCCCGCAGAGGCTTGCCCGACCACGAGGGTCACGAGGAGGGCGAGCGCCAGTGCGAGTGTTCCTCGGGCTGTCGTCCGGAGAGAGATCACGGGCGGCCGAAGGACCGGACGTTAACAGACGCCTTCGGCGTTTCCTTCAAGAAGCTCAAATTGTGTCGACCGGTCAGTTCAGACGGACGCTGTTAGCCTCCGCGCCTGGATGAAGATCGCCGTCTGCGCCAAGTACGTGCCCGACGCGGCGTCCCATTTGCGCATCGATCCGCAGACGAAGCGGCTCGACCGCTCCGGTGAGGGGGCGCTCAACCAGTTCGACGTCAATGCGGTCGAGGAGGCGCTCCAGCTGAAGGACGCGTCCGCAGACGTCGAGGTGGTGATCGTGTCGCTCGGGCCGGCACGAGCGCTCGAGGCGATGCGCAAGGGGCTCGCAATGGGGGCCGACCGGGTGCTGCTCGTGAGCGACGAGGCGGCCGCCGGCTCCGACCTGGTCGCGACGAGCCGGGTCCTCGCGGCGGTGCTGGAGCGCGAGACCGCCGACCTCGTCCTGTTCGGCCAGCAGGCGAGCGATTCAGACGGCGCCGTTCTCTGGGCCGCGGTCGCCGAGCGCCTGCAGCGGCCGCTGATCTCCCAGGTCGCCGAGTTGACGCACGAGGACGGAAAACTGCGCGGCAAGCGGCAGACGGAGTACGGCTACGACGTGATCGAGTCGCCGCTGCCGGCCGTCGTCGCGGTCTCGGACGCGATCAACGAACCTCGCTACCCGTCGCTGAAGGGGATCATGGGCGCGAAGAAGAAGCCGCAGGACACGCTGGCGCTCTCCGACCTCGGGCTCGCGGCCGAAGACGTTGGGGAGGCCGGCTCGCGCACCGAGGTTCGCGAGCTCGGCGAGCCGCCGGCGCGCGGCGACACCGTCAAGATCGAGGACGACGGCTCCGCGGCCGAGAAGATCCTCCAGTTCCTGCTCGAGAAGAAGGCTCTATGAAGGCTCTGGTGTTCTTGGAGCACCACGAGGGCGCTCTCCAGAAGGACTCGCTCGGCGTGCTCTCGCGGGCGGCGTCGCTCGGCGGCGAGGTCGAGGGCGTGCTGCTGGGCGCCGGGGTGGAGGAGCTCGCGGCCGGCGCTGGCAGCTACGGCGCCTCGCGCGTGCACGTGATGGACGACCCACTGCTCGCGGCCCCACTGCCGCAGCCGCGTGTCGACGCGCTGGAGACGCTGCTCGGCGAGCACCCGTTCGACGCCGTGTTGTTCGCGGCGACGGTCCTCTCGGCAGACGTCGCCGCGGGTCTCGCCGCCCGGCTCGACGCGGGCCTGAACTGGGACCTGACCGACCTCGTCGCCGAGGACGGCGAGCTCGTCGGGAAGCGCCCGGCGCTCGGGGACTCCGTCTACGTCGACGTGGCGTGGACGTCGGAGCCCCGGCTAGCGCTCATCCGCTCGGGCACCTTCGAGCCGGTCGAGAGCGGCGGCACGGCCGAGGTGGCGCGCTTCGAGTCGAGGCTGCAGGACTTCTCGCTGGCGGCGACGATGCTGGAACAGGCCCACGAGGAGAGCGAGGGCCCGTCGATCGAGGATGCCGACGTGATCGTCGCCGGCGGGCGCGGCCTGGGGTCTCCCGAGAACTTCGCGCTCGTGGAGGAGCTCGCGAAGGCGCTGGGCGGGGCCGTCGCGGCGACGCGTGCGGTGGTCGACGCGGGCTGGTACCCGTACGCCGCCCAGGTCGGCCAGACCGGCAAGACAGTTGCGCCGAAGCTCTACATCGCCTGTGGGATCTCCGGCGCGATCCAGCACAAGGTCGGGATGCAGAGCTCGGGCGTGATCGTGGCGATCAACAAGGATCCGAACGCGCCGATCTTCGAGTACGCCGACTTCGGGGTCGTCGGCGACCTGCACGAGATCGTTCCGAAGCTGACCGAGCTCGTCAGACAGCGCAAGGCCGCGTGAGACCCGCCGACTTCCCGCCGCCGTTCGACCCCGGCGAGTTCGTCGCCGCGCCGAGCGATCCCGAGGACGAGCGGATCGAGGTCGGCGTCCTGATCGTCGGCGCCGGGCCGGCGGGGCTCGCGTGCGCGATCCGGCTGGGACAGCTCCTCGAGGGAGCGCCGGAGCTGGCCGAGCGGCTTGGCGAGGTGCCGGTCGCGGTGCTCGAAAAGGGCAAGCAGCCCGGTTCGCACCTGCTCTCGGGCGCGGTCGTCAACCCGCGCTCGCTGCGGAGCCTCTTCAAGGGCCGCGTGCGGACTGCGGAGCTGCCGTTCGACGGGCGCGTCGAGCACGAGTCGGTCTATTTCCTGACCCGTGAGCGGACAATGCGCATCCCGACGCCGCCCACGATGCGCAACCACGGCAACTACGTCGCTTCGCTGTCGCAACTAGGCCGCTGGCTCGGGGAGCGCGCCGAGGAAGGAGGCGCGACGATCCTGCCGGAGACGGCCGCCGTGAAGCTGCTCGTGTCTGACTCGCGTGTGCGCGGCGTCCGGACCGGCGACCGTGGGCGCGGCCGGGGCGGCGAGGAGCTGCCCAACTTCGAGCCCGGCTCGGACGTGCTCGCGCGCGTGACCGTACTCGCGGAGGGGACGCAGGGGCATCTCACGGGCGTCGCGCTGGACCGGTTCGACCTCGAAGGCGAGAACCCGCAGGTCTGGGCGCTCGGAGTGAAGGAGGTCTGGCGGGTGCAGCGGCCGCTCGACCGCGTGATCCACACCATGGGCTGGCCGCTGCGGGCGGGGGCGAAGTACCGCGAGTTCGGCGGGTCGTTCATCTATCCGATGGGCGACGACCTCGTCACGCTCGGGATGGTCGTCGGGCTCGACTACCGCGACCTCGAGCTTTCGGTGCACGACCTCCTCCAGGAGCTGAAGACGCACACGCTCGTTCGCGGCATCCTCGAAGGCGGCGAGCGGGTTGCCTGGGGCGCGAAGACGATCCCCGAGGGCGGCTTCCTCTCGCTGCCGCGGCGGCTTCACGCTCCCGGGCTGCTGATCTGCGGCGACGGCGCCGGTCTCGTCAACGTGCCCGCGCTGAAGGGGATCCACTACGCGGTCGAGTCCGGGCGGCTCGCAGCCGAGACGGCCTTCGCGGCGCTCCAGCCAGGCGAGACGCCCGGGCGGCGCGGGGCGCTGGCGGGGTACGACGAGGCGCTGCGCGAGAGCTTCGTGTGGGACGACCTGCGGCGCGTGCGGAACATGCGGCAGGCATTCGGGCGCGGGTTCTGGCTGGGGGGCGTGCTGGCAGGTGCGATGACGGCGACGCGCGGGGCGCTTCCGCCGGGAAACGCGCGCACCGAGCCCGACGCCGATCAGGCGGTGTTCCGGACGGGGCGTGCGGCTTCGAACCCGGCCGCGGACGGCAAGCTCACCTTCGACAAGCTCTCGTCCGTGTTCCTGAGCGGGAACAAGACTCGAGACGACGCGCCGAACCACATTCGCGTCCGGATGGACGTTCCGACGAACATCGCGGAGCTCTGGGAACGCATGTGTCCCGCGCAGGTCTACGAGGCGGTCGAGGGCGGGGTCGAGGTGACCGCCTCCAACTGCGTCCAGTGCGGGGCGATCACCGCAAAGGGCGGACGCCTGACCCCGCCGGAGGGCGGCTCCGGCCCCGAGTACACACTTACGTGACGGTGTCTGACACCGGCGTCGCGCTGGACGACATTCTCGCTGCACGCGACGCGATCGGCGGCCGGCTGCACCGGACGCCCTTGTTCAGCTCCGCGGCGCTCGGCGAGCTCACCGGCGCCCGCGTCTTCCTCAAGGCCGAGCTGTTCCAGAAGACGGGATCGTTCAAGCCGCGCGGCGTGCTCACGAATCTCGCTGCGCTCTCCGCCGACGAGCGCCGAAGGGGCGTGATCTCGATCTCCGCCGGCAACCACGCGCAGGCCCTGGCCTGGGGCGCGGCCGCCGAGGGCATCGACGCGTTACTCGTCATGTGGCAGGGCGCGAGCGAGGCAAAGATCGCGGCTACGCGCGCCTACGGCGCCGAGGTCGACCTCGAGGCACGCGACCCGGCGGAGGCGTTCGGCCGGCTCGCCGAGCTGGAGGCCGAGACCGGCCGCACGCTCGTCCATCCCTTCGACCACCCGCTCACGATCGCGGGTCAGGGAACGGTCGGTCTCGAGATCGCCGAGGACGTCCCGGACGCGAGCACGATCGTGGTCCCGGTCGGCGGAGGCGGCCTGATCTCCGGGATCGCGACCGCCGCGCAGGGCCGCCGCGTGATCGGCGTCGAGCCGGAGCTCTCACCGGCGCTCCACGAGGCCCTCGCCGCCGGCAAGCCCGTCGCGGTCGAGCCCAAGTCGATCGCCGACGGGCTCTCGGCGCCCTTTGCCGGGGTGCACTGCCTCGAGATCTGCCGCCAACTCGTCAACCAGGTCGTGCTCGTCGGCGAGGAAGACCTCGAGCAAGCCTTCCGGTTCCTCTACGAGCGCGCGAAGCTCGCCGCCGAGCCCGCCGGAGCCGCCGCGGCCGCGGCTCTGCTCGCCGGCAAGATCCCGCTGGATGCGGGCGAAACCGTCGTCGCGGTCGTCTCGGGCGGCAACGTGGCCACGCAAACCGCCGCTGCTATCCTGGCCGGAGCATGAAGGCCGGCATCCATCCCGAGTACGTCCTGGCAACCGTCCGCTGCGCGTGCGGCAACGAGTTCCAGACGCGCTCGACGAAGCCCGAGTTGCACGTTGAGATCTGCTCGAACTGCCATCCGTTCTACACGGGCAAGCAGAAGCTGGTCGACACCGGCGGCCGGGTCGAGCGCTTCCAGCGCCGCCTCGAGAAGGCCGGCCGCAAGGCCTAAGAGGCTCTTTCGATAGGTGGGACGAGATCGTTCTGCATCCAAGACGGTGCGTTGCACGGCCGCGCCGGCAGAGCCGCCACGGCCTCTTTGGTCGGCGTCGCAAGCGATCGCCTTAGGACCATGAGCGCCCCCATAGGAGGGCAAGCCGTCCTCGAGGGCGTGATGATGCGCGGCCCCTCGAACTGGGCCGTCGCGGTGCGAAAGCCGAACGGCCAGATCGCGGAGGTCTGCCGTCCGATCGACTCGGTGATGAAACGGCACTGGTTCTTCCGGCTGCCGGTCATCCGCGGCGTGGTCGCGCTCGGCGAGTCGCTCGCGATCGGCTTCCGCGCGCTTGCGATCTCCGCCAACTACGCGGCGGCAGAGGACAACGAGGAGGCCGAAGCGGAGCTGTCGCGGGGGGCGCTCGTGTTCGCCTTCTTGCTCGCGATCGGCTTCGCGATCTCGCTCTTCAAGGTCGGCCCGGCGCTGCTGGCCGACCTGCTGCCGATCTCGAACGGCTTCTGGTTCGTCCTCGTCGAGGGGATGATCCGGGTGACGGTCTTCGTCCTCTACCTGACCGCGATCTCGTTCCTGCCCGACCTGCGGCGCGTCTTCCAGTACCACGCCGCCGAGCACAAGGCGATCAACGCGTTCGAGGCCGGCGAGGAGCTGGAGCCGCACACCGTCCAGCGCTTCAGCCTGATCCACCCGCGGTGCGGAACGGCGTTCCTGCTCTGGGTGATGGTGATCGCGATCTTCGTGTTCGCGTTCTTCGGCCGCCCCGCCTGGTACTGGCTGATCGCGACGCGGATCCTGCTGCTGCCGGTGATCGCCGGGATCGCCTACGAGCTGATCCGCTTCGCCGGGAAGCACACCGGCAACCGCATCCTGATGACGCTGCTGGCGCCCGGCCTCTGGCTGCAGCGCCTGACGACCCGCGAGCCGACGCTCGATCAGCTCGAGGTCTCGATCCGCGCCCTCCGCGAGGTACTTGCGCTCGAAGAGCGCACCGGGCCAGAGGGGGAGCGGGTCGAGGTCATGGCCTAGCCGCCCGCGCGGCGACGGCGGCCGAGAGAAGGCCGACGAGCAACGCGGGCCTCCTCGGGCTGCGCGGTCACGGGATCTGCCATTCCCTCTACCCTTGCCCCATGGCCGATCTCCGGGAACTGGTCGACGAGCTGGAGCGCTCATATCGCGAGGCGCAGGAGCGCCTCTCGGACCCTGCCGTCTACAACGACCACCGCGAGGCGGCCGAGGTCGGCCGCCGCGTGAAGGAGCTGGAAGGCCCCACACGGCTGGCCCGGGAGTGGCGTTCGGCGCACGAGGATCTCGAAGCCGCCCGCGCGGACGGCGACCTGCGCGAGCTCGTCCCCGAGCTCGAGGAGCGTCTGGCCGCGCTGGAGGAGGACCTCAAGCTCGCTCTGGTCGAGAACGACCCGGCCGACCGCAAGGACGTGATCGTCGAGATCCGCCAGGGCGTCGGCGGCGACGAGGCCGCGCTCTGGGCGGGGAACATCTTCCGGATGCTCACGCGCTATGCCGAGCGCAGGAGATTCGGCATCGAGCAGCTCGAGGTGAGCGGCAGCGAGGCAGGCGGTTTCAAGGAGGTCGTGTTCGCGGTCAAGGGCGACGGCGCGTACTCCGTCTTCAAGTGGGAGGCCGGCACCCACCGGGTCCAGCGCGTCCCCGAGACCGAGTCGCAGGGCCGCATCCACACCTCCACGGCGACGGTCGCAGTCATGCCCGAAGCCGAGGAGGTCGAGGTCGAGCTCGACCAGAACGACCTCAAGATCGACGTCTACCGCTCGACCGGGCCCGGTGGCCAGAGCGTGAACACGACCGACTCGGCCGTTCGCATCACGCACGTGCCGACCGGGATCGTGGTCGCGATGCAGGACGAGAAGTCGCAGCTCCAGAACAAGACGAAAGCGCTACGCGTCCTCCGTGCGCGCCTCTACGAGCTCGAGCGCGAGCGGCAGCAGGCCGAGCAGGCGCAGGCGCGCCGCTCCCAGATCGGCTCCGGCCAGCGCGCCGAGAAGATCCGCACCTACAACTTCCCCGAGAACCGTGTCACCGACCACCGCGTACACCTGACCGTGCACCGGCTCGACAAGATCCTCGAGGGCGAGCTCGACGACTTCACGGAGGCGCTCACGGCCGAGGACCGGCGGCGCGCGCTCGAAACAACCACGGCGTGAGCGCGACCCACCTGTGTCGACCGGTCGGTTCAGACGGACGCGCGGCGGAGCCGCGCGTCCTGAGGCCGGCGCCGCCAAGCGGCGCCTCCGCATGACACTCGGCGCAGCCTTGGCGCGCGCGACCGCGAGGCTCGCGGCGGTCGGCGTGGACTCGGCGCGGCTGGAGGCCGAGCTGTTGCTCGCGAAGGCGTGCGACGACTGCGCCCGGGCGCTCCTCTACGCCGAGCTTGACCGCGAGCTCACCGACGAGCAGATCGCCGCCTTCGAGGCGAACGTGGCGCGGAGGGAAAAGCGCGAGCCGCTCGCCTACGTCCTCGGCGAGTGGGGGTTCCGCCGCCTCACCCTCAAGACCGACCGGCGCGCGCTGATTCCGCGGCCCGAGACCGAGATCGTCGTCGAGCGCGCGCTCGACCACATCCGGGAGCTCGAGGAGCCGAAGGTGCTCGACGTCGGCACCGGGACCGGCGCGATCGCCCTCGCGATCGCAGACGAGGAGCCGTCGGCGCGGATCACCGCGATGGACGTCTCGCCGGACGCGCTCGCGCTCGCGCGCGAGAACCTCGAGCTGACCGGCGTGAACGGGCGGGTGCGCCTCGTCGAGCACGACCTCACCAGCGGACTCGGCGACGGCGACTTCGACCTCGTCGTCTCGAACCCGCCGTACGTCGAGCCGGAGGACATGCCCAACCTCCAGCCGGAGGTGCGCGACTGGGAGCCGCATGTGGCCCTCCTCGCACGCGGCGCGACTGGGGCCGTCGCCCGCGCTGCGACCGACGCGCTCCGGCCCGAAGGCTGGCTCGTGCTCGAGACCGCAGCCGGGACGGGAGAGCGGATCCGCGACCTCTTGCACGATCTCGGCTACGAGGGGGTGACGATCACCCCGGACCTGGCCGGACGGGACCGGGTCGTCGAGGGCAGGTGGCCGGGCCGGCTGTGATAGGAACCATGGGGTGGCGCCGACCACCCAGTACGCCCGTAGCGGCGATGTCCATCTCGCCTACCAGGTAATCGGGGAGGGTCCGCGCGACGTCGTCCTGTCGCTGGACTGGGCGAGCCACCTCGAGGTTCTCTGGGAGCAGCCCTTCGTCCAGGAGCTCGTTTCCTCCCTGGCCCGGTTTTCGCGCGTGCTCTGGTTCGACATGCGTGGTGTCGGCCTCTCCGATCGGCTCCCCGGTGCGCCCGCGGCGCCCGAGGATTGGATGGACGACGTCGCGGCGGTGATGGACGCCGCGGGCTCCGAGCGCGCGTCCCTGGTGGCGCACGGCCACGCCTCGCAGATGGCGCTGATGGCCGCGGCCACGCACCCGGACCGGATCGAGTCGCTCGTGCTCGTGAACGGCTTTGCCCGGTTCTCCCGTACCGATGACTACCCGGCCGGGATGCCTGCGTCGATCGCTGACGCGGCCCTCGGGCAGATCACCGAGACCTGGGGGCGGGGCACGATGGCGGCGGTTCTCGGTCCTTCGGTCGCCTCGACCCCAGGGATGACGGAGTGGTACGGCCGGCTGGAGCGTTTCTCGGCAGGCCCCGGAACAGCCATCGAGCGCATGCGCGCGATCCTCGAGCTCGACGTGCGCGAGCTCTTGCCGCTCGTGACCGCCCCGACACTCGTGATCCAGAGCCGGGGCGACGCCTACGTGCGCGCCGGCCACGGCCGCTACCTCGCCGAGCACATCAAGGGTGCGCGCCTGCTCGAGCGCGAAAGCGACGATCACTGGCCGGTGCCCGACCCGGATCTGATCGTTGCGATCGAGGAATTCATCACCGGCACGCGCGTCGAGGGGCCCGAAGCCGACCGCGTTCTCACCACCGTGCTCTTCGTCGACGTCGTTGGTTCGACGGAACGACTGAGCGAAGTCGGCGACCGCCGCTGGCGGACGCTGCTGGATCAGTTCATCGGCACCGTCGAGCGGCACGTGCTCACGCAACGCGGCAGGGTGGTCGGTCTCGCCGGCGACGGCATCCTGGCGACCTTCGACGGTCCCGCCCGCGCCATTCGCTGCGCGTGGGCGATTCGCGACGCGCTCCAGCTGGTGGGGCTCGATGTCCGCTCGGGCCTGCACACGGGAGAGGTGACGCAGCGGAACGGCGACGTCGCGGGCATCGCCGTCCACATCGGCGCACGCGTCTCCGAGCTCGCCGGGCCCGGCGAGGTGCTCGTGACGCGCACCGTCCGCGATCTCGTCGCCGGTTCGGGAATCGCATTCGACGACCGTGGCGAGCACCCGCTGAAGGGCGTCACCGAGCGCTGGGCCCTGTACGCGACGAGCGCATGACGGGCGCGACGCCACACCTGAAGACGCAGGATGTGCGAACGCTCGCCTACCGCCGGGTCGGACGAGGCCCGACGCTCGTCTGCCACGGGGGTGGGCCCGGCTTCTCGGCGTTCTATTTCGGCGATCTCGCGGGCGTCGGCGAGCGGCTCGAGCTCGTGCTGCTCGATCCGCGCGGCACCGGCGGCTCGGACCGGCCCGCCGATGCGCGCGCGTACGACGTCGAGGACTACTCGAACGACGTGGAGGAGCTGCGCGAGCATCTCGGCCTCGAGCGCATCAACCTGCTCGGCCATTCGCACGGTGGGGTCGTCGCGATCGACTACGCCGCGCGCTTCCCGGACCGGGTCGATCGGCTAGTCCTGGCGAGCACGCTGGCGCGCTTCGCTCAGGAGCAGATGGGTGCGATGGAGTCGGCGATGCACGCTGCGGTACTTCAACCAGGAGATCTTCGAGACGTTCGACCTGCGCCCGCAGCTCGGCAAGATCACCGCGCCGACGCTCGTCGTCGCCGGCGAGGAAGACTTCATCACCGGGCCGGTCTGCGCGAACGAGATCCAGCAGGGCTTGCGCGACCCGCGCAAGGTGATCATCCCTGGCGCCGGCCACTTCGTGTTCATCGAGGCGCCGGAAGCGTTCCGCGAGACCGTCTTCGACTTCCTCGAGGTGTGACGGCGGCCGCTGCGATCAGGGCCGGGCGCCTGGTCGTCCTCCCGACCGACACCGTCTACGGCCTCTGCGCGGATCCCGAACGCGAGGACGCGGCGCGCGAGGTCGCCCGGCTCAAGGGCCGCGCCGAGCGCCAGCCGATCGCTCTTCTCGCGGGAAACGTCGACCGCCTGCTCGAGCGTGTCCCCGAGCTCGACGCCGACGTCCTGCGCGCGCTTTTGCCGGGCCCGTACACGCTGATCCTGCCCAACCCGAAGCGCCGCTACCCGTGGCTGACGGGCGATCGCCCGGACGCCATCGGCGTACGCGTGCCCGAGCTTCCCCGCCCCGCGGCGGACGTGCTCGAGCAAGTCGGCGCCGTGCTTGCCACTAGCGCGAACCTCCACGGCGGGGTGGACCCGCGCCGCCTAGAGGACGTCGCCGATGAGATCCAAAATTCCTGCGGCGCGCTAGTCGACGCGGGAGAGCTCCCAGGCACTCCGTCGACCGTGCTGGATCTGACCGGAACAGAGCCGCGGGTTCTCCGTGAGGGCGCGGTTGCAGCCGCGGAGATACTGAGGCGCCTCGCGGCCGTGTCCTCTTCAAGCCGTTGATGTGGCCACTTAAGAGTGCTAACGTGACTACATGGAAATAGGCGTCCGCGAGCTGAAGAGCCGGTTGTCCGAGATTCTCGAGCGCGCCTCCGCCGGGGAGACGATCCGTGTGGTCTCGCGCGGGCGGCCCAAGGCCGTGATCGGCCCGATTCCTCCGGAGGAGCGAATCGAACAAGGCATCCGCGAGGGCTGGATTCGTGGGCCAACCAGGCCGGGCAGGCCCGTGATTCCAGCCAAGCGGTATCGCTCCAAGATGACCATTGCCGAGTCGCTCCTCGAAGATCGCGGCGAGTGACGGTTTACGTCGACTCGAGCGCTCTGCTGAAGCTGTACGTGGACGAGCCAGAGAGCGGCGAGGCCGCCCGGATTCTCGCCGACGACTCGCGGTGGGTCACAGGTGTGCACACGCTGGTCGAGGTTCGCCGGACCCTCTTGCGACTCCTCAAAGGCTCGGCGCTGCGGGCGGGGCGCGAAGCGTTCTCCCGCCACTGGCAACAGGCCGAGGTCGTCCTACTCGATCTCGCGACGTGCGAGCTCGCAGTCGACATTGCAGAAGCGACCGGTGTGCGTGCCCTCGACGCACTCCACCTCGGAGCTGCGCAGAAGGCGGGCGACGGCTCGCTGCCGTTCGTGACCTTCGACGTTCGCCAGGCGCGCGCTGCGCGCGAGCTCGGCTGGACCGTCCTGGGCGCGTAGAGCGGGGCGCTTCCGCGAAGGCCAGTACCATCTTGGTGTGGCCGTCGCGCAGGAGACGTTCCAACACCTGACGACCGCCGGTCTCGCCGAGGTCGACCCGGCGATCGCCGAGCTGATCGGGCGGGAGCTCGAGCGCCAGCGGGGCCAGATCGAGCTGATCGCCTCCGAGAACTTCACCTGGCCGTCGATCCTCGAGACCGTCGGGTCGGTGCCGACGAACAAGTACGCGGAGGGCTATCCCGGCCGGCGTTACTACGGCGGCTGCGAGGTGGTCGACGAGATCGAGCAGACCGCGATCGACCGGGCGAAGGAGCTGTTCGGCGCCGAGCACGCGAACGTGCAACCGCACGCCGGCGCGCAGACGAACATGGCCGTCTACTTCGCCGCGTGCCAGCCGGGCGACACGATCCTCTCGCTCGAGCTCGCCCACGGCGGGCACCTGACGCACGGGCTGAAGGTCAACTTTTCCGGCCGCCTCTACACGATCGTCCACTACGGCGTCGGCCGCGAGACGAACGTCGTCGACTACGACGACGTGCTCGCACTCGCGAAGCAGCACCGGCCGAAGCTGATCGTCTGCGGCGGCTCGGCGTACCCGCGAACGGTCGAGGCCGACCGTTTCCGCGAGATCGCCGACGAGGTCGGCGCGCTGCTCCTCTGCGACATGGCCCACTTCGCGGGCCTCGTCGCCGCGGGGCTGCACCCGAGCCCGGTGCCGCACTGCGACTTCGTCACCTCGACCACCCACAAGACGCTTGCGGGGCCGCGTTCCGGCTTCGTGCTCTGCAAGGAGGAGCACGCGCAGGCGGTCGACCGCGCCGTCTTCCCGGGCATGCAGGGTGGGCCGCTCGTGCACACGATCGCGGCGAAGGCGACGTGCTTCCGAATCGCCGCCACCGATGCCTTCCGCGAGTACCAGCGGCAGATCCGCGCGAACGCCGACACGCTCGCCGAGACGCTCCAGGAAGGCGGGCTCGACGTTCTCACCGGCGGCACGGACACGCACCTGCTGCAGGTCGACCTGCGCTCGACGGAGTGGACCGGCAAGGACGCCGAGGAGCGGCTGGCCGAGGTCAAGCTGACGGTGAACCGGAACACGGTCCCGTTCGACGAGCGCCCGCCTACCGTTGCATCGGGGATCCGGATCGGCACTCCCGCCGCGACGATGCGCGGCCTCGACGAGGAGGACTTCCGCGAGATCGGCCGGATCACCTGCGAGGCGCTCGGCGACGGGGCCGACGTCCCCGCGTTGGCCGCGCGCGCCGAGTCGCTCTGCGACAAGCGGCCGCTCTACCCGGGCTTCCGCGGCTTCACGACGTACGCGGCGTGACCACGGGCACGGCCAGCGGCGTGACCGTCGTCACCCACCCGCTCGTCCAGCACAAGCTCTCCTACCTCCGCGACCGGGAGACGCCGACCGTTCACTTCCGCAAGCTGGCGAACGAGGTCACGCTGCTGCTCACCTACGAGGCGACGAAGGACTTCCCGACCGAGGAGGCCGAGGTCGAGACGCCGCTCGAGCGGACGACCGTCCAGCGCATCGCCGGCAAGAAGGTGGCGGTCTGCCCGGTCCTGCGCGCCGGCCTCGGGATGCTCGACGGCGTCCTCTCGCTCGTCTCGAGCGCCCGCGTCGGCTTCATCGGGCTCTACCGCGACGAGGAGACGCTGCAGCCGGTCGAGTACTACGTGAAGCTCCCCGAGCTCGGGGACGGCGAGCGCGACGCGATCGTCCTCGACCCGATGCTCGCCACCGGCCGCTCGAGCGCCGCCGCGATCGCAGCCGTCAAGGCCGCGGGCGCCCGCTCCGTCACGCTCGTCTGCCTCGTCGCGGCGCCGGAAGGGGTCGACCACATCCAGAGCGAACATCCGGACGTGAGGATCGTCACCGCCGCGATCGACCGCGGCCTGAACGAGCGAGGCTTCATCGTCCCCGGCCTCGGCGACGCGGGCGACCGGCTCTACGGGACGAAATAGACATGTGGGAGACGCTGACCGACCACCCGGAAGTGCTCTACGGCGCCGCCCTCGCGCTCGTGATCGTCGTGCTGCTGACGCCGGCCGTGGGCGGGATGGCGCGGCTACTCGGCGTCGTCGACCGCCCGGGCGGCCGGCGCCTGAACCGCCGGTCGGTGCCGCGCCTCGGCGGGCTCGCGCTCTTCTTCGGGATCTTCGTGCCGGCGCTGGCGTTCCTCCCGCTCGGCTCCGAGACGAGGGGCCTCCTGCTCGGAGCCGCCGTCGCGACGACCGTCGGCGCGATCGACGATTTCCGCGGCCTGGTCTGGTGGGAGAAGCTCGGCGGCCAGCTCGCAGCGGCCGCGATCCCGACCGGGTTCGGGATCTGGGTGCAGAACTTCACGTTCCCGGTCCTCGGAGCGCACTCCCTGTCGGAGTGGGTCGGCGTGCCACTGACGATCCTCTGGATCGTCGCGATCATGAACATGGTCAACTTCCTCGACGGGCTCGACGGTCTGGCGGCCGGCGTCTGCGCGATCTCGGGCGTCACCTTCTGCCTGATCGCGCTCTCGCTCGAGCGCCCGCGGCCGGCGCTGCTCGCGGCGGTCGTCTTCGGCGCGTGCCTCGGCTTCCTGCGCCACAACTTCTATCCGGCGCGGATCTTCATGGGCGACTCGGGCGCCCTTCTGCTCGGGTTCGTCCTCGGCGCGCTCTCGGTCCAGGGCCTCCTCAAGACGGCTGCCGTCGCGACGCTGCTCTTCCCGCTGCTCGTGCTGGCGGTTCCGATCATCGACACGTCGTTCGTGGTCGCGAAGCGCCTCAAGTACGGGCGGCCGGTCTACGAAGCCGACCGCTCGCACCTGCACCACCGCTTCATGAACATCGGCTTCTCGCAACCCCGGGCCGCGCTGACGATGTGGGCCTGGTGCGGGATCCTGGCCGGCGCGGCGCTCGCCACCCGCTTCCTGCGCCCCCACGCGCACGGCATCTGGCATCTCGGCCCGACGATCGCCGTCGCTGCGATCGGCGCGGTCGCCCTGGCCGCGTCGATCTACATGGTCTACCTGCTGGAGATCGTCAAGCTGGCGAATCCGCGCATCCGCCGCCGCGAGCAGAAAGCGCGCGAAGCGTCGCGCCGCAGCGCGTAGCTCAGCAGCTCGAGCGGACCTCCACGCGCAGGCAGCGGTCCCGGCCCGCGCCGCCGAAGGCGTGGTCCCGCCCGCCGCGGCCGTCGATCAGATCGGCGCCGCCGAGGCCCCAGAGGGAGTTCGGGCCCGCGCCGCCGTAGAGCCGGTCGGGCCGGTTCGAGCCGACGACGTTCTCGATCGACCGCAGCCGGTCGCGCCCCCAGCCGCTCGCCGTTCCGGCGCCGAGGTCGACCCGGACAGAGCGCGGCGAGTGCTCGTACAGCGCGAGATCGAGGCCTCGTCCGCCGTTGAGCACGTCGTTGCCCTCGGTTCCGCTGAGCAGGTCCGAGCCGGCGAGGCCGTTGAGCCGGTCGTTGCCGCGCTGCCCGAGCAGGACGTTGCCGCCGCCGTCGCCGGTGAGCGAGTCGGCGAAGCGCGAGCCCGAAAGGCCCTCGATCCCCGTCAGCCGGTCCGAGCCCCAGCCCGTGACGGCGCCGCTCGCGAGGCTCGCCTTCACCGCGGCCGGTGACGCGTCGTATGCCGCGAAGTCGACGCCAAGTCGCGGCTGGCCGCCGCCGTCGACGGCGTCGTTGCCCGCGTCGCCGCTGAGCACGTCCTCGCCCGGCCCGCCGGAGAGGCTGTCGTTGCCCTCGCCGCCGCAGATCAGGTCGTCACCGCCGGCGCCGTCGATCGTGTCGTCGCCCCCGAGGCCCGCGATCACGTCGCGACCGGGCGTGCCTTTGAGCGTGTCGTTGCCGGGCGTCCCGGTGATCGTGGGCTGCACCGGCTTTGGCCCGATGTCGACGCACGGGTACGAGGGCGGGGTCGCCGCGCCCGCCGCAGAGGGCAGGAGCAGGAGCGCGACGAGGCACAGCGTTCTGGTCATCAAGTGGGTCTTCCCCGCGAAGCCGAGTGCCTAACGGCCCGCGAGGAACTCCGCCAGCCGCTCCGCGTAGCCAGGGGCGCGGGGGAGAGAGTGGCCGGCGCCCGGCAGGACGGCGCGCTCGGCGCCGAGGCGCTCCTCGAGCACGTCGCAGACGGCGTCGAAGGCGGTGTTGTGCCCGCCGGAGACGACGAGTTTCGGGAAGGGCGCCGCGGCCAGCTCCTCGAGCGGGATCTCTGCCTCCCAGGGCGGGCGCTCGACCATCGCCGCGCGGGCGCCCTGCTCGACTGCCGGCGGCAGCGGCTCGGGCAACCGCATGTCGCTCCCGACGATCGCCAGGAAGCCGCGCAGGTACTCGGCGGGCTCGTGCGGCCCGGCTGCGAAGAACGCCTCGAGCTCGGCGATCAGCCGCTCGGCCTCGGGGTGCCCACGCGCCAAGCCGAACGCCGGCGGCTCACTGACCGTCAGCGACCGGACCGCATCCGGACGGCGCGCCGCGAGCAGGAGCGAGATCACGCCGCCGTAGGAGTGCCCGACGAGGTGGGCGCCGTCTCCGAGCAACGGCGCCAGCTCGTCGGCCTGCTCCTCGAAGTCGATCCGCGCCGCCGGAGGGTTCGGCGGGTAGCCCGCCCCGGTTTGGGACGACGAGCTCGAAGCGGCCTTGCAGCGCCTCCAGCGAACCGAACGTGGCAGGCCCGTTGGCGACGCTGCCGTGCACGAAGACGACCCGCACACGCGGGATTATAGTCGTACAAAGTCCGGCAAAAACCGGGCAACGGAGCCGCTTTCCGCTGTTACAAGCTCCGCCGGCCGTTTGGTATGCTCGCGCCGATGGAGCCCAGTCCCCGCGCCTCGTTCGAGCCGGCCGGAGCCGGCGCGCTGCTCGGGGGTGTCACCGCCGCGAGCGTGGGAGCAGGCGCTCTGGTCGGCTGGGCCGCGGGCTCCGTCGGGCTCGGCATCCTCGGCGGCGCCTTCATCGGCGTGCCCGCGGGTGTCCTGGCCGTGTACCGCCGCTACCGGAACGCGTTTTGACGCGCGTCGGCGTCCTCGGAGCGCCGCGCCCGGTCCCGCGCCGGCGCTGGGCACCCACGCTCGGCGGCGCGCTCGTGATCGCGCTCGCGCTGCCGCTCTTCCTCCTCGCGGGCTGGAGCCCCGCCGGCTGGGCGATCGCGGCCCTGCTCTGGGTCGGCGTGCAGGCTTTCGGGCTGCTGCTGGCGCGGCTCAATCCCTCCGCGGCGCTCGGTTTCGGCTTGATGCTGCGGATGCTGGCCGTGCTGGTCGTGCTCGTCGCGGTGGCGGCTTCGGACACCACGCTCGGCCTCGCCGCCGCGCTCGTCTACGGCGTGGCCTACACGGCGGAGCTCGCGCTCTCCCTGGTCGCGTACTACGGCCAGGAGCCGACCGCGTGAGACGGGTGTTCGTCAGTGCCGCCCTGCTCGCCCTGGCGCTGCCTGCCCCCGCGTTGGCGCGCGGCGAGTTCGACCCGACGACGGAGTTCGAGCAGCACAAGTGGATCCCGATCCACCTGGGCCCGCTCGACCTCTCGATCACGAAGGCCGTCGTCTACCTGTTCCTGGGCAGCGCGTTGACGATCCTGCTCGGGCTCGTCCTGATGCGCGGCCGCACGCTGAACCGCCGCCGCACGATCGGCGAGCAGATCTACGAGGTCGCGCAGGTGCAGGTGGCCGAGCAGGGACTGCCCTCCAAGGCGATCGGCCGCTGGTTCCCGTACGTCGCTTCGCTGATGCTCTTCATCTGGGTGGTGAACGTGATCGGGTTCATCCCGCTCCCGCTCACCGGCGAGACCTGGCACGGCATCCCGGTCTGGGGCATCTACGCGGCGACGTCGTCGCTCTCGGTGACGCTGGCGCTCGCGCTCCTGACGTTCGTCTTCACCCATGTCGAGGGGATCCGCTGGAATGGCCCGGTCCGCTACTTCAAGAGCTGGATCCCCGAGGCGCCGAAGCCCTTGCTCGCGCTGATCGTCCCCCTCGAGGTGTTGGGCCAGTTCATGCGCCTGATCTCGCTGAGCGTCCGTCTGTTCGCGAACATGCTCGCGGGCCACATCCTGATCCTCACCTTCGTCGGGCTGATGTTCATCCTCGAGAGCGTCGTCCTCGCCGTCGTGACGGTGCCGGTGGCGACGGCGTTCTACCTGTTCGAGGTCGTGATCGTGGTCTCGATCCAGGCGTTCATCTTCGCCGCCCTGTCCGCCATCTACATCGGCTCCGCGATCGAGCCGGAACACTAGGAGGAACCAATGTCCACGCTTCTTGCTGCCACCTCCGGCGACGTCACCAAGGCCGGCAAGGCGATCGGCCTCGCGCTCGGCGTCGGGCTCGGTGCGCTCGGCGCCGGCGTCGGGATCGGCAACATCTTCGCGTCGATGATCCAGTCGGTCGCCCGCCAGCCGGAGCTTCGAGGCGAGCTCCAGGGCATCCAGTGGCTCGGCTTCGCGCTGACCGAGGCGGTCGTCTTCTACGGCCTGCTCGGCTCGATTCTCGCCTACGTCCTGGTCTGAGATGCCGCTCGCCGCGAACCCACTGATCCAGGTCACGCCGGGGCTGATGATCTGGACGATCGTCTGCTTCCTGATCACGCTGTTCGTGCTCAAGCGCTACGCGTTCGGCCCGATCCAGAAGGCGATCGACGAGCGGCGTGAGCGCATTCGCCGCTCGCTGGAGGAGGCGGACCAGGCCCGGGCTGAGGCGCACAAGCTGCTCGAGCAACACCGGCAGCTGATCGCCGGAGCGAAGCGGGACGCGGAGGAGATCCTCACCGAGGCGCGCCGCGTCGCGGAGTCGAACGTGCGGCGCATGCGGGAGGAGACCGAGGCCGACCGGCAGCGCCGGCTCGAGGACACGCGCAAGCAGATCGAGGCGGAGACGAGACGGGCGCTCGAGCAGATCCGGCTGGAGGTCGCCGACCTGAGCCTGATCGCCGCGGAGAAGGTGACGCGGAAGTCGCTCGACGATGCCGACCACCGCCGCCTGATCGAAGAGGCGATCGGCGAGCTCGACTTCTCCGTGCTGGAAGCGAACGAGTGAGGCGTCGCTTGCGATGCCGACTCCAGGCCGGACGGGCTTTGCACGTGCGGCCGTCTGAAATGACCGGTCGACACGTCGTCCGTCAGGAAGTACGCCCGTGAGTGTTGTGGACCGCGTCTATGCGCGCGCCCTGTTCGACGCGGCGCTGGAGGAAGAGCGGCTCGAGCCGGTCCGCGAGCAGCTCGCCCAACTCGTGGCCGCGCAGTCGGAGGTGCCGGAGCTTCGCGAGCTCCTGCGCAACCCGCAGCTCGACCCGCGCAGCAAGGCCGCCGCGCTCAAGGAACTGCTCGCGGGCGGAGAAGATCTGCTGCGCAACTTCCTGCTCGTCCTCGTCGACAAGGGGCGCGCGGGCCAGCTCGAGGAGATCGCGCGCGAGTTCGAGCGGCTGGTCGCCGAGCACGAGGGCGTCGTGCACGCCCAGCTGACGACCGCGGTCGAGCTCTCCGACGAGGAGGCGGGCGAGCTCCTGCAGCAGATCGAGCGCGCTTCAGGCCGCAAGGTTGAGGCGAGCCGCAGCGTCGACCCCGAGCTGATCGGCGGGATCGTGCTCCAGGTCGGGTCGCACCGGCTCGACGCGAGCGTCCGCGGCCGTCTGGAGCGCCTCCGCCGCGAGCTGGCAACGGTATGAGAAGGGAGACTTGGTGAAGCTACGCCCGGAAGAGATCACGTCGATCCTGAAGCAGCGGATCCAGGAGTACGACGTCGAGACCGACCTCGCCGAGGTCGGCACCGTCCTCCAGGTCGGCGACGGGATCGCCCGCGTGTACGGCCTCGAGAACGCCGTGGCGCTGGAGATGCTCGAGCTCGAGCACGGGGTCGTCGGCCTGGCGTTCAACCTCGAGGAGGACAACGTCGGCACCGCGCTGTTCGGCGAGTGGGAGCACGTGAAGGAGGGCGAGCCGGTCAAGCGCACCGGCCGCGTCGCGAGCGTCCCCGTCGGCGAGGCGCTGCTCGGCCGCGTGGTCGACCCGCTCGGGCGGCCGCTCGACGGCGGCGGGCCGATCAAGACGGACGAGACGCGCCCGCTCGAGTTCAAGGCGCCGGGCGTCGTCGACCGCCAGCCGGTGAAGGAGCCGCTCCAGACCGGCATCAAGGCGATCGACTCGATGACGAACGTCGGCCGTGGCCAGCGCGAGCTGATCATCGGCGACCGGTCGACCGGCAAGACGGCGATCCTCGTCGACACGATCCTCAACCAGCACGACCAGGACATGGTCTGCATCTACGTCGCGATCGGGCAGAAGGCGTCCACCGTCGCGCAGGTCTATGACCGCCTGAAGGATGCCGGGGCAATGGACTACACGATCATCGTGAGCGCCGGAGCCTCCGAGGCGGCGCCGATCAAATGGATGGCGCCCTACGCCGGCTGCGCGATGGGCGAGCACATCATGTTCAACGGAGGCCACGCGGTCTGCATGTACGACGACCTCTCGAAGCACGCGGACGCCTACCGCCAGATGTCGCTCCTGCTGCGCCGTCCGCCCGGGCGCGAGGCGTTCCCGGGAGACGTCTTCTACCTTCATTCCCGGCTGCTGGAGCGCGCCTGCAAGCTCTCGGACGACTACCAGCCCACCGGCGGCGGCTCGCTGACGGCGCTGCCGCTGATCGAGACGCAGGCCGGAGACATCGCCGCGTACATCCCGACGAACGTCATCTCGATCACGGACGGGCAGATCTTCCTCGAGGCCGACCTCTTCTTCTCCGGCGTGCGTCCCGCGGTCGACGTCGGCCGTTCGGTCTCGCGCGTCGGCGCCAGTGCGCAGACCAAGGCGATGAAGAAGGTCGCGGGCCGGCTGCGCCTCGATCTCTCCCAGTACCGCGAGCTCGAGGCCTTCGCACAGTTCGGCTCCGAGCTCGACCCCGCGACGCAGCGCACGCTCGCACGCGGCGAGCGGATGGTCGCGACCCTGAACCAGCCGCAGTACGACCCGTGGCCGATGGAGGAGCAGGTCGTCGCGCTCCACGCGGGAATCGGCGGTCACCTCGACGACATCCCGACGTCGGACGTCCCGCGATTCCAGGGGGAGCTGCGCGAGTTCATGCGCGCCGAGGGATCGATCTACAAGGAGATCCGCGAAACCGGGGAGCTGTCGGACGAGCTCGCCGAGCGCCTGAACGAGCAGATCGAGAAGTTCAAGCAGGGCTTCGCCGTCAAGGAAGAGGAGTCGCTGGTCGCGTAAATGGCGACCCTGCAGGACATCAAGCGGCGGATCCGCTCGGTCCGCAACACGCGCAAGATCACGAAGGCGATGGAGCTCGTCGCGGCCGCTCGGCTGCGAAAGGCGGAGGAGCGGATCGTCCGGCTCCGGGACTACGCCGACCGGATGCAGGAGCTGACCGCCGGTACGGCACGGGCCGCGTCGTCGCTGCGCGGGCTGGCGCTGCTGCAGCAGCGCGAGGCCAAGCGCGTGGCCGTCGTCGCGCTGACCGGAGACCGTGGCCTCGCCGGCGCCTTCAACGGCCAGATCCTGCGGCGTGCGTTCGCGGTCGAGCGGGAACTGCGCTCGGACGGCCGCGACGTCCGCTGGCTCGCGGTGGGACGAAAGGGCGTCTCGACGCTGCGGTTCCGCCGCTACGAGCTCGAGCAATCGTGGACCGGCTTCACCGACATGCCGTCGTACGCGGACGCGCAGGCGGTTGCACACCGGCTCGCCGAGCTGTACCGCGACGAGGAGATCGACCGCGCGCTGCTCGTCTACAACAGCTACGTCTCGCCGCTCGTCCAGCGCGTCACCGAACAGCAGGTGCTGCCGATCTCGGAAGAGGTCCTCGCGCGTGAAGAAGAAGACGAGCGGCTACAGGCGCTCCTCGGCGACTTCATCTACGAGCCGGAGCCGGAGCAGATCCTCGAGCGGCTCCTGCCCGTCTACGTCGAGACCGAGGTCTACCGCGCCATGCTCGAGTCCGCGGCCTCAGAGCTCGGGGCCCGAATGACGGCGATGCGCAACGCCTCGAAGAACGCGGCCGAGCTGATCGACAGCCTGACGCTCGATCTGAACCGCGCCCGCCAGGCGGAGATCACGCAGGAAATTCTCGAAGTAGTCGCAGGCGCCGACGCCCTGACGCAATAGCAACTTTCGGGTCGCGGTAGCGTCGGATCGTTCGGGAAACAGTGGCACAACAGGAGAAAGAGGTCGTCGTGTCGGGTGCCGCCGGGTTCGGTGCCGCGGTGGCCGCAGAGGGTGTCGACTTCGGCGTCCTCGACGTCCGCGCCCGGGGCTACTGGGAGCTCGTCTGGCTCCGCTTCAAGCGCGACAGGATCGCGGTCGCGAGCGGGATCTTCATCATCCTGCTGATCCTGGTCGCCTTCGTAGGCGCGCCAATCGCGAAGCGCGCTTTGGGCCACGGGCCGACCGCGATCTTCATCGGGAGCCAGGCGGTGTCGCCGGAGCTGCAGCCGGCCGGGCCATGGACGTGGATCGACTACGCCGACAAGGACGGCCACAAACACCACACCGTGCTGATCCTCGGCGCGAGCGACACCCTCGGGCACGACGAGTTCCTGCGGTTGCTCTACGGCGCGCGTGTCTCGATCGAGGTTGCGGTCTTCTCGACGCTCGGCGTGATGCTCCTCGGGGTCGTGATGGGCGCGATCGCCGGCTACTTCCGCGGCTGGGTCGACGCGGTCGTCTCGAAGGTCACGGAGGTCACGATGGCCTTTCCGGCGCTGCTGTTCGTGATTGCGCTCGCGGCCACGGTCGGCCCACGCATGGACTCGATCACACTCGGGATCTTCGGGAGGGGCGTGCTCACGCTCACGTTCATCTTCACGATCTTCGGCTGGTTCTACCCCGCGAGGATCATGCGGGCGCAGGTGCTCTCGATCCGAGAGAAGGACTACATCGAGGCCGCGCGGATGGTCGGGGCCGGCGACGGGCGCATCATCCGCTCGCACGTGCTGCCGCACCTGGTCGCGTCGGTGATCGTCTACTCGACGCTGATCGTCGCCCACTTCGTCCTTGCCGAGGCGGGGCTCTCGTTCCTGGGCCTCGGAATCCAGCCGCCCGACGCGAGCTGGGGGAACCTGCTCGCCGACTCGACGCAGTACTACCTCGCGCGGCCGCTGCTGGTGGTGTGGCCCGGGCTGGCGGTGCTCCTGGCGACGCTCGCCTTCAACCTGCTCGGTGACGGCCTGCGCGACGCGTTCGATCCGCGCGGCGGCGCTCTGAGCGTGTAGCAGACACGCAGCAACTTTTCAGGCGCGCAGGCGTCTTTACCTTATAGTTCCCCGCTAATGGCGACCAAGGAAAAAGAGCTCGTCGTCTCCGGGGCGGCCGGCCTAGGCGCCGCCGTCGCGGCCGAGAGCGGCGCCGAACTCGGGGACCTGGAGGCGGTTCGCGCACGAGGCTACTGGGAGCTCGTGTGGATCCGCTTCAAGCGCGACAAGATCGCAATTGCAGGCGGGGTCTTCATCGTCCTTCTGCTCGCGGTCGCCTTCGCCGGCGCACCGATCGCCAAGCGGGCGCTCGGCCATGGGCCGAACACGATCTTCATCGGCACCCAGGCCGTGAGCTCGGACCTACAGCCCGCGGGCCCGATGACCTGGTTCGACTACACGGACCCGGACACCAACAAGAAGCACCACAGCCTGCTGATCCTCGGCGCCGCGAACACCCTCGGACAAGATGAGTTCCTGCGGTTGCTCTACGGCGCGCAGGTCTCGCTCGAGGTCGCCGGGCTCTCGACGCTGGGGGTGATGATCATCGGGATCCTGATGGGCTCCATCGCCGGCTACTTCAGAGGCTGGATCGACACCATCATCTCGCGCATCACGGAGATCACGATGGCGTTCCCCGTGCTCCTGTTCGTGATCGCGCTCGCGGCGACGGTCGGGCCGCGGCTCGACTCGATCACCTTCGGAATCTTCGGGAGGGGCGTCTTAACCCTGACGTTCATCTTCTGCATGTTCGGCTGGTTCTACCCGGCGAGGATCATGCGGGCCCAGGTGCTTTCGATCCGCGAGAAGGAGTACATCGAGGCGGCGCGCATGGTCGGCGCGGGTGACGGGCGCATCATCCGCTCGCACGTCCTGCCGCACCTGGTCGCGCCGATGATCGTCTACTCCAGCCTGATCGTGGCCTCGTACATCCTCGCCGAGGCGGGCCTCTCGTTCCTCGGGCTGGGCATCAAGCCGCCGCAGTCGAGCTGGGGCAACCTGCTCGCGAACGCGCCGGACTACTATCTGGCCCAGCCGTGGCTGATGCTCTGGCCCGGCCTGGCGGTCCTCCTCACGACGCTCGCGTTCAACCTGCTCGGCGACGGCCTCCGCGACGCGTTCGACCCGCGCGCGGCTCACTAAGCCAAATCAGGCCAAACGCCTGTTCTAACCGGCTCACGAGCCGCCCAAACGGCACTAACCAAATCCTTACCTGATCGTCTTACGAGATCAGGCGGGGAGGAACCCGTCTGGGTCGGCTGCGGCCGGCTCGAGTTCACCGAAAGGAGTGACATGTACAGACGGCTTTGGTTCTCGGTCGCGATGCTTGTGGCCGGAGCAAGCCTTCTGGTCGCGGCCAGTCTCGCGAGCGCTTCGGGTTCGTCTCCCCAGATTCGTAAGGGCGGCATCCTGAAGATCGGCGCGACGGGCAACCTCGACTCGGTCGATCCGGCGATCGCCTACGGGACGACGTCGTGGTGGTTCGAGTTCGCGACCCGGGCAAACCTGTACACCTATCCGGACAAGCAGGGGTCCGCCGGCGGCAAGCTCGTGCCCGAGGTTGCCAAGCGGTTCACGGTCTCCCGCAGCGGCAAGGTGTTCAAGTTCTTCCTGAAGCGGGGGTACAAGTTCAGCGACGGCGCTCCGGTGACCGCGAAGAGCTTCGCGTACGCCATCCAGCGCTCGCTGAACAAGGACCTCGGCTCGCCGGGCGGTCCGTTCGTCAACGACAAGAGCGCCGTCAACATCGTCGGCTCGGCTGCTGTCCAGGCCGGCAAGACGAACAACGTCAGCGGCGTCAAGGCGAGGGGCTTGGTCCTGACGATCAGGCTCATTCGGGCTGACCCGAACCTGATCACGATCCTGGCGATGCCGTTCTTCCAGGCAGCTTCCTCGAAGCTTCCGCTGAAGAGCGAGGTCATCAACATCAACAACGTCCGGGATCTCCCGACGGCGGGCCCGTACGCGTGGTCGTTCAACGATCCGAACCACCAGGCGAACATCACGCGGAACACGAACTACCACGGGCCCCGCAAGCACAACATCGCGGGCGCCCAGTTGAACATGCGCCTGAACGTCAACACCTGCTTCAACCAGACCAAGGCCGGCGATCTCGACATCGGCTGCGTGCCGCCCGCCGAGATTCCCGCCGTGGTCCGGCAGTACGGCAAGAGCACCAAGAGGCCGGTCAAGACCGGTCAGTTCTGGGTGCGGCCGGCGGTCTGCACGTTCTACCAGGCGATGAACATGGCCAAGCCGCTGTTCTCGCCGAGCAAGCTGAAGAAGCGCCAGGCCGTCAACTACGCGGTCGACCGGAAGGATTACCTCGCACAGCGCGGCCTCTTCGGTGGCGTCGCGTGGAGCCACATCCTTCCGCCGAACATCGTCGGCTCGCTGGGCACCCAGCCGTATCCGCTGCGGCGCAACCTCGCGAAGGCGAAGTCGCTCGGCGCCGGCGGCGGTGCGAAGCTGGTCTACTTCTACCAGTCGGCCGGCTCGGTCGGCCCCAAGCAGTACCAGGTCGCCCTGCGCGATCTGAGCGACCTCGGCTACAACGTCGAGGGTAGGGGCTTCGCCGGCTTCAACATCTACGAGGCCGCTGGTACGAAGGGCTCGGCACACGATGTTGTCGGCCAGGTCGGTTGGTGTCAGGACTACCCCGACCCGTACGACTTCATCAACGTCCTCATGGACGGCACGAAGATCCAGGCGGAGAACAACGTCAACATCGCCTACTTCAACGT
>WNGF01005300.1_pt1 | contig 29695 bp, 27 predicted proteins | sample 5400641 | NCBI WGS metagenome assembly WNGF01 (sample SAMN13153371, study PRJNA577476) | soil metagenome | isolation source: 80 cm soil or saprolite under grassland replicate 2 | place: USA:California | collected 2016-06-15 | reverse complement strand
CGGAAGTGGCGCACGCGCGTGCCGCCAAGTCGAACGATCAGCACCACGACGACAAGTGGCGACAACACGGCGACATCAGCAGTGGATCGATGCGCGCCAGCACCGCCACCGTCAGCGCGGCGACAACGACCTGGCCGAGTGGGTCGAGCATCCAGCTCAAGCCAAACCCCACGGCATGCACGTCGTCGCGCAGCCGCGCGATCGCCTCACCGGATGAAGCGGGCAGTGGCTGGGCGCCTGGTTGGCGCAGGATGTGCTCGAGCGCATTGCGCCGCATCAGCGTGCTCAGCACGTGCTGCAGGGTTTGCTCCGCCGCGGCACCGACGACGATGATCGCGCCGCCGACCACGCCCATGCCGGCGAGCAGTGCCAGCGGCGTCCACAGGTTCGGGCCTGGCGCGGCGTTCTGACTGAGGCATCGAGGAACTGACTGGCGAAAAAGGCCGGCAACAGTGGCAGCGCGTAGAAGGCGCCGCCGACGAGCAGGCCACTGCCGACGAACAGCCAGGGCTTGAAGCGTTAGCGCCGATGGGGCCATCAGTCACGAGTCGGGGGGTCGGACCGGCCCTACAATGCCGCACATGGTTAGCCTCAGTGGCCCGGTTGCCCTGGGCGCTATCCCCCGGTCGTGATCCACTACGTCGCACGCCGCTTGCTGGCCGCGGTGCCGACCCTGCTCGGCGTCTCGCTGGTGGTGTTCATGATGGTCCGCCTGCTGCCAGGCGATCCGGCGCGCATCATCGCCGGGCTCATGGCCAGCGAGGCGGACGTCGAGCTGATCCGACATCAACTTGGGCTCGACCAGCCTGGCCCGGTCCAGTACGCGGCGTTTCTCGGCCGCTTGACCCACTTCGATCTGGGCACCTCGGCGCGCTCGGGCCAGCCTGTCGTGAGCGAAGTCCTGGCCCGCTTGCCAGGCACGGCTGAGCTCGCCGCGACGAGCATCGCCATCGCGGCGCTGCTGGGTATCAGCGCCGGCCTGCTCGCGGCCGTCCACCACAATGGGCGGCTCGATGCCCTGATCTCCGCGCTGATGCTGTTCGGCATCTCCGTGCCCGTGTACTGGTTTGGGCTGATGCTGATCGTGGTCTTCGCGATCAAGCTGCGCTGGCTGCCTGCGGCCGGCTCACAGGACCCCGGCGCGTGGGTGCTGCCGACGCTGACCCTGGCCGCGTTCTCGGTCGCGCTCATCGCGCGCATGACGCGCTCGACCATGCTCGAAGTGTTGCGCGCTGACTACGTGCGGACCGCGCAGGCCAAAGGCCTGGTCGATCGGGCCATCGTGTATGGCCACGCGCTGCGCAACGCGCTCTTGCCGATCGTGACCGTTGTCGGACACCAGTTCGGGACACTGTTGGGCGGCGCCGTCTTGACCGAGACGGTCTTTGGCTGGCCGGGCATGGGCCAATTGCTGGTCGATGCCCTGTTCGCGCGCGATTACCCCGTCGTGCAGGGCATCGTCCTGACGTTTTCGACGCTGTTCATCCTCGTCAATCTCGCCGTTGACTTGCTGTACGGCGTAATCGATCCGCGCATTCATTACTCATGACCGTCAGCGCCATACCCAGCCGCCGCCGGCTACCCACGCTGCGGGGCCAATTGCCACGCGAGCTGCCGACCGCCCGCATTCGGGCGATGTGGCTGCGCTACTGTCGCAACCGAGGCGCGGTGGGTGGCCTGGCTGTGCTGGCAGTGTTCTTCACGCTGGCCATCGCCGCGCCGCTGGTCATCGGCTACAACCCCGAGGAAAACCACCTCGAAGAGGCGCTGCGCGACCCGACCCTGGCGCACTGGTTGGGTACGGATCACCTGGGCCGCGACATCCTGGCCCGGCTCGTCTACGGGGCGCGCTTCTCGCTGGTCATTGGCTTCGCCGCGGTCGGCCTGGGGCTGGCGATTGGCGTGCCGCTCGGGGCGATCTCCGGCTTCTACGGCGGCTGGGTCGACCTGACGATTCAGCGCGTCATCGACGTGCTGCTGTCGTTCCCGGGTTTCTTACTGGCGCTGTCGCTGGTGGCTGTGCTGGGCGTTGGCCTGGACAAGGTGATCGTCGCGGTCGGCCTGGGCGTCCTGCCGGCGTTCGTTCGCCTGGTGCGCGCCTCGACGTTATCGATTCGCTACCGCGGCTATGTCGAAGCTGCGCGCGGGTTTGGCGCGCCCAGTGCATTGATCATCTGGCGCCACGTGCTGCCCAATGCGCTCGGGCCGGTCGTGATTCAGGCCACGTTGGGTTTAGGCAGCACGCTCTTGACGGCCGCCGGACTGGGGTTCCTGGGCCTCGGCGTCCAGGGCCCGACGCCCGAATGGGGCTCCATGCTCGGCGAAGGGCGCCAGTACATCTTCTCGAACCCCAACCTGGCGACCTTTCCCGGCCTGGCCATCTTCATGACCGTTCTGGGCTTCAACCTGGCCGGCGACGGCCTGCGCGACATGCTCGACCCGACGGTCGACCGCCGCTAGTCGTCTTCGACGTAGCGGCGCAGCTTGTCGAGCGCCTGGTCCCACTGCTGCGAAATCTGATCGATGGCTTCGCGCGCCTCGCGCAGCCTGGCCGTGTCGAGCTGCCAGATGATTTCGCGGCCGAGGCGCGCGCTGTGCGCCAGGTCGGCCGCGGCCAGCACGTGCAGGTGCTTGGTCACGGCCTGCCGACTGACGCTCGAGCCGCGCGCGAGCCGCGCAATAGACGACGGCCCGCGGGCGCTCAGTCGGCCGACCAGCGCCAGGCGAGTTGGGTCGCCCAGCGCGGCAAAGACTGACGCGGCGTCGTCAGGCGTCGCGGCCAACATAGCGCGCGATGCGCTGCATCTGCTCGGTCCAGCCACCCTCGTTACTGCGATAGGCCTCCAGCCGCCGCGCGAGCGGGATGCTGTCGAAGCCCGACTCGTCGATCGTCAGCAGCACGCCATCACTCTGCGGCTGGAGTTCGAAGACGATCAGCGTGGTCGGCTCGTTCGAGTAGTCATGCTGGACGTCGTCCGCGTTCGGGTGCCAGCGGAACGAGATGAGCCGCTCGGGCTCGACGCGGTCGACGGTCATCTCGAATGGCACGTGCTCCCAACCCGCCTCGAGGATCTGGCCGCGCACGACCGCGCCGGGCGTGAACGAGCCGTCGAGGCGGACGCCGAACCATGCGCCGAAGCGCTGCGCGTCGGACACGGCCTGCCAGACGCGCGCCTGCGGTGCCTTGAGCAGGATCTCTTTGTGGATGCGATCGGTCTGTGTTGCCATCGTCATATGCAACCTCCTGGTTGCACAATAACACGCAACCTTTTGGTTGCGCAAGTGCTAAGGGCGTGGTGCCGAGATCCTTCGGTTACCATTTTTCATAACAGGTCCCGTCGGTGAGTCCTCGCGCCACGTCCACTCGCACCGCCCGTAACGGGCGTGCCCACGCCGTCAAGTCGGCGGCCAGCTCGGAAGAGCTGAAGCAGTACTTCCGCATGATGCTGCTGGTGCGCCGCTTCGAGGAGAAGACGGCCGAGATGTACCAGCGCGCCAAAATCGGCGGCTACTGCCACCTGAACCTGGGCGAAGAGGCCACGTGCGTCGGACTGATCGCCGGCATGCAGCCCAACGACTACCTGTTTACGAACTACCGCGAGCACGGCTACGCCATCGCCCGCGGCATCGATCCCGGCAATGTCATGGCCGAGCTCTTCGGCCGCGAGGGCGGCGTCTCGCGCGGCCGCGGCGGCTCGATGCACCTGTTCGACTGGGAAAAGCGCCTGCTCGGCGGCTACGCCATCGTCGGTGGCCAATTGCCACTGGCGACCGGGGCTGGCCTGGCCATCGTGCGCAAAGGCGACAAGGACGTTGTCGTGTGCCAGATGGGCGACGCCACCACGAATATCGGCGCATTCCACGAGTCGCTCAACCTCGCGGCGCTGTGGAAGTTGCCGGTCGTATTCGCGGTGATCAACAACGGTTTTGGCATGGGTACGTCGGTCGCGGCCGGGTCGGCCGTTGCCGAGCTCCACAAGAAGGCGTGCGCGTACGGCATGCCGGGCGTTGAAGTCGACGGCAACGATGTCATCGCCACGCGTGACGCCACCCGCGAAGCCGTCGAGCGTGCCCGAAAGGACCGTGTACCCAGCCTGCTCGACATCAAGAGCTTCCGCCTCAAGGGTCACTCGGTGGTCGATCCCGATCGCTATCGCGCCGACAGCTATCTGCAGCAGATTCGCACTCAGGATCCGTTGCTGCGCCTGGCCGACCGGCTCAAACACGAGGGCGTGCTCGACAACGACCGCATGCAGGAGCTCGAGGAGGAGATCGATCGCGAGGTGCAGGCCGCGGTCGAATTCGCCGACGAGAGTCCCGAGCCGGATCCGGCGAAGCTGTTCGAGTTCAGCTATGCGACCGATGTCGAAAACCAGCCGTCGGCGCTGCCAGGGCAGGAACCATGGCGCTAGTTACCTATCGCCAGGCCCTTCACGACACGCTCGCCCAGGAGATGCGGCGCGACAAGAACATCGTACTGATGGGCGAGGAGATCGGGCTGTTCGAAGGTTCGTACAAGATCACCGCCGGCCTGCTCAAAGAGTTCGGGCCGGAGCGCGTCATGGACACGCCGATTGCCGAAGAGGGCTTCGTCGGCGCCGCGGTCGGTGCGGCGATGCTCGGCTTGCGGCCGGTGGTCGAGATTATGACCGTCAACTTCAGCCTGCTGGCGATCGACCAGGTCGTCAATCACGCGGCCAAGATCCACTACATGTTTGGCGGCCAGGCGAAGGTGCCGATGGTGCTGCGCACGCCCGAAGGCGGCGGCCAGCAGCTTGCCGCAACGCATTCGCAGAACTTCAGCGCCTGGTACGCGTACATCCCGGGCCTCAAGGTCGTCGCGCCGGCGACCCCGGCCGATGCGCGCGGACTGCTCAAAGCCTCGATCCGCGACGACGATCCGGTCATTTTTCTCGAAAATCTCGCCCTCTATAACACCAAGGGTGAGGTGCCCGACCTGGGCGACGACTCTTCGTCGAACGGTCATCACGACGAATGGACCGTGCCCATTGGTAAGGCGGCGATCATGAAGGAAGGCTCCGACCTGACCCTGATCGCCTACTCGCGCATGTCCGTGGTGGCGCTCGAAGTCGCGCGCCGCCTCGAACGGGAGCAAGGCATCTCGTGCGAGGTGATCGACGTACGCTCGCTGCGTCCGCTCGACCGACACACGCTGATCGAGTCAGTCAAGAAGACGAGCCGCGCCGTGGTCGTCGAAGAGGATTGGTATTCGTATGGCGTGGGCGCCGAGCTTGTCGCCACGATCCACGAGGGCGCGTTCGACTATCTTGATGCGCCGATCAAGCGCGTCGCCCAGGCTGAGATCCCGCTGCCCTACGCCAAGGTGATGGAGCAGGCCGCGCTGCCCAAATCGCAGAACATCGTCGAGGCGATCAAGGCGACGCTCGACGCCAGCGGTTACCGCGCCCGGAGCACTCGCTGATGGCCGAAGTGACGATGCCCCGCCTGAGCGACACGATGGAAGAGGGCACTATTGCCTCGTGGCTCAAGAAGCCCGGCGATCAGGTTGCCAAGGGCGACGTCATCGCCCAGATCGAGACTGACAAGGCGACGATGGATCTGACCTCGTTCGAGGCCGGCACGCTGCAGGAGATCCTGGCACCCGAAGGTTCGACGGTCGCCATTGGCAAGCCCGTGGCTCGCATCGGGTCCGCGGCGGCCCCCGCTAAAGGCGATGCGAAGGCCGAGCCGCCGCCGAAGGCCGCCGAACCGCAAGCTGCGGAGGCCACCGGCTCCGAAACACCCACATCGCCAGAGGCGCGTGGGAACGTAGCCGAAGCACCGGAGCCCACGGCTTCACCCTCGGCGCAGCCGACCACACCCGCCCCATCGGCGCCCCGCGATGACGTCGACGCCACCGCCGACGGCAAGGTCCGCGCCTCACCCATGGCCCGCCACATTGCCGCGGAACACGGCATTGACCTCGCGCAGGTGCAGGGCAGCGGCCCGCAGGGCAGAGTGATCCGCTCGGACGTTGAAGCAGCCCTGGCGTCCGGGCCGAAGGCCGCCGCGGCACAGCCGCAAACGGCGCCAGCCCAAGACGATGAGCGCGTTGCCCTGTCGCAAATGCGCCGCACCATCGCGCGGCGCATGGCCGAGAGCACGCGCACGGTCCCGCACTTCTTCCTCACCGTCACCGTCGATGCCACGGAGTTGGTCAAACTGCGCAAGCAGATTGTCGACCAGGGCGTCAAAGTAAGCTTCAACGACCTGGTCGTGAAGGCCGCGGCAGCGACGTTGCGCAAGGTCCCCGAGGTCAACGTGTCGTTTGCCGATGATGCCCTGATCAAGCATCGCCAGGTACATATCGGCATCGCCGTAGCCACCGAGCGTGGGCTGATCGTGCCCGTCGTGCGTGACGTCGACCTCAAACCACTTTCACAGATAGCGCAGGAGTCGCGCGACCTGGCCGAGCGAGCCCAGACCGGCAAGCTCCAGCCGAATGACTACTCGGGCGGCACGTTCACCGTGAGCAACCTCGGCATGTTCGGCATCGAGCAGTTCAACGCCGTGATCAACCCGCCCGAGGCGGCCATCCTGGCCGTCGGTGCCATTACGCGCGAGCCAGCCGAGTTCCAGGGCGAAATCGCGCTGCGCGAGCGCATGAAGCTCACCCTGTCAGTCGATCACCGAGCCCTGGACGGCGCCACCGGCGCCCGCTACCTCCAGGCCCTCAAAGAGCTTTTAGAAAAGCCGCTGCTCCTCCTCGTCTAAAGCTCGCGCTCCACGCGCGTCAGCGCTCGATCGATTCCCGCGGCCAATTCGGCGATCTGTGCTGACGTCGTCGTAAGCGGTGGCGTCACGAGCGCGTGGTCGCCCGACTGACCGTCGGCGCCGCCCTGACCGGGGTAAATGGCCACGCCCTCCTCGATGCATGCCCGTGCCAGCCGGTAGGCGACGCCGTCCGCCACATCGAACGGCTCGCGCGAAGCCTTGTCGCGCACCAGCTCGATGCCTTGCAGCATGCCCAGGCCGCGCACGTTGCCCAGCGTCTCGTGCTGATCGGCCACCCGCTGCAGGGCGTCGGACAACTCGGCGCCTCGTTCCGCTGCCGCCCGGACCAGATCGTGGCGCTGAATGTAGTCGAGCACGGCCAGGCCCGCGGTAGCCGTCACGGGGTTCTGTGAAAACGTGTGTCCCATCACCCACGGCGTTCCGGCCGTGCGCAGGGCGGTGACGACGGATTCGGAGGCCACGAGAACGGCGAGCGGAGCGTAGCCGCCACTCACGCCCTTCGCCGCGACGAGGATGTCGGGCACCACACCCCAGTGCTCCAGGGCAAACCAGCGGCCCGTACGGCCAAAGCCAGTCATCACCTCGTCGGCAATGAACAGCACGTCGTTCCGAGCGCAAATCTCGCGGATGCGCTGGAAATAGCCCTCCGGCGCAGGCACTGCCCCGAGCGTGGCGCCCACGACAGGCTCGGCGATGAAACACGCGACGTTCTCCGCGCCATACCAGCGAATCGTCCGCTCGAGCTCGTCGGCGCAGCGCAGCGAGCCACTCGCGCAGTCCTCGCAACGATATGCATAGGCGGGTGGGATCTTGGGCATGTCGTGCACCATGGGCTGGTACGGCCGACGTCGACCGGTGTGCCCGCCAAAGCCGCTCGCGCCTAGCGTCATGCCGTGAAAGCCCTGCCAGCGGCTGATGACCAGGTACTTCTCGGGCTTGCCGCGAGCCAGCCAATACTGCCGCGCGAGCTTGACCGCGCCTTCCGTGACTTCCGAGCCGCCGTTGAAGAGCGCCACGTTGTTCAGCCCCGCTGGCGCAACCGCCGCCACGCGCTCGGCAAAGGCACGCGCCGGCTCGGTCTGAAACTGTGTCCAGGGGACAAAGGCGACCGTGCGCAACTGCTCGGCAATGGCCTCGACGACCTCGGGCACCGCATGCCCGATCGACGTCACCGCGCCGACTCCCCCGGCGGCGTCGATGATCTGTCGGCCACCTTCGTCGTAAAGGTAAATTCCCTCGGCGCGCACTATCGTCGGCAGGTCGCCGCCCAGGGCCGGAAAGAACGTCGCCGGGCCAGGTCGCGCCTGGACGTCGGTCACAGTGCCACCGGCAGCGCAGCTAGGCCACGCAGCACGAACGTCGCCCGCCAGGCCGGAGTGTCGGTTGCCAGTCGCAGCTCGGGCGCAAAGCGCAGCAGCGCGCCCAGTGCGAGCTGCGCCTCGAGTCGCGCGAGGGGGGCGCCAACGCAATAATGGATGCCCGCCGCGAAGGACAGGTGCTGTGCGGCATTCGGGCGCGAGATGTCGAGCCGATCTGGATCCGTAAACTGGGCCGGATCGCGATTCGCGGACCCGATCAGCACGTTGACTCGCTCACCCTGGTGCAGCATGAGCCCGCCCACCTCGACATCGGCCAGGATGGTTCGCCCGCTCCGCTGGACCGGGCTGTCGAAGCGCAAGAGCTCCTCGACGGCGTTCGGCAGCAGCTCCGGCATGCTCCGCAGCCGCTCCTGCTCGAATGGGTTGCGCAGCAGCGCCAGGGTGCCGTTGCCGATCAGGTTGACCGTGGTCTCATGACCCGCGAAGAAGATCAGCACGCAGGTCGCGAGCAGCTCGTCTTCGGAGAGCCGTTCGCCCTGCTCCTCGGCGGCGATCAGTCCGTTCAGGATGTCGTCGACGGCTGCGCCGCGGCGCGCGTGAATCAGTTTTCGGAAGTACTCGGTCAGGCCGTCGGCTGCTTCGTTGCCGCGGCGGACGACCTCCGCGTCACCCAAACCCAGATTGTCCAGGCCCTGACCGATCGCCGCTGACCAGGCGCTGAAGCGGCGGCGGTCTTCGGGCGGCACGCCCAGCAGCTCGCAGATCACCAGCACTGGCAGCGGGTACGCGAACCCTTGCACGAGATCGAAACTGGGCTTGCCGCGCTGCTTGTCGAGCAGGCCCTGGACGATCGCGTCGATATGCGTACGCAGCGCCTCGACTGCGCGCGGCGTGAACGCCCGATTGACCAGCCCGCGCAGGCGTGTGTGATCCGGCGGGTCACGGAAGAGCATCCATTGGCCGAATGCTCGTGCCAGCGGCCCGTCGCCGAGGGCCGTCTGCGCGCCTTTGCTGAACCCGGCGCGGCCGAAACGTGGGTCGCGCAGCACTCGCTGCACGTCGGCATAGCGGCTCAGGATCGGCACCCGTACGTCGGGCTGGGCGGGTGGCGTCAGGTACGCAACGCCCATCTCGCGCAGCTCGGCGTACCACGGATATGGATCGGCCAGCAGCTCGGGATTGAAGAAGTTCACCAGCGATTGCTGTGGGGTCGTGGTCATGGTCGGGCCAGTGTCCCACCGGTTGGCGGCTGTGTCTACGGGGATTTCACGGTAGCGCCTCGAGGCCAGGCGAACCGCATACTGTGTGTCGGCATGCGACCGCTGCTTGTTCTCGCCGCGCTGATACTGCTGACTGGCTGTCGCAATGCGGCCAGCAGCGGTGGCACTGGCAAGGAGGTCACGTTGGCTGACGGACTGAAGTACACCGACGAACAGGTCGGCTCGGGTACCGAGCAGTCGCGGGCAAGACCGTGTCTGTGCACTACACGGGCTGGCTTACCGACGGCACAAAGTTCGATTCGTCGAAAGATCGCGGCCAGCCGTTTTCGTTCCCGCTCGGCGGTGGGCGGGTGATCAAAGGCTGGGACGAAGGCGTCGCGGGGATGAAAGTCGGCGGCAAGCGCACGCTGATCATTCCGCCCGAGCTGGGCTACGGCGCCCGAGGCGCCGGCGGGGTGATCCCGCCCAATGCCACGCTCAAATTCGAGGTCGAGCTGCTGGACGTCAAATAGGAGTTGGGAGTTGGGAGTTGCGAGTTGCGATTAGGAGTTGGGAGTTGGGAGTTGGGATTCGCGCGTAGGTTCCCTAGCTCCCAACTCCTAATCGAGCCGAAAGTAGCGATACCCCTCGGCGTACTCGAAGTCCAGACCCTGGGCCTTAGCGAGCTGCCGCGAGCGCTCTTTGATCCGCTCGACGACCTGCTCGAAGCGGTCGCCCACCTGGGACGTGTGCTGGCGCAGGCCTTCCAGCTTGCGCTCGAAGCACGCGGTGATGTCGATCCACAGGTCGGCGTTCTGCTGGGTCGACATGAATACTTCGCGCACTTTGTGCGGGAGCAGGTCCTCGATCAGGAGCTCGGGAAACACGTGCGGGTCGCGGGCCGACGGATACACCGCGTCCAGGCACGCGTCGCCGGCCGCGCGATGGTCCGGATGGTTCAAGTAGCGGTTGCCGCCAAAGCGCATCGTCGGGTCTTGACAGATGACGGCATCGGGCCGGAACCGCCGGATCTGGCGCACGATGTCCCGCCGCAGTTCCAGCGTGTTGCGCAGCACCCCGTCCTCGTAGCCAAGGAACACCACCTCATGCGCCCCCAGCGCGTGCGCCGCAGCAACCTGCTCCGCGCGCCGCGTCTTGGCCAACTGATAGGGCACAGCGTTAGGATCGCCGGAGCCCTTATCGCCGCTCGTGCACAGCACGTAGTTGATCTCTTTGCCAGCCGACGCCCAGCGCGCGATCGTCCCGCCGCAGCCGAACTCGGCATCGTCGGGGTGGGCCATGACCACCAGCACACTGTTGCCTTCGGGCACGCTGGGCAGCGGTCCATCAATCATCACCATCGAGCAAAAGCCTACACAAACGAGAACGGGCGGCTCATTACGAGCCGCCCGTCTCCGCGGTGAAAGTGTATGGCGTCACGCCCCGAGGCTGCTTACGCTGCCGCGGAGGTGACGCCTAAATGACTACTCATTTCGTGGCATCACCTCCCTTCACCTCGCTAATAATACCTGTCTCGCGCCCAGGACACAATGCCCAAGCGAGCGTAGGATAGAAGGCACTTAGACACAGCGCCCATCTGCGGGGGAGGTGCCATGCTCGACCGCTTCGCTGTTGCAAGCCTTCGATTTGCCGCTCTGCTGTCGCTCGCTCTGACCGTCGCCTGTGGCCCCGGTACGCCTGCGCCATCGCCGACCGCTGCGCCGGCCGCGGCCAAGCCCACGGACGCACCGAAACCAGCGGCTACGACCCCGCCCGCGGCGACCAGCGCGCCAGCCGCCGCCGCGAAACCCACTGAGGCAGCGAAGCCAGCCGCGGCAGCCCAGGGCCGTGGCGGCCAGATCGTCTACTCCGTCGTCGGCACCGACGTCCGCATCCTGAACACGATCCTGCAGTCCGACACCGTTTCGGGCGCAATCACCGAGCGCGTCTTCGATCCGCTCGTCAACACCGATCCGAAGACGGGCGCGATCGTCCCTGAGCTCGCGGAGTCGTGGGAGATTTCGCCCGATGCACAGACCTATACGTTCAAGATGCGCGGCGGCGTCAAGTTCCACGATGGCCACGCGCTGACGTCCGAAGATGTCAAGTTCACCTACGACGTGCTCAAGACTGACAAGGTCAAGACCCAGCGCACGTCGTCGGTCGAGAAAGTCAAATCCGTCGAGGCAGTCGATCCGCAGACGCTGCGCATCACCCTGACTGAGGCGTACTGCCCGTTCCTGAACGATCTGACGCAGCTAGGCATCCTGCCCAAGCACTTGCTCGAGAACAGCAAGGACTTGAACGAGGATCCGTTCAATCTGAAGCCGGTCGGCTCGGGCGCCTTCAAGTTCGTCGAATGGGTCAAGGACGACCACGTCACCCTGCAAGCCAACGACGATTACTGGGGCGGCCGGCCCACTATCGATCGCTTCATCCTGCGCCCGTTGAAGGATCGCGCGGCCCAGATCGCACAGCTCAAGACCGGCGAGGTCGACGTGGCGGTAATCGACGCAACCGAGGTCAAGGACCTCGAGGCCTCGCATGCAATCACGCGCTATTTCCCACTTGGCTTGACCTACCTCGCCTACAACACGCGCCAGCCAGGTCTGGACGATATGGCCGTGCGCCAGGCGCTCAACTACGCGCTCGACCGAAAGCTGATCATCGATCAGGTGCTGCTCGGCGAGGGTCGGCCGATGGCGTCCGACATACCGCCCGATTCGTGGGCGTACAACCCGAACACCAAGCAGTACGACTTCAGTCCCGACAAAGCTCGTCAGATGCTTGATGGCTCGGGCTGGACCGTTGGTGCGGGTGGCATGCGGGCCAAGAACGGTCAGCCGTTGAAGTACACGATCTGGACGAACTCTGGCGCAAAGGTCCGCGAGGCCGTCGTTACCATTGCCCAGCAGCAGTTCAAGGACATTGGCGTTGACATGGAGATCCAGCTCCAGGACTTCGCGTCGATGATCAACCGCATCAATAAGCTCGAGTTCGATATGTTCGTCTCAGGCTTCGTCTTCGGCGCCGATCCCGACAACTACGATCTATGGCACTCGAGCCGCAAGCCTGACCCGGCTACGGGCAAGGAAGGCTTCAATCGGTCTGGGTTCAGTACGCCCGAGCTTGATGGGCTGATCGAAAAGGCGCGCACGGTGCCAGGCTGCGCCCAGGGCGCCCGCAAGGACCTGTATGCGCAGATCCAGGACAAAGTGTCCGAAGGCGCGGGCTGGAACTTCCTGTTCCAGGAGCGCTCGATCATCGCCTCCAATAAGAAGGTGGCGGGGATCGACCCCAGCCCGTTCCGCCGGCTGCTCTACAACGTCCACAAATGGACCGTCACCTCGTAGCACGCCTCCCCGTACGAGCCGGGAACGCCACCCCTCACCCGCCTTCGGCGGCCTCTCCCCAGAGGGGCGGGGCGGTTTCGCTACTCCCTCGCCACGCGCACGGAGAGAGGGCAGGGGTGAGGGGCACTCGTTGACGCCATGACGCGCTACGTCATCCGGCGGCTGCTGCAGGCGATCCCGACGTTTCTGACGATCACCGTGATCGCCTACGCGATCATACGCCTGGCGCCGGGCGATCCGCTCACCGTGTTCGAGGACGCGCGCGGCACCACCGCCGAACAGATGGCGGCACTCAGAACCGCCTACGGCTTCGACCGTCCCTTACCCATCCAGTACCTGGATTGGCTCGGAAAAGCAGTCAGGCTCGACTTCGGTCGAAGTTTTCAAACGCACTTGCCGGCACGTGACGTGATCCTGGAGCGTCTGCCAGCCACGCTCCAGCTCACCCTGGCCGCCCTGATTCTGGGTCTGGGCATCGGTATCCCAGCCGGCCTGTGGGCCGCCGTGCACCGGGGCCGCTGGCCCGATCAGCTTGTCCGGGTCTTCGCCGTCATGGGCGACGCCGTCCCGCACTTCTGGCTCGGCCTACTCGCAATCATTTTCTTTTCGGTCACGCTGCAATGGCTCCCGGCCGGCGGCATCGTCACCCTGGGCAGCTCCGCATTCGATATCGGCGACCGCGCCAAACACCTGCTGTTACCAGCCGTCGTCCTGGCCACCGGTTTCCTGGCCGTGTTCGCCCGCTACACCCGCACCGAAGTGCTCGAAGTCCTGAGCCAGGATTATGTGCGCACCGCGCGCGCCAAGGGACTCCGCGAGACAGCCGTCGTCTACGTCCACGCCCTACGCAACGCCCTGATCCCAGTGATCACCGTGCTTGGCGGCTCACTCCCGGCGCTGCTGGGCGGCGCCGCCACGACGGAATTCGTCTTTTCCTGGCCAGGCATGGGTCGACTCGCCGTCGACGCGGCATACGCGCGCGATTATCCCGTTGTGATGGGCCTGGTCCTGGTCGCCTCGGCACTGATCATCTTCGGCACGATCCTGTCCGACGTGCTGTACGGGATCGTCGACCCTCGCATTCGTCTCCGCTAGGACTTGCCAAGTGACCACGACGACGGTCGAGCTCCAGCCAGCGCGCTCACCAGCCACAACGGAGGCAGCCCGAATCCGACTGTCGCGGGGCTTGCTCGCGACGGCGTGGACGCGCATCCTGCACGACCGGCTGACGCTCATCGCCGCGGCGGTGCTGATCGTCTACGCCATCCTGGCGCTTGCGGCCGAAGTCATCGCGGTCCAGGTCTTCAACACCAATCCGACCCGCATAGACATGCTCAACACGCTCAAACCCCCGAGTCCAGCGCACTGGCTGGGCACCGACGAGTTTGGCCGCGACCAGCTTGTCCGCGCGCTGTACGGCGCGCGCGTGTCGCTGATGATTGGCTTTGCCGCGGCGGCGATCACGCTATCGGTCGGGATCGCCCTTGGCGCCGTCGGCGGATTCTATGGTGGGCGCGTAGACGACCTGGTGGTGTGGCTGATCAGTACCTTGCGCGCGATCCCCGGCATCTTCCTGTTGATCCTGGTTGGCGCGTTGTTCCGCCCGAGCGTTGAGGTGCTGGCGCTAGTGATCGGGCTCATCAGTTGGCCAGGCGTTGCGCGCGTGATGCGCGGCCAGGTCATCGCCGCGCGCGAGCGCGACTACGTGCTGGCGGCACGCGCTTCGGGCGCGTCGAACGTCCGACTGATTGCGCGCCACCTGGTGCCCAACGTGCTGCCCATCGCGCTGGTCATTCTGGGACAGGACATCGGTGCTGTCATTCTGACCGAGTCAGCGCTGAGCTACCTCGGCCTCGGCGTCCAGCCGCCCCAAGCGTCCTGGGGCAACATGCTGTCGAACGCGCAGCGCTACTTCTCGAGCGGCGTGTGGCTGGTCGTGGCGCCCGGTGTGTTCATCTTTAGCACAGTCCTGGCGCTGTACCTGGTCGCGGACGGTCTGCGTGATGCGCTCGATCCGCGGCTGCGGCGCTGAGTGTATCCGCTGCTGGACGTCGGCCGCATCGACTGCAAAAGTCCACGCGGCCGGATCCGCGCGAGCGGTACGCTTCAGTAAGCGCGCTGAGTACCGCGTGGTGCGCGTTCCGCTGAACCGACCAAGGAGGGGGCTGTGTCCGTATCGCACCTGGAAGTCACCCGTCGTACGCCCTTCGCGCACGACTACGAGCGCATCGACGGCATCATGCACTTCGCCGTCGAGCCCAGCCACCCGGCCAACCAGCGCATCGTGGACCTTGACCGCGCCGCGCGCGATGAAAACGGGCGTGTGCGCTTCTCGTCAGACTTCGTCCTGCTCCAGCCGAAAGACAAGGACCGCGCCAATCGCCGCTTGCTGTTCTACGTCGTCAATCGCGGTCAGCGTGTGGGCGTGCCATTCAATCGCGTCCCAGCCCGTGACACGCGCCTGCCGCCAACGGACGAGATCGATCCCGGCGATGGCTTCCTCATGCGCCACGGCTGGACAGTGGCCATGTGCGGCTGGCAATGGGACGTCCGACGTCAGCCTGGGCTCATGGGTCTCGATGCGCCGCAAGCCCTCGGTCCTGACGGCTCGCCCATTCCGGGCCGCGTCAGCGTCGCTTTTCAGCCCAACGAGGCACACTCGTTTCACCTGCTGTCGCATTGGCCGCTGCACCCGCCGCCGGGCAAGCTCGCGTTGAGCCACCAACCGTACCCGGCGGCGGACGTGAGCGAGGCCAGCGCCGAACTGACCGTCCGCGACAGCATGAACGGACAACGACGGGTCATTGCGCGCGAACGCTGGCGCTTCGCGCGCGAGGCCGCCGGCCAGGTCGTCGCCGACGATAGCCACGTGTGGCTCGACGGCGACTTCCAGGCTGGCCTGTGGTACGAGGTCAGCTACACGACGCAGATCTGTCCCGTGGTTGGAATGGGCATGCTGGCGGTGCGCGACTCCGTCGCCTGGCTGCACCACGACGACTCCGACGCCAACCCAGCGGCCGGCCTCATCGACTTCACCTACGGCTACGGCATCTCACAGTGCGGGCGCTTCCTGCGCCAGTACCTGTATGACGGCATGAATCTCGACGAAGCCGGTCGCCAGGTCTTCGACGGACTGAATCCGCACGTCGCCGGCGCACGTCGCGGCGAGTTCAACCTGCGCTACGGTCAGCCCTCGGACACGAACCCACACGGCGCCGGCGGCCGACCACCATTTACACCTGACGAGCTTCTGGCCCGCCAGCGCGACCTCGGCGGCGTGCCACGCATCTTCGAAACCAACACGTCGTCCGAATACTGGCGCAGCGACTGCTCGCTGATCCACACCGATCCGACTGGCAGGCGCGACGTCGAGCCGCCGCCCGAAGAGCGCATGTACCTCATCGCCGGCCATCGTCATGGTCCTGGTGACCCTGTGCTGACGGACGCCAATCCCGCCGGTGCGCGATCCGCCAACGCTTTGACCGTCGTCGATGGCAGCACGGTCTTCCGCGCCCTGCTGGTGCGCCTCGACGAATGGGTCAGCAAGGGCATCGAGCCGCCGCCGAACGCATTCCCGCGCCTCGCCGATGGCACCGCGGTCACGCGCGAAGCCATCCTCGACCAGGTGCGCACCTTGCCTGGCCTCACGCCGCTTGACCCTCAGCAATTGCCAACCCTGCGCAATCACGACGACGGCACTCCGTATCCCAGCTACGCGTCAGCAGTTGATGCCGACGGCAATGAAGTGGCCGGCATTTGCCTGCCGGACCTGACGGTGCCCGTCGCCACCCACACCGGTTGGGTGGCCCGCCATCCCGAGACAGGCGCACCAGGCCAGCTTGTCGACATGATGGGCCTCACGCGCGATTGCGGAGCGTTATCGCGACCGCGGCGCGTACGTCGCCCGGGCCCGTGCCGCCGCCGAAGCGCTCGCGAAGGCCCGCTACATCCTCGACGAAGACGTGGACGTCGTGGTCGACCTGGCCGCCAAGCGCTTCGACATCATGGCCCCGGTCGCGGTGGCGGCGAGCTGATGGGCTGAGTGCTCGACGAGCCGACGCGCGAGCTGCTGCGCGCGGAGCGCGTCGTGCTCGGCCGCGTCCGTGAGCTGCTGGCCAGGCAGGAAGCGGATGCAGCAGACGTCCAGCAGCTGCGCCAGGCGGAGCTCGATCTCGACGAACCCTTTCTGCTCGTGATCGTCGGCGAGTTCAACTCAGGTAAGTCGGCGTTCATCAACGCGCTCGTGGGCGCGACGGTGCTGCGCGAGGGCGTCACGCCCACCACGGCCGCGATCACGCGCTTGCGCTACGCGTCCTCGCAGACCGAGCGCCGCGACGGCGCACTGGTCGAAGTCGGCTATCCCCTCGACTTGCTGCGCGACGTAGTCATCGTCGACACGCCCGGGACGAACGCCATCTTGCGTGAGCACGAGGCGATCACCAACCACTTCGTACCGCGCGCCGACCTGGTGCTGTTCGTGACCTCCGCCGATCGACCGTTCACGGAGACCGAGCGCGCCTTCATGGAGCGCATCCGCACCTGGGGCAAGAAGGTCGTGGTCGTGCTCAATAAGGTCGATCTGCTCGGGCCGGCCCAGGTCGACGAGCAGGTCGCCTTTGTCCGCGATGGTGTCGAGCGGCTGCTCGGGTTCCGCCCGGAGATGTTCCCTATCTCCGCCCGACTGGCGCTGCCCGGACCAGCCGGCCCGGATTGGGCAGCGAGTCGGTTCGAGCCGCTGCAGTCATTCATTACCCGCACATTGGACGAGAAGGGCCGCCTGGCGTTGAAGTTGAGCACGCCGTTGGGCGTCGCCGAGCGCATCGGCCGCACGTATGTCATGGCCGCCGAGGAGAAGCTGGCCATGCTCGCCGCTGACCTGGCCGTCGTCGACTCGATCGACCGCCAGCTCAATGCCTATCGCGACGATATGCAGGCCGAGTTCACCCGCCGACTCGAAGCCGTCGACAACGTCCTGCACGAGATGAGCGCTCGCGGCATCGACTACCTCGATCAGACTCTGCGGCTTGGCCGCATTGTCGACCTGTTTCGGCAGAAGCTGCTCAAGGAGGAGTTCGAGCGTATCGTCGTCGCCGACACGCCCGAGCGCCTGGACCGCATCTCTCAGGACACGATCGACTGGATGGTCGACCAGGACCTGCGGGTGTGGCGCAGCGTCACCGAGCAGATCGATCGCCGCCGTGGCGAAGGCGGCCATGCTGCGGCTGAACGACTCGCCGGCTCCTTCGAGTACGACCGGCGCGCGCTGCTGGCAAGCCTTGGCCAGACCGCGCGCTCGGTGCTGCAGCGGCACGATCACCAGCGCGAGGCCAATCAGCTTGCGTCGAGCGTGCGCGAAGCAGTCACGCGCGCCACGCTGCTCGAGGCAGGCGCGATTGGCCTCGGTGCGGTGAGTATGGCCATCGTTGGCAGCGCTGCCGCCGATGTCACAGGCCTGTTCGCGGCGAGCGTCATGGCTGGCGTGGGCCTGTGGCTCCTGCCGCGCAAGCGCGGCCAGGCCAAGGCACAGTTTCGGACACGGACCGAAGAGTTGCGCTCCCGGCTCATGACCGCGTTGAGCGACGAATTCCAGCGCGAGCTACAGCGCAGCCTGCAGCGGATCAGAGATGCCCTGGCGCCCTACGACCGCCTGGTACGCAGCGAGCAGGGACGCACGCTCGAGTTCAGCACCGCGCTCCAGGTGCTGCTCGAGGAGCTGGCGCAGCTGCGCCGTCGCCTGCCCTGAGCCTACTGTGGCGGCGAGCCCATCAAGTTGACCGTAACTGCGCGGAGTGTACCGTCCGCGCCGGGCGTCCCAGTCGCGAGCACGCGTGTGCCGGGCGCGAGCGCGCTGAACGCGGCCGGGACCGGCTTCAGCACCTCGGTACCCGCCGGGACAGCAATCTCGTAGCGCTGGCCATCTGCGTTCAGCACCAGCTTCGAGCCATCGAACGACTCGATCACCGAGTTGGTCATCAGGTTGCCGTGATTGGCCCCGTTCATCGGGAACTGGCCTGGCCGTGGCGTGCCCAATGCGGCCGGAAAGATCCGAATACTTTCCGCGGTCACGCCTGACCCTTCAGGCTTGCCCGTCACGCCCACGCCCAGGCCAGGCAACAGATCGGCCAGCGTACCTTTGCCCTCCTGTTCGATGCGCGCGTCCTCAGCAACCTGGACGTGCTTGGCACCAGTGTTGGTGCTCACCGTGAGCACCCGCCCATCGATGGCATCGACGGTGCCGCTGACGGTGGTCGCCGACGCCGCGGACATAGTAGGTGCGGGCGCGGCCGTGGGCACCACAGGCTGAGCTGACGTACATCCAACAAGCAGCGCCAAACCACCGATCAGGCTGGCCATCGACCACTTCATAGTCTTCGATCCTAGGCCTGCCCATGCGGCCGGGCCAGAAACTCCTGTTAGCCTAAACGGCGAGAGCGATGAAGGCCGAGGAGATGCGCCTGGCGCCGCTGCTGAGCGGGCATAAGCAATTCGTCGTGCCCTACTTCCAGCGCGTCTACAGCTGGCGCAGTCAGCAGTGGAACACGCTGTTCGACGACATTCTGGAGTTGTACGAGCTCGGGGCGGGCCACACCCACTTCCTCGGCTCGATGGTTCTGCTCGCCGAGGGCGCCGGCGAAGCACCCACCCTCGTCATCGACGGCCAACAGCGCCTGGTGACACTGTCGCTGTTCCTCGCCGGGATCCGTGATTCGGCTCGAAACGCCGACCCTGGATTCGCCGACGACGTACACACAACATACCTGGTCAACCCAGGCGACCACGAGCTCAAAGTGCTGTGCACGCAGCAGGATCGCGCCGCCTTCGCGACCGTTGTCCAGCACGCCAAGGAGCCGCCGCCGTCGCCGATCCGCGACGCCTATCGCACCTTTCGCGAGGCGCTGGACAAACAGCTCCAGAAAGGCTTCGACCTGGAGCAGCTGGTCAAGATCCTGGTCACGCAATTGTCGTTCGTGGCGATCACCCTCGACGCCGAGGACAACCCGTACCGCATTTTCGAGAGCCTCAACGCCAAGGGCATGCCGCTTACCCAGGGCGACCTGCTGCGCAACTACTTTTTTATGCGCTTGCCGGCGACCGAGCATGAGCGTTGGTACACCACGGTCTGGTGGCCGATGCAGCGCCGCCTCGGCGAGCGTTTCGACGCCTTCATGCGCGACTTTCTGATGAAGGACGGCGATGCTGTCCGGCCCGACGAGGTTTACCAGGAGTGGCGCAAGCGGCTCGGACCGCTCGGCGAAGATGACATTCGCGCCATCCTGCAGGAGCTTGCCGCGTGGTCGCTCGAATACGACCAGATCCTCCATCCGGAGCGCGAGACCGACGCTGGCCTGCGCACGCAGCTCTCCTGGCTCACGGCGTGGTCGCGCACGCTGCAGCAGTCGATCGATCCGCTGCTCATGCGCATCCACTCGGACTATCGCAAGAACACGCTGTCAACCTCGCAGGCTCAGCAGATCTTCACGGCGCTGTCATCATTCCTCGTCCGCCGCGCCTTCGCGTCGTCGCCAGCCATCGACGAGAACCAGCTCCTGATCGGGCTCTACAACGAGGCCGGCGCTGATGCGGATGCTTTCGTGCAGGTGCTGTCCAAGCCGCAAGTCGGCTGGCCGAACGACGAGGACTTCACGGAAGGCGTACTGCGCTATCCACTGTATTTTGGGAGCCACCCCGACCGGCGCAAGCTGATCTTGCAGGCGCTCGAAGACAGCTTCACGCACCGCATGCCCATCCGTTACGACCAGATCGAGCTGCAGCTCATCACCCCACTCTTACCGCGCGCAGACTGGCTCGCCGAGGTTGGCGTGAGTGAGGATCAGTACTGGAAAGTGATCGGCACACTGGGCAATCTGACCTGGGTGCCCAAGGGCCGAATGCCCGATCTGGGTGTGCCCGAACGCAAGAAGGAGCTGTTGCGTATGACCCGCTACGGACTCGAGCTGGTGCGCGACTTTGCCCAGGCCGAGCGCTGGAGCGCGCAAGAGATCGAGGCAAGGTCGAAGCGCCTCGGCGAGCGCGCGCTGGAGATCTGGCCAGGACCGCGCCGATCGTGACGGCGCCCGCGGCTCGCGCCCTGGTTCCCTGGTTACCACCCGCCGCAGGCGGAATGCTCCTGCAGTCGGACGGTTCCGCAGGGCGGCAAGTTCCTGCGGTACGAGGCAATTAGCGGCGTGAGCAATCCCCTGGTGGTCGGCAACTGGCAGATGAACACCACTCTGGACGACGCCACGCGGCTGGTGCAGGCCATGCTGCCGGGCGTGCGCGAGCTTGAGAACGTCGACGTCGTGCTGTGCCCGCCGCTGCCGTGGCTGACCGACGTCCACCGACTCGTCGAGGGAACGGAGATCAAGCTCGGTGCCCAGAACCTGTACCACATCGACGGCGGCGGCTACACCGGCGAGGTCTCAGCGCGCATGGTCAAGGGCATCTGCCGTTACGTGCTCGTCGGCCAATACGAACGCCGCATCTACTTCGAGGAGAAGGACGGCATCATCAAACGCAAGATCCTGGCGGCCCTCAATCACGGACTGCAGCCGATTCTATGCGTGGGTGAGAACGCGGACGAGCTCGACGAGGGCGCTAGCGGCTACGTGGTGGCGCAGCAGCTCGAGGGTGCACTCGAGGACGTATCGCTCGACGCCCGGCTGACCGTCGCCTACGAGCCCGTGTGGACGACGATCGGGTTGGTCTCGCCGCCTCCGCTGAGCTACATCGCCCAGATGTGCGACCATATCCGCGCCATCCTCGCAGACCTCTTTCCGACGCAGAAATCACAAGAGGTGCGGGTGATCTATGGCGGCTCGATCAGCCCGCGCAACATCGACGCCATCGTTGCCGAAGCCCACACCGATGGCGTGCTCACCGGCTCGGCGAGCGTCAACGCCGAGAGCTTCGTCCGGATTGCCCGCGCGTGTGTGGGCTTGCACACAGGGCCGCTGGCCTGATATCAGAACCTAGCACCCGGCACTATTTGCGTGAGCCGTTGGTTGAAGGTGTCATCGACGGACGTGCCGAGCTCGATGTGGGAGTAGGGCGATGCTGAAGCGCGAGGAAAATGAGCTGGTTACCCGTGTCGGCCCAGGGACGTCGATGGGCAAGGTCATGCGCCGCTACTGGATACCGGCCTTGCTCACCTCGGAAGTGCCCCGGCCCGACTCCGACCCTGTACGCGTGCGCCTGTTGGGCGAAAACCTGATCGGTTTCCGCGACACCAATGGCATGGTCGGCCTGGTGGCCGAGAACTGTCCGCATCGCGGCGCATCGCTGTTCTTCGGACGGAACGAAGAGTGTGGCCTGCGCTGCGTGTATCACGGCTGGAAGTTCGACGCGACCGGCCAGTGCATCGACATGCCCAACGAACCAGCCGAGTCAGACTTCAAAACCAAGGTGCAGGCGGTCGCCTATCCGACCGTCGAAAAGGCCGGCATCGTGTGGACCTATATGGGCCCCAGCGAGAAGCGCCCGCCCGACCCGAACCTGGAATGGATGCGCGCGCCAGAGGGCCACGCGTACGCGTCGAAGACCGTTCAGAATTGCAATTACCTGCAGGCGATGGAAGGCGGCCTGGACACGTCGCACTCGTCGTTCCTGCATCGCAACCTGGACCCCGACGGCCTGTCCAATCCCCGCGTGCGGTCGACGGCGCCGCGGCTCGAAGTGCTCAACACCTCCTACGGCTACATGTACGCCAGCATCCGCCCGCTGCCCGAAGACAAGCAGAACTTCGTGCGCATCTACCACTTTGTCATGCCGTTCTATCAGCTGCGCGCGGGTGGCTCGCCCAAGACCGTCGGGAACATCGACGGCCATATCTGGGTACCAATCGACGATTACAACTGCATGACGTACAACTTCCACTGCCGCAAATTCGACACGCTTACGCGCGAAGAATTCGATCGGTATGAGCACATCATGGGTCGTGGCCCCGAGGACTACATTCCGGGCACGTTCAAGCTGAAGGCCAACGGGAGCAACGACTACGGCCTCTCACGCGAGCGGCAAAAGACCGTCAACTATACGGGCATCGAAGGCACCAACACCCAGGACTTCGCGGTCCAGGAAAGCATGGGCCCGATTTACGATCGGACCAAAGAACGCCTCGGCAGCGCCGACACGGCGATCATCCAGATGCGCCGGCTGCTGCTCCAAGCCTGCGAAGACATCGAGCAGGATCGCGATCCGCTCGGTTCGCACGGCGAGGGCTCCGACGTGCGCCCAGCACAGATGTACCTGCCCGAGGATGCCCGCTGGACCGAGAGCCAGCTGATCGACGAGCTCGTAGCCAAGTTCTAAGGGCCCATTGTCATCCTGAGGGGCGCTTGCGACCCGAAGGATCCGCTTGCTCACTGGCTGCCGGTCGACAAGCGATCCTTCGCTGCGCTCAGGATGACACGGTAAACGTATGAAAATCGGCGTCGGCTTCGCCGCGCACCAGCCGGCGCCGATGGTCATCGAGGCTGCTCGGACCGCCGAGCGCCTCGGATTCGACTGCTTCTGGGTTACCGACTCGCACCTGATCGGGCGCGAGGTGCTGGCGATGCTCGGCGCGCTCGCAGTCTCCACTGAGCGCATTGCGTTAGGACCCGGTGTCTCACATCTAGCCGGCAGGCATCCCAGCGTTCTGGCCAGCGCCATGGCCACCCTGGACGAGCTGGCGCCCGGCCGCGTTCGATTGGGCATTGGCGTCGGCGACAGCGGCTCGAACAACCTGGGTGTGCCGCGCGCCTCAATGGCCGAGCTCGAGTCGGCCGTCGTCGCGATCCGCCACCTGTTGCGCGGAGACGAAACACCTGGCCCTGGCGGCAAGCCGCTCAGCCTGAGCTTCGCCCCAACCAGCAACCAGGTGCCGATCTATGTCGCCAGCGCGGGCGAGCGCATGCAGCACCTGGCTGGTCGCATCGCCGACGGCGCGCTGATCAGCGCTGGGCCGGACGACCTGCCTGGCGCCGTTGAAAACGTCCGCGCTGGCGAGCGCTCCGCGAACCGCTCGCCGGGCGCGACGCGCATTCTGCTCTGGACCACCGTCTCGGTCGATGACGACCCTCGAGTCGCCCGGGCCGCGGTCCGTGGCGCCGTGGCAAGACGGGCCATGAACGCCCTGGCCCGTTCAGCGCGCGATGGAACGCTGGGAAGCGCCGACCGAGAGGCCTACGAGCGTCTCCAAGCCGCCTACGATACCCACCGCCACGGCACCACCAACGCCCACGACCTGGCCGACCTCGTCCCTGAAACCTGGATCGACCGCTATGCCATCGCCGGCTCGCCCGAGACAGTCCGCCACGGCATAGAACGCGCCTTCACCAACGGCGCCGACGAGTTCGCCATGATCCTTGTCGGCGCCCAACCAGGCGACCGCGGCAGCCCCGAACTCTTGCACCACTTCTCGGACCGCGTTCTCAGTTAGGAGCTTTGGCAGTCGCAAGCCTGCGGGCTCGCACCCACCGCGATGATCGGTAACGAGCTCTTTTGGGAGTCGCAAGCCTGCGACTGCCAAATCTCCTTAGGCTTTACGCGGGGTTCGCCGCTATTGACTCTGTGTATTCCTTGCGAATCGTATCGCCCCCGTTGTTCTGCCAATCTTTGACCAGCTGGTCGTAGTCACTCATCGGCCGGCGGCCGACCACAATGTCGGTAATGCCATCCTGAATCGCCTGCGTCAACGGGAAGCCCTTCGAAAAGTTAGTCGCCGAGATCTGGCCAAAGGTCGGGTCCGACACGGCAATGGGCATGAGCTGGTGTTCAGCGTCATACATCGTCTTGGCGTAATTCGGAATGTCCGGTGTGAAGAAGACGAATGGATGCTGGACCGTGTACTTCCAGGGGACGTAGTTCGCGTCGGCATTACCCTCTTTGGTCAAGGTAGGATTACCCTGGGCATCGAGCGTATAATCGACGTCTTTCAACCCGAATGTAAGAAGCTGGTCTTCAGCGCTGCCGAACGGCACGGCCAGCCAGTTCAAGATCCGCAGCATCTCCTTGACACGGTCCGGGGTGCCCTTCTTCAACGCCGTCGCCCACAGGTGACCGCCAGTGATGAAGTGCTGCGGCTTGGCGCCGTCATGCGCCGCGAAGGCTGGCAACAGCTTGACCTCGAACGGCTGCGGAGATTGCAAAGCCTGACGCCAGCCGTCCTGCCAGCCGTTGAACGGATCGCGCCAGATCGCGAACTTGCCTGCCGCGAACTGTTGTCGCGCAATGACGGCGCTAGCGTAGGTCGGCGAGTTGGGGTGGAACAGGCCTGAGGCATACAGGTCGCGCACGTAGCCGACCGTTTCCTTGAACTCCGGTGTCTCGTAGTCCTTGACAAGCTTGCCGCCCGACTCGAGCTTCCAGCCGTTCGGGGCGGCAAACCAGGCCGACATCGTCGGCACGAGCATCATCGTGCCCTGCGCGCCGCTGATGCCGTAGAACTCCTGCTGCGGTCGGGTCAGCGTCTGCAGAATGCGCTTGAAGTCATCGGCATTTTTCGGCGCGTAACCAGGGCCGATCTCGCGATCGTAAACCGACGCGTTGTAGACGAAGACCTGGCCTGGCAAATAGCGGTGGATGGGCACCATGTACAGGTGGCCCTGGTAGGCGCAGCCGGCGTTCTTCCAGGCGGGCGTCGGAATGGCGGCCAGGAAGGGATAGTCCTTGGCGGCGTCACCGGACAGATACGGCGTGAGGTCGGCGGCTTGCGACTGCAGGAATTGCGGGATGCCGGCCGCCGCCGCGAGCGTGCTCGAGCTGCCCGGTTGGGCGTACATGTAGATCATGTCCGGCAGGTCTGAGCCGGCCATGACCGTCGCCAGCCTGACCGGGTAGTCGGCGGAGGTCACGATCTGGTACTGGATGGTCGCATTCAGCTCCTTGTTCACAGCCTGCCAGGCACGGTTCTGGGCGAGCGGCGTAGGCGGCGGAAACAAGGAGATGGACATGATGCTGACGTTGCTGCCGGTGCCTGGTGCTGGGCCGGTCATAGCTTTGACCGGGTTCGCAGGGTAGGCGTCGAAGCCGTCGTCGTACTGCGGGCCGGTGCTCGGAAACTGCGCCTTGGGCGCGTTGCCGACCGGCGCGTAGGTCGGGTACACGCTGGTCGCCCCGCTGCTGGTCTTGTCGACCGGCGTGCCCGCCGTTGGCGCGGTGGGTACGCACGCCTGGAGCAATGGCAGCGCCAGGGCGGCGCCCGAGGCCACACGCAGGAACGTTCGGCGGCTGAAGTCGCCTTCCATGTTGGCCGCTCCCCCTTCTTGTGCCGACTACGAGTCAGCATGGCCGACGCGACGCCACGCGTCAACGATGCCTGCGATCGCCCACCGGCCCCGCCCAACAGCTCGCCGCGCGCCACCGGTGCATCGCCGCCCATGCGCTTCCTTCCCAGCCCTCCGCCGCAGGCGGAACCCTCCTCGGGACAACTTCGCGCGCGGCGCGCGTGGGCTGCTGGCGGCGCACCCCCAAGCATCCCACGGTAGACTTCCCCGGAAGTGCCCAGCTATCCAGGCCGTCTGATCATCGTCGAAGGCATCGACGGCTCGGGTAAGAGCACCCAGCTCGACCTATTGCGCAAATGGCTCGTGAACCAGGGCTATCTGGTCGTCTCGAGCGAATGGAACTCCTCGCCGATCGTCAAGGCGACGACGCGGCTCGGCAAGAAGGACCACCTCCTGTCGCCGATGTCGTTCAGCCTGATCCACGCGGCCGATTTCGCCAGTCGCACCTATGCCCAGATTCTGCCCGCGCTCCAGGCGGGCGCCATCGTTCTGGCCGACCGCTATGTCTACACCGCGTATGCCAGGGACGCGGTCAGAGGGGTAAGCCGCCCCTGGTTGCGCAGGCTGTACGCCTTCGCCGTGCAACCAACCCTGGCCTTCTACTTCGACGTTCCCCTGGCTGAGGCAATAAGACGCATCCTGCACGGCAGGCCAGAGCTCAAGTACTACGAAGCCGGCCTCGACTTGGGCCTGAGCCAGGACCCGGCCGAGTCGTTCAGACGCTTCCAGGGCTTGATCCGTGCTGAATACAAGAAAGTGGTCGACGAGTTCGGCCTGATCAAGATCGACGCGACGGACAGTCTGGTCGACCAGCAGCAGGCGATGCGTGAGGCGGTCCGACCACACCTCGAGGGCGCCATGCGCGCGCCAGAAACAGCCACCGGTGAGCCGCTGCAAATAGCGGGCTTGCTGGGCCACCGATTGGCGGAAGGCAAGAAGCTCGAGGCAGCCCAGTGACGGCGCTCAAGTTCTACGGCGATCGCCCGCCCGGCGTTGAAGGTGATGAGCTGCCGGGCCGACTGATCGTCGTCGAAGGCACCGACGGCGTCGGTCGGTCCACGCAAGTGACCCTGCTTACCGAATGGCTGGAGGCGCGCGGCTATGCCGTCGTCAACACCGGTTTGCGCCGTTCACAGCTGGCTGGACGCGGCATCGAGCGCGCCAAGCGCGGTAACACGCTCGATTCACTCACGCTGAACCTGCTGTACGCCACGGATTTCTGGGATCGCCTCGAGCGGCAAATCCTGCCCGCGTTGCGGGCCGGCATGGTCGCGCTGGTCGACCGCTACATTTTCTCGCTCATGTCGCGGGCGATCGTGCGCGGCCTGTCGCGCGAGTGGCTGGACAATCTGTTCGCCTTCGCCCTGGTGCCCGACCTCGTCATCTACCTGGACATCGACGTCGATCAGCTCATTCCACGCGTGCTGGCCAGCACCGGGTTCGACTATTGGGAATCAGGCCAGGACTATCTGCCCGGCCAGGACGTCTTTCATAGTTTCGTCGAGTACCAGACGCACCTGTTGGCCGAGCTGCGCAGACAAGCCAACGAGCACGGCTTCGTCACCGTCGATGCCCGCGGGCCGATCCACGAGGTGTTTCAGGCGCTGTGCAGCGCAATCGAGCCCGTCGTGACAGGGATGGGCAGCGCTAGCGGCCGAGCCCAGCCTGGGCGACCAGAGCTTGTATGGCAACAAGAACGATGAGCAGCGCCAGCGCGGCCAGGATCGGCCCCTGGCGCAGGGCATCGACTAGCTCGACCGCCAGGGTGATGAGCTCGTCGAGGACGTGCCCGCGGTTATGGTGTTGGACGTGCACCGGTGGCCGGATTGTCGCCAGTCGCGCCCACGTAGCGGTCAGGTTCATCGGCCCGCTCGGCCAGGCGTTCACCAAGCGTTAACGCGATGCCGGTGAACGGCGAGCCGCTTGCTGTCATCGACATCGGCTCGAACAGCGGTCGGGTGCTGGTGGTGCGCCTCAATGCGTTGGGCCACCTCGACGTGCTCGAAACAGAAGGCACTCCGCTGCGCCTGGTGCACGAGCTGAGCGCGAGCTCCTATCTCAACGAAGCGGTAGTGCAGCGAACCCTCGAGGCGTTGCGCGGCTTCATGGCCATTGCCCGCGGGGCTGGCGCCGAGCGGATCATGACCGTGGCGACGGCAGCAGTACGGGAAGCGAGCAACGGCGAGCAGTTCGTCCAGCGTCTACGCTGTGAGACCAATCTGGACATCTCGATCATTCCCGGCGATGTCGAAGCCCGCTACGGGTTCATGGGGGCGGTCTATGGCGTTCCCGCGACGGATGGTGTGCTCGTCGACATTGGCGGTGGCAGCGTCCAGCTGGCGAGCTTCCACAACCGAGCTTCGGAGCGCTCCTGGAGCCTGCCCCTGGGCGCGTTGCGGCTCAGCGATCGGTTTCTGTTGAGCGATCCGCCGACAGCGGGCGAGCAGAAACGACTCGAGGAGTACGTGCGTCGCTCCCTCAAAGATGCCGATGCGCCCAAGCTGCGCGCCCGTGAGGTCGTCATCGGCACCGGCGGCACGATCCGCAACCTGGCCAAACTCGATCGCATGCGGCGCGACTACCCCATCCCGCGCTTGCATGGGTACGTGCTCGCTCGACGCGAAGTCGCCGATCTCGCGGGCCGCCTGGCCGGCCAATCGGCCGCGCAGCGAGCGCAAATGCCCGGCTTGAACGCGAGTCGGTTCGACTCAATCGTAGGTGGCGCACTCTGTCTGCGCATCATTCTGGATGCACTCGAAACATCGAGCATGATCGTGTCCGGGCATGGCTTGCGCGAAGGCATCGCTGCCTCGCAGGTCTGGTCCGACCTGCCCTCAGTGGGCGATGTCCAACGCGGTGCTGTGGACACGCTCGCGGCGCGCTTCGCGTCGTTCGATCGCCGGCTCGCTGACGAGCGCGAGCAGGCCGCTGAGGCAGTGCGCGCGCTGCTCGATCCGGACGTCGAGCCCGAGCTCGCCGAGGCGCTGTGCTTCGCCGCGCGGCTCCTGGACATCGGCCGCAGCATCGACTTTTATAGTCGCTACGAGCACACCGTGAGCATTGTGCGCGGCTCTGACCTGTCGGGCTTTTCGCATCGCGCCATTGCGCTGATCGGCGCTACTGTCCGGCTTGCCGACAAGAGCAGCGGGGGCATCAAACCGTGGGCGCCGCTATTGAGCGCCTCGGACCAGGCGCCATTGGTGCGACTCGGAACCATCCTGGCGCTGGCCGATGCCATCGCACGCCAGACTCCACCTGACGTGACGGAGCCTCCGCGCTGTGTGCGCGATCAATATGGACTGCGCGTCGATGCTCCGTGGCTAGAACCTTGGCCGCTTCAAGCCGCCGTGCGGCGCGTTCAGCAGGTCTTTGCCGTGCCGGTCCGAGTCAACGGCCGGTGATGGCGCGCAGTGTGCGCGGACGCACCGCCCATTCGAGGTGCGCCCCGCCTGCGCGCGGTGCGCCGTCCTCGGTGCCCAGACAAATCACGCCGCCCTTGCGCAACAAGATGGGCACCGTTGCTGCATCACCCGTGAGCAGGTAGGACGCCAGCTCGTGCAGGCTCGGCTCGTGTCCGACCAGCGCAATGGAGCTCGCGGCAGCGTGCGGCTGCAACGCGTCGAGGACATTTTGCGGCGGCGTGGCCGGTTCGAGCGCGTCGAGGCGCTGTGCTTCGGGCCAACCCGCTTTCTTCTCCAGGATGACCGCTGTTTGCCAGGCGCGAACCAGCGGACTGCTCAGCACGACGTCGACGTTCGGGACGAGCTCGGCCAGCCCGGCGGCCACATTGCGGAACTTCTTTT
>WNGF01001939.1_pt1 | contig 29697 bp, 15 predicted proteins | sample 5400641 | NCBI WGS metagenome assembly WNGF01 (sample SAMN13153371, study PRJNA577476) | soil metagenome | isolation source: 80 cm soil or saprolite under grassland replicate 2 | place: USA:California | collected 2016-06-15 | reverse complement strand
GGCGGGCTGACCTCCCCCGCCCAGATCGTGGTTGACGGGCAGGTCCGCTCCCCGGCGGTGGTCGCGGCGATCGCCAGGTTGCGGGCCGACCTCAAGTTCGACCGTGCCTTCGGGCCGAGCACTGTTGAGACCAACCGGGCAGGCGACCTGGCGCTGGTCTCGGTCCCGGTCAACGGCGACCCCAGCAGCGAGGCCACGACCGCCGCGGTCCGCCACCTGCGCAAGGTGACCATCCCGAGCGCTTTCCAGGGGGTCGACGCGAACGTCAAGGTCGGTGGGCAGACCGCAGGGGGGATCGACTTCTTCGACCTGAGCCAGTTCTACACGCCGTTGGGGATCGCGCTGGTGTTGGGTTTGTCGTTTTTGCTGCTGCTGGTGGTGTTCCGCTCGGTGGTGCTGCCGGCGTGGGGGGTGGTGCTGAACCTGCTGTCGGTGGGCGCCGCCTACGGCCTGCTGATTCTGGTGTTCCAGCACGGCATCGGCGCGAGCCTGTTCGGCTTCCAGCAGGTCGACACCATCGAGGCGTGGCTGCCGCTGTTCTTGTTCTCGGTGCTGTTTGGGCTGTCCATGGACTACCAGGTGTTCCTGCTCAGCCGCATCCACGAGCGCTACGGCCACAGCGGCGACAACACCGACGCGGTCTCGTTTGGCCTGCGGACCACCGGGGGGATCATCACCGGCGCCGCGGTGATCATGGTTGCGGTGTTCGCCGGGTTCGCGGCCGGCCGGCTGGTCTTCCTGCAAGAGACCGGGTTCGGCCTGGCGGTGGCGGTGCTGATCGACGCCACCCTGGTCCGCTCGGTGCTGGTCCCCGCGGCCATGCGCCTGCTCGGCAAGTGGAACTGGTACCTGCCCAGCTGGCTTGGCTGGCTGCCGCAGTTCCGTATCGAGGGGGTCGCACCGGTCCCGACCCAGGCCGAGCCCGAGCGCGAACCGCAGCCGGTGCGGTAGCACCGATCCCTGGAGGGTTCGGGGGGAGCATGCTCCCCCCGAACCCTCCAGGGCCAAGGGCAGGACGACCAACCCAAACGACGCCGCGAAGCGGGTTGTCGCAGATGACCGCCACCATGGACGGGTGCGGTCGGGTAGGCGGCCAGCAGTTGCCCGCAGAACGCGGTGAAGGTGGCGCTGATGGCCTTGCACGGCCCCGACCGTGGCCGCGCTCACCGTTGCCACAAACGGGCCAACGGCGGTGTTCAGGGGGTCGGGCCGGCCGGCCCGCCTCAGCAGGCCATCCAGCCAGAAGGCCGCGGCCAGGCCGAGCACAACCACCGCCACCCTCCCAGCGACGTAGGTCGTGCCAGTATGGCCGGCCTCCGTCCCGGTAGCGTTACGGACATCAGACCTGCCAAACGCCATCGGGCTGCGGGGGGCAGGGCGAATTGCAGTCCCGTGGGTTCGAATCCCACCTCCTCCGCTCGTGAGGCCTCGGCGGTGCGTGAGCCCGTCAGCGTGGGCTGCGCGTCGTTCGCCTGGTGAGCGGCGGGCGGCGATAGCGCAGCGAGCGGTCCGACGACCACGGCGCGTACGGCGCCATCGCCAGACCCGCCAACCCCAGAAGCACCTGATCGTAGTTCACCCGCCAGCCCGCGAAGTCCCGCCACGCCTGATCCGCGTCGGGTTTGAGCGCCACGCCCACGGCGTCCAGGCGCTGGCGGACCGCCTCGTACTCCTCCCTGGTGATCGAGATCGGGTCGTCGGGCCGCGGCTCCGGGTCGTAGGGGATCGCGAAATAGTCGGCGATCCGCCGCAGCGCCAGGTAGCCGGAGCGGATGCACAGCTCGACCTGGCTGCGCCGCGGCGCTTCCACCGTCGACGCCAGGATCGATGCAGCGTCCAGCACCGTGCCCGCCGCCGTGATCCACGAGCGCTCTCCCACGGGCGACCGGTAGAAGACCAGGCTCGGGTTGGTGGTATGGGTCTCTTCGATGTCGACGAACCAGTCCTCCCAGCGGCGCCAGATCTCCATGTCGTCGAGGCCCTTGATGATGGAGAGGCGCTCCAGCATCGCCCCAGCGGAGGGCGGTCGCCCGGCCCGGATGTCCAGCGACGCCACCATCGCCTCACGGCGTGAGAACGCCGCGTAGATGGCTGGCAGGTAGCTGATCAGCAGCGCCAGCAGCGCCAGGCCGAGCGCCGCCTCGGTGAACGAGAGCGCCGTCATCGGGAGGTTCAGCGGCGACGTGAAGCCGAGCGTGAGCAGCGACGAGCCGCTCAGCCTGAACGCCAGGCGCCACGGCCGCTCTCCGAGCGACCAGTACATCGTCATGTAGCCGACGAGCACCAGCGCCAGCCAGGTCATCGCCAGGGTGAGGAGGCTGAAGGGCGCGTACATCGCCATCCTCCGGTCGCGCGACTCGTAGCTGCTCGCGCGGCGGCTGTGCAGCATGAAGAGCACGCGCACACCTATGAACACCCAGCGCGTGAGCAGCACCGGCGTCGCCCGCGGCACCACCACGGTCACGATTGCCGAGAGCGCCGTGAACAGCACCACCAGGGCGCCCACCGGCAGCAGCAGAACCGCAAGGGCGGTGGTCACGTGGCCGGCACTCCTCTCATCGTCCCCGGCGCCGAGCGTCTCCGAGCGTCCGGACCGCCTCGCGGAACCGGTCGCGCGGCACCCACACGCGGTTGCCGCCCGCGCCCGTCATGTGCACGATCCAGTCCAGGAACCGCCCCCAGCGCTCCGGCCGGGCCCGATCGAGCTCCCGGCTCGAGGGGATGCCCGCCTCCGCGAGCACCTCCTGCACCCTCGACGCAAGCTCCGGCGTCCGGAAGTTCCCCAACCGCCGCCGAGCCGCACCCGGCGGCAGGAGCGCCCGCTCCGGCCCAGAGCCGTCTTCCACGCCAGCTCATCTCCCTCCCCGCGCCCTGGACCGCCTGCATCATGCCCAATCGCCCCGGCTCGTGCTCCGATGCCCATTCAGCTTGGGTCTGGACCCGAGCTTCCCTACAATAGGGCAGCTCAAGCTGGCGACCAGTCGGTTTGGGTTTCGTGGAGGCATCGCCTAGTCTGGTCTATGGCGCCCGCCTGCTAAGCGGGTTCGGGGTTACGCCCCCGTCGCGCGTTCGAATCGCGCTGCCTCCGCTCCGAGCGCCGCTAGCTCAATGGATAGAGCACCAGACTACGGATCTGGCGGTTGGGGGTTCGAATCCCTCGCGGCGCGCTCCATCGCCCCAGGTCAAACGGTATATGTCCGCTGCGCGGGACCTTCCTGGATCACCTCTGCACCGGTCTGGTCGGCTCTGATGGATGATCAAGCTGTCAGTGCCGCGTATCGAACGACGTAACGTTCTCCGCTCAGCAGCCCAAGCCCACGGTCCCGGCTCCAAGCGGGCCGTTCGCTGCTATGTCTGGTATCCATAGTCTGTAGTACGATCGGTACTACAAGCTGGGTGTTGGGAATCCAGGTTGGAGGTATGAGGTGTCAGCTCGTGAGGAAGAGCTCTTCAGATGGCTGGATCGACTGGACCGTGATGACGAGACGGTGGTTTCGTCAATCCGGCAGCCGACGGCACTGCGCGAGGCGCTGCGGGTGGCGGTGGACCTTGGCATGGACACCAGCGTGAACGACGCTACGGTGCGGGCGGTGCGTGACCGGCTGGAGACCTTTGCGCAGCGGAGGGCCCTTAGGACGCACTACGACCGGCATCCCAAGGCCCGCCCCTCACTGGCAGAGGTCGCGCTCGCGGCCGCGGAGTTGGACGGCGATCCACTGGCAAACGAGCCCGCTCTTCTGCGACGCGCAGCCGGCGAGGTGGTCAAGGTCAAGGCTGACGCCACGTCCGACGACGTGCTCATGTGGGCCGCCGCGCTGCGCTCCGTGCAGGCGTCGGCGTGACCTCGGCCGTCGCTCTCGTCCTCGACAACGAGGCGGTGCAGGCCCTCGCTCGGGTGACCCATCTCAAGCATCGTCGTGTGCTGTCGTTCATCGAGGAGATCAACCAGCGAAATCAGCGTCGACGGCTGCGGACCAGCGTCGTGGTCCCTGCTGCCGTGCGGGTCGAGGCCGGCTGGGACCGCACAGCTCGAGACGCGTCACTGCTCAACCGGCTTGCGCGTGCGCGCGATATGCCGCTGGATGGGCCCGCAGCTGATCGCTCGGTGCAGCTTCGGCGAGCGGCGGCGGTGTCGGTAGTGGACGCCACCGTTGGGCAGGCAGCGGAGGCTGCTGGGTCTCCGACCGTCATCCTCACCTCCGACGTAGCCGATATGGCGCGGCTCGCCGACCTGGTCGCTGGAGAGGTTCGGGTCGTTCAAGTCTGAGCAGCGCCACCGGGGGATTCATCGGGAACCCTCATTCAACCGGATCACCACGATCCGTTCGCCGTCCGTGACCGCAAAGCGGCGGTTGGGCTCATCCACCGCAATCCGCGCCGGTCCGGAGGACGCCTTGTCCCACACGATCGAACTATCGGCCGCCCCAGTTGCCACGTCCGGCCAACGCGCCACAAGCTCACCACTGGCGGCGTCGTACAACCGTGGATGCCGGTACAGGGACAGCACACCGCCGCCGAAGGGCTGCAGGTCCCCGGCGGTCTCCTCGAGTTGTCGACGCCACACGTAGCGCCTTTGGGTGGTCGACCAGCGGGCAAGCAGATTAGGTGCCAGGTCGTCCGGTTCCTCTGGGTCACTCTCCTCTGACGAGGTGCTCAGCACGATGTCGTCACCGACGAAGCAGGCGCCGCTGACTTCCGCCTGGATGACGCCGCGGATGTCGAGGACGTCACTGCGGACACGGTCCAGTGCGCGCGGGTCCGCCAGTGCCTGCCGCAAGTCGAACGCCACAAGGCAACCCCAGGGATGCCAGAGCCAACCGGCGCTGAGCAGGTACCGGCCGCTGGGCGACACCGCCAGCCGGGATTGGAAGACGTCGTCCGGCTCACGCTCGGGTCCTGCTGTCAGCGACTCGCCGGTCCACGCGTCCTCGATCTCCAGTCGGTTGTACTGCTTGGGGCAATGCACTAGCCCGGTGCGGCCGTCGGGAAGGGTGAACAGCGCCAGGGGATAGCGATAGGCGCTGGCGTGGTAGTAGCTGCGATCCAGCTCACGCACCAGGCGACCGGTGGACTCCAGCAGCAGCCCCTTGGTGCCCGTGCTCTCCACCAGCGCGACAAGGTCGCCCTTCGGCGCAACCACCGCCGCATCAAAGCTCGGGCCGTATCCTGTGTGGCGGCGCTCGGGCGGCGACCCGTCGAGCGGGAAGCGCATCCACCCAGCCGCGACGTCGTACAACTCGCCGCCAGCCCAGGCCAAGGCCCGCGCACCGGTCGCTGCCAGCTCGATGCGATCGCCACGCTCGCGCATGCCGGAAGTCTGACACGACGGCGCGGGCTCACCAGATTCTGGAGTTTGGTGCTCCTCGCGTTGCGGCCTGATCATCCCGATGATCATCCGGACGATCCAACTGCTTCCTTCTGCACCCGACGCGACCGACAGCGCTCTCCACGTGAGCAGGGCAGTCCGGACCAATACTGACCGGTTCGACGCTGATCGCTTGTCTACGGATCTGGCGGTTGGGGGTTCGAGTCCCTCGCGGCGCGCCACGTCATCGCAGGTCAGTCGGTATGTCTTTGTTAACCTACGCTCGTCCTGACCATCTTTGGACCGATCTGATCCGCTCTGGTGGATGATCAAGAGGAGCAAGCAAGCGCGGCCGAGCAACCAGTGATCGGTCGTTTCGCACGGGATGACCGGACGGGCATGACTGTCCTGCGACACCACAAGGGCCTGAGACGTCCGCAGCATGGCGGCGCGTCGCGTCGCGTCCCGGCCTGGGCCGTCGACGGTCGACCGGGCGGCCGGTGAGGCTTGGTTCAGTGGCGTCTGACCAAGTCCCGATGCCAACGCAGCAACGTCTGCGGGGTTACGAACCGATGGCGTCGGCGCTGTCGGGAGAGCAGCCGCGTCAACGTCGAGAGCACGGCCCGGTCCGGCCAGGAGGGTCGCGGCCGGGCGACCTGTCGGCGTCCTTGGACGCCTGCCTGCGGGCTAGCAGTGCGAGCCAGCCGATGAGCTGACAGAAGATCAAGTAGAAGAGTCTGAACGCCATGACGAGGATCCTCGCGGACCTCCGCCACTGATGCGAGGCCGCAGGTCAACGCCATGGACGAGGTTTTCGGCACCTACAGGACGGCTTTTCGGTGCCCACGGCTTCGGGCGAGCTTGTGAACGTTCCTGGACCCGGCGCCACCGCTGATATTGAGCCCCATCCGCAGCTGACAGACTACGCGGGGGTCAGCCAGCGGGACGAAGGCCAATAGCGTGACGACTCGGTTCTGCTCGGATCACGCCAGTGACTGCGTGGATCAAGGCGAGGTGCGTGAAGGCCTGAGGGAAGTTGCCAAGATGTCGCCGGCTCCCCTGCTCGATCTCTTCCGCGAACAACAGCAGCGGGCTGGCGGCAGACAACGTCTGCTCGCACAGGTCGCGCGCCCGTTGGAACTCGCCGATCTCCACGAGCGCCGAGATGAGCCAAAACGTGCATATCGTGAAGGCTCCCTCTGCTCCCCGCATACCGTCGTCGGTCTCCTCGGCGCGATAACGCAGTACCAGTCCGCCGTCTGTCAGTTCGTCGGCGATCGTGAGCACCGTGCAACGGATCCGCTCGTCCTCGGGCGGGAGGAAGCCAACAAGTGGCAGGAGCAGCACCGAGGCGTCGAGCGCGTCGCTGTCGTAATGCTGGGTAAAGACGCCCCGCTCGTCGACCCCGCGCTTGCACACGTCGGCGTGGATTTCCTCCGCGGCTGCCGACCATCGGCCGGCTCGCTCCCGATCGGCTCGCAGTGCCGCCAGACGAGCGCCGCGATCCGCCGCCACCCAGCACATCACCTTGGACGAGGTGAAGTGTTGGGGCTTGCCGCGCACCTCCCAGATGCCATGATCCGGCTCCCGCCAGTGGGCCAAGGCGGCCTCTACCTGGGGGGCAACCGCTGCCCAGGCCTGGTCAGGGAGGCGATCGCGCAACCGAGTGTGAAGGTCAACGGAGTCGAGCACCGCCCCCCAGACGTCATGCTGACGTTGCCGATAGGCCGCGTTGCCGACCCGAACCGGACGGGCGTCCCCGTACCCGGTGAGGTGAGGCAGCTCGATCTCCTCGAGTTCGCGCTCACCCCCCACCCCATACATCACCTGGATGTCACCTTGCCACGCGTCGGTAAGGAACGCGAAGAAGTCGTTGGCTTCTCTTTCAAACCCCAGGGCATGCAGAGCCCAGAGCATGAAGGTCGCGTCGCGGACCCAGGCGTACCGGTAGTCCCAGTTGCGTGCTCCACCCGGGGACTCGGGCAGTGACGTCGTTGCGGCCGCCAGCATGGCCCCCGTTGGAGCGTATGAGAGCCCCTTCAATGTCAGGGCGCTGCGCTGCAGGTACACAGACCAACGGTGATCGGGGAATCGGCCCTGGCCAAGCCACTGGCGCCAGAAGGCTGCGGTCTTCTGGAGCCGGGCGACCGCCTCGTCGATGGTCGCCGGTGCCGCACGTTCGGGTGACCACGACAGGGCGGCAAAGGCGGTCTGCCCCTCGCGCAGGGTTTGCCGGGCGATCGCCCCCCAGGCTTCGAACCCGAGCCGCATGTCCGTCCGCAGCGTGAGCTCCAGATCACCTTGGCCTGCGCGCGCTCGCGCGTGGCCGTAGTCCCCTTCGACGTACTGCCAGCTCCCGGGGGCTCGGCCGTAGTCGAACACAGGAGCGCAGAACAGCTCCAGCTCCACTGTTCCACTCAGACAGCGGACGGTCCGCACAAGACAGTGCTCGGCCTCGAAATCGGTCGGGGTACGGCGTCTCGTCGTCGGGGCCACGGAATGAAACCAATCACCGACGAGCAGCCCATCGCGGACGGTCATCCATCCTGTTCTCGTCCTCCAGGTCGTCTCCAGCACGAGCGTCCCTGGAAGGTAGCGCCGAGACTCCGGGGCCTGGACGTCGGAAGGGCCAACACGGAAGATGCCCGCGCTGCGATCGAGGATCGCCCCGAACACGCTTGGCGAGTCTGGTCGAGGTAGGCACATCCACTCGACCGCGCCGCTCGGCGCCACCAGTGCGTTGCACTCGCAGTCCGAAAGGAAGCCGTAGTCGGCGATCGGGGGGAAGGGGCTGTCCCCTTCGACCGGCTCACCCCAATGGTTGTGGCCCATAGCTCGTCCGCGTGCTCAGGTTCGCACTCGATAGCTCGAAAACGCCGTGGCCCTCGGCAAGTTCGAGATCAGGAGGTGAACCAAATGGTCGTTACCGTATCGTCCGTTCCGCTCCGGGTCGACCGCTGACCTGCCCCACGGCAGTTTCCCGCGTGCTCCGGCCGACCACCCGACAGGTGCTGCTTGGGCATGGTTTCCAGGATGCGCACCGCGGTGCGCATCTGCTCCAGGTGCAGCCGTCGCGGGACGACAGGTGCGCCTGCAGCCGCGCCAGCTCCTCGGGTGGCCGCATCCCTCCAGATAGCACGGTGACCCGCTCGCCCAGCTCGACGCAGGCCATCTCCTCGATCATCTCAGACTTCCTTCCCTTGCCTTGCGCATCGGGAGCGCGCTGGCTCGTCACCGAAACGATCGCGTCCTCAGCCTCCGAGGTACGCGTGGGAGCGCGTCTGGGTCTGGTGCCGGCTCACCCTCTCACGAAGACGACGGCATCGGTCACTGGTCGACCTCCTGGGTCGCCTCGGCGGTGTCGGGCATGGCCGCCAGCGCCTGCTCCACGTCGGCGATCCACTGCAGCAGCGCCCGGCGGGTGCGCACGCCGTGCAGCGCCGCCAGCCGCCAGAAGGCCCCCTCGGGGAGATCGTTGAGCCGGTCCGCCGTGGCCTGCAGGTCGGCCAGGTCCAGCTCGACCGCGGCCCGGTACTCACGCAGCAGCGCCCAGCGCTGTTCGTGGCCGAGCCGGCGGGCGAAGAAGAACTTGACCAGGAATTCGCTGCGCACCCGCGGTGGCTGGAAGCCGGGCGTCGCCAGCCACTCGTCGAGCGCGGCCCGGCCCCGCTCGGTCAACCGGTAGACCCGCTTGTCGGGGACGCGTTCTTGGGCCACTGCGGTGCCCACAATGTAGCCGCCGTCCTCCAGCTGCCGCAGCTCCCGGTAGACCAGGCTGCGGTGCATCGGCCAGAAGTAGGCGAGCGACTCGTCGGCGAACGCGGCCAGCTCGTAGCCCGACGTGTCGCGCAGCGACAGCAGGCCCAGGACGGCGAACGCTGTGGTCGGCAGGGAGCTCTTGCTCACTTGCTATTCTCACTGTGAATAGTCGAACATGTAACGTACCCTTCTCAGCAGGGTACCGCAGTGGACCCAACTCGGGAAGCGATGCCGTGCAGACGCAGCAGCCAGCGGCTCCAGACCCCGGGCCCGGGCCGGGACCTGGGCCCGGGCCGGTGACCGCCTTCGTGCGGCCGTTGCGGCCGACGGGTCGCGGTGGTGGCGGCCTGGGCGAGCAGGCAGCCGTCACGCCAGCACCGTGGCGCCCGCACTGCCGACTCGGGGCAACAGCGGCGAACTGGCGATACCAGGCAGGGTTGCCTGAGAGCAGTGCTGCGGGGAAAGGGGCAAGATCGTGAGGGCATCTGCGCAGTCCATGGCACGAGGCAGTGCCCGTCACCCGTGGTGGGTCATCGGCGGGTGGCTGGTGTTGCTGGTCATCGGCGGCCTGCTCACGTCCCGCCTGCTTGGCGGCGCGCTCACCACCCAGACCCGGTCCGCGAACAACCCGGAGTCCGACCAGGCGCAGACGCTGCTCCAACAGCGTCTGAGCGGGCCCCGGCACTCCACCGAGATCGTCATCGTGCGGTCCGCGTCGCTGACGACAAACGACCCGGCGTTCCGGGCCTACGTGGGGGCACTCCACCGCCAGATCCAGGCGCTTGGACCAGGCGTGGTGAGCCAGTCGGCTGACTTGTTCGAGACCAAGAACCCCCAGCTCGTCTCGGCCGACCGGCACGCCACGCTGATCCCGGTGACCATGGCCGGGTCACTGGACGACGCGGCCGACAACGTCGACCGGCTTTTGGGGGTGACGCTGCACGCGCGGCACCCGGGCGAGTTCAGCGTGCTGGTGGCCGGCGAGGCCACCGCGGACCAGGACGCCAACACCATCGCCGAGGGCGACCTGCGGCAGGGTGAGACCGTGGGGATCGTCTTCGCCCTGGTCGTCCTCATCCTGGTGCTGGGCACACTGGTCGCCGCCGTCGTCCCGCTCGTGCTTGGCATCGCCTCGATCGTGATCGCCCTCGGGCTGGTGTCGCTGCTTGGCCTGGTGTTCGACTTCTCGTTCTTTGTCACCAACATGCTGGCCATGATGGGCTTGGCGGTGGGCATCGACTACTCCCTGTTCATCGTGTCCCGCTACCGGGAGGAGCGCGCCCGAGGCTACGAGAAGCTCGATGCGATCGCCGCCGCGGGCGCCACGGCCAACCGGGCGGTGTTCTTTTCGGGAATGACCGTGGTGCTGGCCCTGGTGGGGATGCTGCTCATCCCCAACCTCGTCTTCCGCAGTCTGGCCACCGGCGCCATCTCGGTGGTTCTGGTCGCCGTGCTGGCGTCGCTCACCCTGCTCCCCGCCCTCCTCAGCGTGATGGGGGACCGGGTGAACGCGCTGCGCGTGCCGTTTATTCGCCGCGGCAAGCAAGACGTGGAGCACGCCACCGGCTTTTGGGCCGGCGCGGCCCACCGGGTCATGGCGCGACCCGCTATCAGCCTGGGGCTCGGCGTGGGGCTGCTGCTGGCTGCGGCCGTCCCGCTGCTGGGCATCAAGACCGGGTTCTCCGGCGTCAGCACCTATTCCAACGACGTCCAGTCCAAGCAGGCGTTCACCGTGCTGGCCAGGGACTTCTCCGGTGGCCTGACCCAGCCGGCGCAGATCGTGGTGGACGGCCCGGTCAGCACCCGGCCCGTCCAGCAGGCCATCGTGGGACTCCAGCGGACGCTGGCCACCGACCGGGCCTTCGGCTCGAGCACGGTGCAGGTCAACGCGGCCGGGAACCTGGCGTTGGTGTCGGTGCCGGTGTCGGGCGATCCCAACGGCGAGGACGCCTTCGCCGCCATCCGGCAGCTGCGGACCGACACCATCCCGGCGGCGTTTGCCGGCGTGGACGCCCGGGTCCTGGTGGGAGGGCCGACCGCTGGCGCGGTCGACTTCTTCGATCTCACCGCCCACTACACCCCGATCGTGTTCGCGTTCGTGCTGGGACTGTCGTTTGTGCTGCTGATGATGGTGTTCCGCTCGGTGGTGATCCCGCTGCTTGGGGTGCTGTTGAACCTGCTGTCGACCGGCGCCGCCTACGGCCTGCTGGTGCTGGTGTTCCAGCACGGCGTGGCGACGGGGATCTTCGGGTTCCAGCAGGTGGAGACCATCGAGGCATGGCTGCCGCTGTTTTTGTTCTCGGTGCTGTTCGGGCTGTCCATGGACTACCAGGTGTTTTTGCTCAGCCGCATCCGGGAGCGCTACGACCACACGCTCGACAACCGCGGCGCGGTCTCGTTCGGCCTGCGCACCACCGGCGGCATCATCACCGGCGCGGCGCTGATCATGGTGGCGGTGTTCGGGGGGTTCGCCTCGGGCCGGCTGGTGTTCCTGCAGGAGATGGGGTTTGGCCTTGCGGCGGCAGTGCTGATCGACGCCACGATCGTCCGCTCGGTCCTGGTCCCGGCCGCGATGGAGCTGCTCGGCAAACGGAACTGGTACCTGCCCAGGTGGCTGGAGTGGCTGCCCCAGATTCGGGTCGAAGCGCCGCGGCCCGACGGCCAGCCAGGCATCACCGCTGCTCCAGCATTGCAGCCCGTAGCAGAGCCAAACCCGGGACACAAGCTGCGCCGTGAGGAAGAAGGGAAGGCACCGTGAAGGCTCGGGCCATCCGATCCGGGTCGACAGACCAGAGTGACCGACCGGATACCTCCACGGGACCACACCGGCATGAGACAGCAGCCAATGGACAAGCGGGGGTTACGCTGGCGGCGGGAGGTCGTAGTAGGTCGCTCGCGTTTCGATGGCGCCCCGATGCGCGACTATGGTTGAGGCGGACGTGGAGAGACAATGGCGGCCTACGGTTCTATTCTCGCCCCGCGCCGCTCAATACGGCATTGATGTTCCGATTGCGAGGTACCCATGTACCATAGAATTGTCAAAAAGCGCATCATCTCGGTCTTTGAACGACTCAGTAAGGGCGACTACGAGTACGCTCTTTCTGATGTCGGAACCACGATCGAGCACCGTTTTGCCGGCGAGCATTCCCTGGGCGGTACGCGCACAAGTACCACGAAAATGCGCCACTGGTTTGAACGCCTGTACCGACTGTTTCCGAATCTGCGGTTCGAAAGGCATTCGATCGCGGTATCCGGTGGCCCCTGGGATACCACCGTTGTGGTTGAGTGGACTGATCGCGCCACTCCCGCCGACGGGACAGACTACGTGAACTCGGGAGTGCATGTGATTCGGATGCGTTGGGGCAAGGTTGTGAGCATCCATGCGTACCTCGATACACAGGTGCTGATCGACACGCTTGATCGAATGGCTGTCAATGGAATTGAAGAGGCAAAAGCGCCACCAATTACAGGGTGACGTGCTATTGGAGCCGCGCTCTGACGGGTTCGACGCGTTGCTGCTCGCACCGAGGCAGGTCACGGCGTGTACCCCCGCCGCGTCCTGGACATGGCCGGCCGGTAGGGTGCATAAATGCGTCCTGCGGCTCGCCGGTACTCATGGAGGCGCCCGCCAAGCCGATCTCGCCTCTGTATGCGGCCGCGCTGGTCCTCGTCGGTGAGCGTCAGACCGGAGGACGGGGCCGGTGGGTTCAGCTGGAGCGTCCGATGCGGGCGATGGGCGTTGTAGTGCTCGACGCACACCCGGAGTACGTGGTCCAGGTGCCCGCGACCCACGATGGCGGCGGAGCACGGTGAGTTGGTGGCGGAGCATCAGGATCTCCAGGTCTTTGGCGGCGTCACCGCCGGCGAGCGGCGCGAGTGCCTGGATCGAACGGCACAGCGCGAAATAGGCGAGTTTCGGCAGCACCGCAAGAGAGCCTCCGACAGTCGGGCCGACGAAGGGTCACGGTGCCGAGCCGCGCCTGCGTGCGAACCGCAACTCCGGTCACGTCTGGGTTTCCGCCCCAAACGGGCTCGGCGCCGTCGATAGGCCGGAGCGCCAGACTCCTTGTTTGGTGCTCGGTGGGTCGAGGTTGATCATCCCGATGATCACCCGGGCGATCCAAGTAGCTCCTTCTCGATCCGACGCGACGGACAACGCATGCCACGTGAGCAGGGTCGTTCCGACCAGAACCGTCCAGTCAGACGCTGATCAGCAGCCTACGGATCTGGCGGTTGGGGGTTCGAGTCCCTCACGGCGCGCTCATTTCAGCAGGTCAGAGCCCTATGTGTGCTGTGCAAGCTTGCCTCGCTGGGCGTGCGGTCAATGATCTTGCAGATTCCTCGTTGACCGGCAAGACGAGCACAGGCCGACTTCAGGGCCCGTCGGCGGCGTGTCCGCCGTAGCGCAATCCATGCCGGCCAAGATGTAACTGTTCAGGTCCGCGGCGCTGAGCTGGCTTGAGGCCCACTGCGGGACTGCCGTCAGGTTCTTGGGGCACGCCAGAGCATGGCGTGCAGGCCCCCGACCGGCCAGAAGCGTGCTCCCGGGAACGCTCGGGCGTAGCGGCGTTCGAAGGCGGCGCGGCTGAGGTAGCGGTCACCGGTCAAGTGGTCGAGCCAGGCGGGATCGGTGCGCAGCCGCCACAACTCCGGGGCATGGGTGGGCCGGTGGGCAAGGTCGACCAGCAGGTGGCGAATCGCGCCGCCAACAAACCACCAGCGGGGAAGCGCCGGGCGGCGGGCGACACAATCGACCAGCACCACCAGCCCTGCCGGGTGGGTGAGCCGTCGCAGGTGGTCCAGTGCGCCGTCCAGGTCGGGCAGGTGGTGCAGGGTGTTGACGCTGAGCACCAGGTCGAAGCCGTCCGGGTCGTCGAACTCCAGCAGATCCGTGTGGTGGTAGGCGATGTTGGGGCGGGGCCGGCGGGCCGTGGCCAGCCCGATCATCGGCGCCGACAGGTCGATGCCGATCACCTGGTCGAAGCGGTCGGCCAGTGCCAGGGTGTGGCGGCCGCTGCCGCAGCCGGCGTCCAGGGCGCGGCGTCCACGCTGCGGGAGGGCGCTAGGCAGCCAGGTGCCGATGGGGTCGGCTTGCAGGTCGTGCAGTCGGTCGTAGTGGTCGGCCAGGGTGTCGAACGGCCGGCGGTCGGGGGTCGGCGGGCCGCGGTACCGGTTGCGGTGGCGCATGACCGGCAAGGCTACCGTATGGGACGCCTCAGGTCGCTGCTGGCAGTGGCAGCCAGGGGTGCTCGTCAAACAGCCGCCGCAGGGCGTCCAAGGGGTTGTGGCCGTGCTTGCGGGCGGTGGCGATGTAGGAGCGCACGGTCAGGAACGCTGCCGCGCCGTCCAGGGTGCGCCAGCGGCCGGAGGTCTTCTGCTGCAGCTTCACCATGCGCAGGTCGCGTTCGGTCTGGTTGTTGGTCGGTGGGGACCCGCAGGTCCTCCAGGAAACGGCAGACCTCGTCACGGTGGGCGTCCAGTCGCTCCGGCAGGCGCACCGCCGGTGATCGTCGGGGCCAGCGCCGCCAGCCGGGTGGGCGTGACGGCGAGGGGTTGGCGGCGCGCGGTGGCGAGGATGTGGTCGTAGCGGGCTTGCAGGCCCGCCAAGCTTCGTTGCCGCGCCAGTGCGCTGCTGAGCGTGCGGCGGGTCACGGAGCAAAACGCTGGCCGCAAGACGGCGGGCATCGACGGGCAGGTGATCCGAACTGCTCGGGAGAAAGCCGAGCTGGCGACGTGGATGCAACACCAGTCGAGGCTCTGGCAGGCCATCGAACCTCCCCACCCTGCGGCGGGTGGTCAAGCTCAGTTCACCATCGCTTGGACGGTCATGACCTTGCGCCTCGCGGGGGCCGCGCCGAGTCGATCGGCCAGGGTCAGGCCCCACTGGCGGCTGGTCGGACGACCTGCACCTCGAAGATCATGCCGAGGGACTGGTGGGAGTCCACCGTGCACCACGACTGGAGGCGTTGGGTGACGACGCCAAGGTCCAGCCGCTGGGAGTCGCCGGGACCCAGCATCCTCGTGCTCGGCCCGCCGGCCACGGTGAGGTCATGGACCTGATCGCCGCGGTTGACGACGTCGAGCAGCAGGTGCGTGCTGCGGCTCACCATCAGCGTGCCCGGGGTCACGTCGAAGTCTGTGAGCGTGACCGGGATGACCTTGGTTCCACCGGCGGAGACCCGTTCCGTGGTGTTCGTGTCGAGCCCGTAGGTCACGACGAACCCCGCGATGACCCCACCGCCGACGACCACCAGTACGAGCACGGCGATCAGGGTGCGACGCAGCCAGCGCGGGCCCGAGTTCCGCATGGAGCCTCCTCTCTTCCCAACGGGTGTTAGCATGACCATGTTAGCATACTTATGCTAAAACAGAGTATGCCCAAGCGCGTGGACCACCAGCAGCGGCGGCGCGAGCTCGCCGACGCCGTGTGGCGCGTCGTCGCTCGCGAAGGGCTCGACGGCACCTCGCTGCAGCTGGTCGCCGACCAGGCGGGCTGGTCGATCGGCTCGCTCCGCCACTACTTCGCCAGCAAGGCCGAACTGCTGGTCTTCGCCCTCCGCCATGCCGGCCAACGGATCGAGGAGCGGATCGGGCGCCTGCCGGCATCCGGCACGGCGCTGGGACAATTGCGCGCGGTCGTCGCCGAGCTGTTGCCCCTGGACACCGCGCGGCGCGAGGAGGCCCTGGTCTGGCTCGCCTTCATCGCCCGTGCCACGACCGACCCCACCCTCGCCCCCATGGCCGAGGACGTCTGGCGCCAGCTTCACGACCCGCTGGTCGCGCGCATCACCGAGGCGATCCGCAGCGGCGAGCTGCCAGCGCAGCTCGACGCCGAGCGCGAGGCGACTCGGCTCCAAGCCCTGATCGACGGGCTTGTGGTCCACATGGTCAGCGCCCCCCGCCACGCTCCACCCGAACTCGCCCTCGCGGTCGTCGACCACCACCTCGCCGCGCTGCGCGCGGATGCCGGCCCCGGCCGCACGAGCGAGGCGGGCCGGCGCGAGGCCCGTCACCAAGCGCGGCGTCGTGCGGCTCAGACGAGCGAGTCTGTTGACGGCTGCGAGCCACCAAATCGCGATCCCTGATCGATGGATCCAGGTCAAGGTCGGTCAGGGCTTGGTGATCACTCCCTTGCGGGTCTCTTCGTGAGGCGGCGGTGGGTGCGCATGCGGTAGCTCTCGCCGCGGATGTTGATGACCACGGCGTTGCCGACCAGGCGGTCGAGGATGGCGGCGGCGAGGGTGTCGTCTTCGAAGATCTCGCCCCAGGAGGCAAACGACCGGTTGGTGGTCAGGCAGATCGGCCCGCGCCTCCGAACCCGGCGCCCAACACCCCACGAAACCCATGCGCCTGCTCGGTCAGCACCGTCTGCCGCCGGCGCCGCTGGCCGACCGCGCCCCCACCGTCCCACCACGATGCCGACCCGCTAGTTGCGCATCCGCCGAAACCGGCGGGTCTGTTCCACCCTTCATGGGGAAGCAGCCAGGTCGCCGGTCGAGCTCGCCATCGCGCGTCGAAGCGTCGTTGGCCGAGGCATCGGCGCTTGATCGCAGCTACCAACGGTGACACGGGAACGACGGAGTCCACAGCCACCGCGCCACCACAGTCAGGATGGCTCACCGAGACTTGTTTCGAGGATACTCGGGAGTCCAGCCCGGCACCTCCTGGAACACGATCCCGACGGGCTTGCCCTTCATGTACTCCTGGATGGCAGGTGACAGCTTGGGTGGCGCTCCCTCTGGAGTGAGGAAAACGAGGATCCCCTTCCCGCTGGTCGGACCGCGCAACGACAGGTAGTCGATGTACACCCTCGTCTGCGCATCCGTGAGGCCACCGCTCTTGGCGTCGATGATGACGTCCACTTCACCGGGGACAGCCCTGCTCCATACGGCCGCCTCGGGCTGGGCACCACGACCGAAGTAACCGCCGAGCTGCTCCTGCTCGACGTAGTAGTCGCCCCACTCGGCCTTTGCTCCGGGCCGTAGCTTGTCCATCGCAAACTTCTCGAAGCTCGCGCCTTCGCGCGAGTTGTAGTCGATACTCGCCCGCCTGTTCCCCGCAAGGGCCGTCTCCGGGTCGTAACCGGGTGCGGCCTGACTGGGTTGGGTGTCCTTCGGGCGACTCGGATCTTTGCTCGCGGGTGTCGGAGGCTTCGGCGCCGGCGTGGCGGCAGGAGGCTTCTGTGCCGGTGTGGCGGCAGGAGGCGACTGCTGCACCCTGTCTTTGATCTGTCGCGCGACCGGCGCTGCCAACGGTGCGAACGCGTCGACCAGCGCGCCGACATCGGATCCTTCGTCTCCGCCGAGGCCGTAGCCGATCGCTCCTCCGATGCCACCGGCAATGTTGCCGAGGGTTCTCAACGCTCTCTGGACGGCCATCTGGCGCTGCATCTCGCGCTTCTCTCTCAGCGCCTGAGAACGAGGAGCCACGTACCCGGTGCCATCCGGGAGCAAGAGCAGGACAGGCGTGAGATCTTCCTTCTCCGGTTCGATTCGAATGTCCAGAAGCCCTCCGTAGTGGCGCAACTCCATGGCCTTCACGAGCTCCGCGGCTTTCTGGTATTCGCGCCGTTGTGCTTCGGTGACGCCCGGAATGGCGTTGCTTCCATCTGGGTCGCGAAGCGCGATCGGATTGTCGTGCACGAAGCGATAGAGATTCAGGCCGTCCTCGAGCACTCGCCGTTCACAACTCGTCCATCTCCCTAACCATGGCGCGAAATACCTCGCGCCGTGGTAGTACAACCCGCTTTCCTCGTCTCGTTCCTTGCCGGTATACCGATACCGCTTCGGCGTCTCCGTTTGGCGACGCACCGCCTGGTAGGTCGAGCTGCCAAAAGGCGCGTATTCCTCGAAGGATATGATCTGCGCCTGGTCGTCCAGCTCCAGGCTGGCCGAGCCGAGGTGGTTGTCGAGCTGATAGCGCATCAACTGCCGTGGTGCCGGGTCGTTGCCCGCCGTGTCGAGCGTCCGCGTCTCCACGATCGCGATTCGCCGGCTGTCGTCCGTCACGTGCAGCGTCTCGCGCTCAAGCGTGGCAGTGTTCACGCCGATGCGACCGCCGTGCTTGCGGAAGATCTCGAAGTCGCCGAGGTAGATGCGTTCTTCCGTCAGGCCCGGCGCCTTCTCCCATACCTTGCGCACGCGCTGCCCTGAGGAGTCGTACGTAGAGAAGGCGACGCTGCCGCCACCGCGATCGATCCGCCGCAACTGATCCTTGTAGTCCCAGTGCATGTTCGGGCCGGGTGCCCCGCCCCCCAGATGCGGCATGCGAGCGATGCTGCCGTGCGCGTCGTGCTGATACAGCACGCGCGTCGGATTGGCGCCACTCGGATTCAGGATCGTGCGGGTGAGACGGTTGCTGGTCTTCACCAACGATCCGCCGCTCCCGTCCTCGATGAGGCTGGTCTCCGCGTACTCGTAGGCACATACCCAGCCCGCATGCGCCGGGTTGCTACCCCGGTGCTGCAGCGCCACGAAGTTGCCGACGACGTCGTACACGTAGCGCTCGATGTACCTACCCATCGCATTCAGTGTGTTCGGATGATCGAGCCGGGTATGGAATGCATTGAATGCATCGGGGGTCGTCGGCGGATTGCGAACGCCGTTCGCCTGCTGGCCCAGGTGCTCTCGGCCGCTGGCCTGGATCAGCCGGTAGAGAGCGTCGTAGGTGTAGTCGTTGTCCGGCTCGACACGCCCGTTACTGAAGTAGACGGTCTGCTGCGCCCGGTCCTCGATGTGCGTGATGTTGCCGGCCGCGTCGTAGGTGTAATGCAGGTTCTGCAGGCCGCACGCCGTGCTCGCCGGCGGGATGTCAGGCGCGGCGACCGTGGGAGGGGGCGGCTGTGGGTTGCCGCAGTCCTCGGTGAATGCCGCGCCGCGCCGTGTGTAGAGGTGAACCAATCGGAAGGTCAGCGGGTCGTAGTCGTAGAAGACGGTCGCGCCGTTCTTGTAGTCGATGCGCCGGCGCTGGCCCGTGGCGCTGTACTCGACGTTGGCGACACCGACGGTCGACGGGACGTCCACCGCGGCGTCCAGGAGTGCGGCGGGCTCGGACGCGCGTTCCAGCCACACGTCGAGCCGCTCGAGGAGATTGGCATCGTTGTACATCGGCTGGAGGACGTTGCGCTTCGAGCGGGCCAGGCTCGAGTGCGGCGCGATGAACTGGATCGGGCGGTTGAGCGCGTCGTAGCGGGTACCGCCGCTGAAGATCTCGTCGTCGAGCGCTGGGTTGACCTGCCAATCGGGAATCGCGGTGTAGTCGCGGACAAGGCGGCGCGTACTGCGCAGCAGGTTGCCCTTGAAGTCGTACGCTTCGAGCGGGTTCCCATTGGCAGCCAGGCGCGCGTTGGTGGCGACGCCGGCGGAGTCGAAATGCCGGTAGATACGGGTGCGCATGTTCAGCGCCTGTGCGTTCGGCAGCCCTTCGCCGTACTCGATCCTGTCGACCAGGAGATTGCGGTTCAGCGTGCGCGGGTCGGAGTCCGCCGTCGTGCCGCGGACGTACTGCCTGACCGGACGGCGCAGCGCGTCGTAGGTGGTGATGAAGTTGTGGCCGCGGTCGTCCCAGGCGCGGATGGGCTTGCCCACCACGTCGTTGAGCATCCAGCGCGCGCCGGCCTCCATGCTGAGCTGGTGGATGCGGTTGCCGAGCAGGTCGTACGCGTAGCGCATCACGATGCGACCGAGCGGGTCGCCGGCCTGCTGGTCCGCGTCCCGCACGGCGCGCTGGTTGCCTTCGATATCCAGCTCCACGCGGGTGAGGAAGGTCGCCTCCGTGCCGTCGAGGTCGTGGCCGGCGCAGGACACGCGGTTGCGCACGACCGTCAGGGAGGGGCGGCCGAGCGCATCGAAATGGGCCGTGGAAGGAGTGTCGGCATGAGCCGCGGCGCGAGTCGCAGCCGCCTGTTCGTGCGGGCCGAGCGCTCCGCCGACGCGCTGTGAGCGCCATGTCTGCCACGCCGGGGCGGGCTGGCTGGCCGGCGGCAGACCCGCGAAATAGCCCGCCACGTAGCCCTGGATGTCAGGGTCGGTCTGCGGATCGCCGGTCTGGGCGTTCAGAGGTGCGCACGTGTCGTTGACGTCGTAGGCGGTCTGCTGCCAGGGGTCGAACACCACCTTCTCGAACGTGTGGTTCGGATGAAGCGTGGCGACGACGCGTTCAACCGGGTCATAGAACAGCACCGGGCTCACACCCACCTGCACGCCGAACTCGAAGCGGTGGGTCGGGCTGAAGAAGGGCTCGTATTGCCGGACCGGTTTGCCCATGTTGTTGAAGATCGTCCAGCCGCTGCCGACCCAGCGCGGATCTACCACCGGGGCCCCGTCGACGACCGTCCCGCGCTCGGCCTGGACCTTCCTCTGGATTTCACGCCCGAAACCGTCCGAGTACGAGAACCCGAGCTGGATCCTCAGCCCCTGCGGCGGCAACGGCGAGCTGACGTGCGTCTCGCGCGCCAGCGTCGCGGCGCACGGCGGCTGCCACTGGTCCGGATCGTCCGGATTCGCCTGCTGCATGCGACGGAAGCGATCGAGGTCATAGACGACGCGCGTGGTCGCCCCCTGGAGCAGGGCCGGTGCGAGGACACGTGGGTCCGGGGCTTCGAGGAACGCGTCGAGCTCGGCTTGCGTCAAGTCGGCGACGAAGCCGGTCAGCGAGTCGCCTTCCACCGCTGAGGGCGGCGGCTTGCCCATGGCGGCAGTCGCGATGACCATGCCCAGCGCGTCGAAGGCAACTTCGGTCCGGTTGCGATTCGGGTCGCTGACGCGGCGGGGTTGAAGCACGCGGTAGTCGTTCACGTCCGCCCTCACCTGATTGCCGAGGGCGTCGCGGGTCTCGACCGTGAGCAGGTCGTTGCGGTCGAAGTCGACGAAGGCGTCCTGGCCGAAGGGGTCGCGGTAGCGCCGCGGCAGGAAGAAGTGCCGCCGGGCTTGCGCCAGCTCGGTGCCAGCCGGATCGCCGGGGGTCGTGGTGAAGAACGACCGACCGGAGGGCACCCACCAGAGGTCGTCCGCGTCGCGCGCGGGGAAACGGCCGTCCGCCTTGAGCGTTTGCGATCGCACGTACCCGCCCTGATTGCCGGCCTGGCCTCCGAGCACGGACACCGGGTCGGGGAGCAGGGCCTCGGGTGGCTGCCCCGAACGGGGGCGCCGGAAGACCTGCGCGAGCAGGCCCGGCGTGAAGGCGAGCCTGTAGCTCTCGCCGAGCAGGCCGAGCGGCTGCAGCTGACCGAGCGGCAGCAGACCGGTCAGATCGTCGCGGCGGTAGAGCGTTCGCAGCCACTCGATCGGCCGGCGACACGGATTGCCGGTTGCCACCGCCTCGTAGGCGACCTGATCTGTGAACTTGTGGCGCAAACGGCCGACGGCATTGGGATCCGCCTCCACCAGGTCCGCGGCCCGGAAGCGGCCGGCGGGCCCGGTGGGCGCGTAGCCGGTCAGCTCGAACGTGACCGCCTCGCACGGCAGCGGATTGCGGTGGGCGTCAGCCGACTCGACGGCGTTCGTAACGACGTTCTCGGTGTACGCGAGCACGGCGGTGGTCTGCTTTGCTCGATCGCCAGCTGTGAGTGCGGCTAGGCCAGGATTCGGAACTTCCTGCACCCGCCCCTGTGCATCGACGACGCGGATGGTCGGGCGGCGACCGTAGCCAATGGTGGCGTCTTTCAGCACGTTCCCGTGGGCATCGACCTCGAGTGTGAGCGCGTGCTGGATGCGAGGATCGGCTGGATTGCGTTCGTAGTGGAACTTGATGGCCTCGCGGGCGTGGGAGAAGTAGACGGCGTGCCGGTTGAAGCCTCGCGGCTGCACGGCGCGGATGACGAGGCTCTGCTCGGTGACGATGTAAGGCGTTCGGGCGCGCTGCTTCTGGACAGCCGTGGCGCCGGGCCCGTCGTCATCGGCATAGACCTCTTGGCGCAGCATGGCACCCTTGAGCGCCCGGCAGGCTTCGCGTTCCTCTTCCGCGGTCAAACCGCCGGGTAGATCGGTGTCATCGAGCAGCAGGAGCCGCGCGGTCTCGGCCGTTGATCCAGGCTCGCGGAAGTACTCGCGCTCATACTGTCGCGAAACCCTTTCCCGTCCGAGATGGGCGCCGGTGTGGAACCAGGTCTTCGTGTGCGCGGGTGCCAGATGCGACGCGTCGGAGACATTGTCGGCCCGCGGGTGGGCGCCGTCGGGGGTGAGCGCGCCAAGCCATTCGCTGTCCCATTGCTCGACCATGCCGAAGCCGCGAAATTCGCGATCTTCGCCATCGAAAAAGCCGTGATGGTAGCCGTAGCGCGTAACCAGGCGGTTACGGCTGACGTGGTCGAACGTCTCGACGCGTTCGACCACGTGCACGGGGAACGGCAGTCGAGTTATCCACGGATTGCCGTCGCGCTTGTCCTGCAAATAGAACTTGGTCGAGGGTGCGTAATCGACGCGGGTCTCGGTGCCGAGGTTGTTCGTCGTCCTGACGAGCAGATGGGGCTTCTGGCCGCCCATCAGGTTGACGTAGCGCATCTGCCGCCGCGCATCACCCGGCAGCGACGAAAACCAGACCAGGCAGGCCGTGCCGTCGCCGAGCAGGTCGGTGGGAACGACGTTCACGACATCGTCGACGGGCGGAAAGGTCTCGAGGAGATACGGCAGGCTCCAACTGTTGCCCGATTGGTTGAAGTACAGGCGAGCGCCGTCGCGGTGCAGGTAGATGATGTCGGTGGTGCCGCTGCCGTCGATGTCGGCCAGACGGAGACGCTCGGGGTCGAACTGGTCGACGTCGTCGAGGATCGGCGCGTTGTCCATCGTCACCTTGGCCCCGAATCGGCCGTGGCCCAGATTGGGCCAGTAACAGACTTCGCCGTTGCGGATGCGGACGATGTCCGTCAGGTCGTCGCCTGAAAGGTCGGCCAGGTAGATGCACTCCGTCCCGTCGTCGAAGACAATGCGCGGGCCTTTCTCCTCGTCGAGCGCCTGCGCGACCCGCTGTGCGGGCTCGAAACCCTCTTGGCCCAGCGAGGCGTGCCAGACGAACGCGTCGTCTTCGGTGACGAGCACGTCGGCGCGGCGGTCGCCGTCGAGATCGACGAACCTGAGGTTCGGATCGCGCAGGTCACGGCTCGGGTGCGAAGTGAAAGGGCGGAAGAGCTCCCAGCCTTCCGCCTCGTCGTGCTCGTACAGACCGGGGGTAGGGCCGTCCATGATCACGACGTCGGGCTGGCCGTCACCGGCAAGATCCATGAGCTCCGCGGCACCGGCCAGCGCGACGTTGGGTTTGAGAGCGACGGTTTCCAACGGGGCGAACCGCGCCTTCACCTGCTGGCGGCCGGCGGCCGGCGCTTCGGGAATCGGGCTGAGGTTACGCTTGTAGTACCAGGCACCAGCCTGCTCGGTGAGGATCCCGGCGATGCCCTCGCCGTGCAGATCGGTCCAGCGGTAGACACTGCCGTCGAGGCCGGCGGGAAGGTTCTCGAGACTGCTTTCGTCCGGTTCCTCGACCACGTCCTGCACGACGGGCTGGGTGTATTCGAACTCGACCGGTGGGAGAGCGCGCTTCTCGTAGCCCCCGTTGTTGCGGCGATAGCCGGTCTGGACAACCGACTGCAGGAAGGTGTAGACGGGGTTGCTGACATCGATGGGATCGACTTCGTCCGAGTACGTGAGGTCTGTCGAGCGCGCAAGGCAGTCGCGCCCCACGCCTGCCTCGCCCGGGAAGTGGTGGAACATCAATACGCGCTGGCAAATGCGCGTCGTTCGGACCTCGAACCCGGAGCAGTAGCTCGAGAACATGTCGGGGCGCTTTTTCCAGGGGTATTTCAGCGCTCCTCCGGCGTCTCTCGCCTTGTCGTCATTCGATCCGGGGACGGCCGCGTCGTGATCGCCGTAGTCGAACACGACCTCGAACATCCAGTCGGCATTCGCGATCTGCGCATCGATCTGCGCCTTGTTCACAAAACGAGGGCGGCGGCCGGCGCTGTCGAGGAGCGGCGCGCGGTTGCCGTAGTGGATACGCTTCAGGTAGCGGTTGGCCGTGCGCCGCGGGTCGTTCCGGGAGCCGCGGTTGCGTTCGTGCGCACTGCCGAGATCGACGCCGACGCCGTCTTCCGCCTTGTAGCGGTAGAGCATGGCATTGCCCTTGTCGTCTCGCATCTCGCAGATCAGCCAGCTGAAGATGCGTTCTGCATCCAGGGGATCGGCGATCCGCGAGTTCGCGTTGAGCCCGTAGACGACGAGGACGTTGTCCTTGGTTGTCGAGCGCCAGTGGACGTCGCCCGCTGCTCCGAGCCTGGTCCAGCGCTCGATGCGCGCGAACAGACCCTCGATGCGCGGCCGGTAGCGACGGACGCGGTAGCCGTCGAGGTCGTCCTCGTGGACGACCAGGCGACCGGATGGATCACGCACCCAGAACGTGTCCGCGTCCCGCCGGAAGCCTGGTCGGCCGGCGACCCAGGTGCCGTCGGGGTCCTGCCTGTACATGGGTACAAGGTCTTCTGCGCCGGAGAGGATGAAGACGTCCGAATCCTCGGCGTCCAAATACTTGGGAAGACCTTTGTCGGTCTTGCGGCTGATCGAAGGAAGGGAAAGAGCCCAGCCAAAGCCGAAAGGGCCATTTCCGGCACCGGAGTCGTAACTCAGCGAGAGCTCGGGCCCGAAACCCGAGCGCCCGGGACTCGCGGCGATGGGCACCGACATGGAGCCGGTACCCGTGACCGGATTCGCGGCGAACTTCTCACCGATCCCGCGAATCGCGCCCCCTCCCTTCGGGAGGGTGATCGAAGGCGCCTGGGGCGGTGGAGCAGCGCCCTGCGCGGGAGCCCTCCCCTCTCCGCCCATGGAGTCGGCCGCCCGCGGCGCTTGCTGCCCACCGAAGACCTCAGACACCGAGCGACCTCCGACACAGGCGACGAGCGTCCCGGCGACGCAGGCGGGCGGGGCTCGATGTGACGCTGAAGATCGTGTTCCGACTGCGACTCAGCCGATCCGCAGACAGGGCTGACAAAACCCTCCCAAGGGTCGCGATCGACTTGCCGCGAGCCTATTCCGGGCTCCGGAGCAAGTCAACGCCGCCACAGGCGTCGGGAGCGCGACGCGACCGGTCCGCCCTTTCCGGCAACCTCTTCGTGCCGACCTTGACAGTGCCCGCACTGCCGCTCGATGCTTCCGCTCGGATCCGATCGCCCTCAGCGACACGACAGGCGGGTAGACGGCGGATGAACGCCGTCGCGGTACTGGGCTGAGATACGCCGTCCGCCACGTCTACCCTGGCGACGAAGGTGCAGTGATGACCACGACAGAGGACGACGGATCGACGTCTCCTCGCTTCGGTGACCGCGGCGACAACGTACGCCGGCTGCAGGCGACGCTGCGCCTGCTGGGCACGCCGGTGCCGGAGGAAGAGTCGGCGCGCGGCACCTTCGGCGAAGGCACCGCGGGTGCGCTGCGCGGCTGGCAGGAGTCGGTCGGGCTGGAACCCTCCGGCCTGCTCGACGAGCGCACCGACGGGCGGGCCCGCGCCGCGCTCACTGAGCAGCCGAGGCGGATCGTGCTCGGCCGGGTCACCACCCCGGACGGCCGGCCGATCGCAGGGCTCGTCGTCCGGGCCTTCGACGCCAACCTGGCCGGCGACCGACCGATCCCGGACGGCGACGGTGCGGGCACCGCGGTGACCGACGCCGACGGCCGCTACGAGCTGGTCTATTCGACGGCCGCGCTGGGCCGGCCCGGGAAGACGGCGGCCGACCTGGTAGTGCGCGCGTTCCCGGACGACGCGGCCGCGGCCCCGACCGCGTCGTCGGCGGTGGTATACGGCGCCGGGCCGGTGGAGCTCGTGCCGCTCGTGGTCGGCACCGCGGCGCCCAGCTCGTCGTACGAACTGCTGCTGCGCCGGGTCGCGCCCGCGCTGCACGGCACCAGCCTCGCGGAGGTCGACACCGCGGCGGACCTGGAGTACCTCGCTGGCACGACCGGTGTATCGCAGCCCGAGCTGTCGTCATTGGCGCGCGCGGCCGAGCTGGCTGCCGAGGCCGACCGCCTGGTCGAGGGCGATCCGGCAGGCGAGGCTGCGACAGCCGCCGCCCGTACCGTCCCGGCCTTCTACGCATGGGTCCGTGCCGACCCCGCGGCCGACCTCGGCACCGTGCTCGGTACGCCCCCGGCCGAGCTGGCGGGCCGCCTGGCGGAGGCCGTCCGCGACGGGCTGATCCCAGCCGACGCGGATCCCGAGGCGGTGGCCGGTGCCGTCGTCGACCTGCAGGCGCGCCGGCTCCTGCGGCCGGGCGCGCCCGGCGAGCCGCCCTCGACCGGCGACGTCCTGCGCACCATCCCGGCCGGACGGCGCCTGGACGACACCGACGCGCTGGCCGTCAGCCGGCTGCTGGCCGAGGAGGGCGGCCCGGGCGACGGGTTCTGGCGCCGGCTGCCCGAGACCGGGCTCGCCGACGGGCAGATCCGCGACGTCCGCCTGGCCATCACCCTGAACGACCTGGCCGATGGTGACCTGCGGCTCGTTGATGCGCTGCAGGCGGCCTCCCCGGAAACCCACGACGGGACGACGGCGCACCTCGCCGAGCTCGGCCCGAACCGCTGGATGGAGATCGTCGCCGAGGCGGCGGAGCCCGACGCCGACGTCGGCGTCGTACCCGCCGACGCGGCAGAGCTGGCCGAACGCGTCGAGCGGCTGCACCCGTCGGCCGCCCTCAGGGCCAAGCTCGACGCTGGCCTGCTTCGGCATACCGGCTTTCCCGCGGCGCGGGTGGCCGGCTTCCTCGGTGACCACCCGGATTTCGACCTGGTGGAGACCACCGTCGAGCCGTATCTCGACGACGCCGGGCTGGCCGACGACGAGCTGCGGAACGGCCTGCTCACGGCGCAGCGAATGCTCCGGGTCGGCGCGAGCCAGGCCGACCTGGCCGTCCTCATGGCCGCCGGTCTGGGCGACACGGCGGCCCTGGCCCTGCGCGACCGGCGGGACCTCGTGGCGGAGCTCCGCGATTCGATCCCGGAAGACCGGCTGGTCGCGATGCACGAGCGGGCGCAGTACATGCTCACGGCAGCCCTCGGCGCCACCACGGTGTTCTCGCCGCGGTTCCTCGAGCCGCTGCCCGCCCCGGGCGGGCTGGCGCCGACCTCCTCGGCGCCGGCCGGCTTCCCGAGCCTGCAGCAGCTCTTCGGCGACCAGTCCGCCTGCAGCTGCGGGCATTGCCGCAGCGTGCTGGGCCCCTCGGCGTACCTCGTCGACCTGCTGCACCTGCTGGACAGGACAGGCTTCGGCGGGCAGCTGCAAGACCGCCGGCCCGACCTCGCCGAGCTGGAGCTGACCTGCGCGAACGCCAACACGACCCTGCCGTACGTCGACTTGGTGCTGGAGATCCTGGAGACGGCCGTGGCGTTCCCCAGCGCGGACGTCGCGCTGACGCCCGCCCAGGCGAACCAGCTGGAGGGCGGCGCGGTGCCGGCGCCACTGCGCGCGGAGCTCGCCCGGCATGCCGCGGACGAGGTCGGGCCGCTCACCGTCGAGGTCGCCACGACCCAGCTCCTGATCTTCCCGCCGTTCCGGCGGATCGTCGTCCGGGACCGCAAGCGCCGCTGGCCGGGAAGGCTGTGGCGGCGGCAACTGATGATTCGATGGCCAACCGTCGGTGTGATCCCCGCCTCGGCAGGCGTGCCGGATGCCGACATCGACGCGACCCGCCAGGCCCTGGCCGCCGGCCAGGCACCGGCCAACCTGATCGGGCTGATCGCCCCCGAGCCGGAGGCGCCCGTCGTCGGCGTCCCGGTCGTTACCGCGGCCCCGCCGCCCCACGACCAGGACGAGCACACCGTCGTGCTGGTCCGGTCGATGGCAGTCGAGCTCGTGGGAAACGCGAACGTCGGTGCCATCCGCTTCCTCACCGTCGGCGGCGCGCAGATCTCGGCCGTCCAGGTGCGGTACCTGTTGATCCCGATCGCGCAGCAGCTCGCGGCCGGAAAGATCCATCCGTACCTGGCGGACCTGCTGCCGCCGCTGAAGTACACGGTGACGCAGGAACCGCGGCCGGCCAACGCGCTCGGCCGGTGGACGCTGACCGCGAACGTCACGGCCACCGTCCGGTTCACGCCCGACCGCGTGGTCGTGCAGGGCCTCACCTACGGGTCCTCGGACCGCACCGACGACGCGCTGTTCCCCGAGAACCGGGACCCGGAGGCGTACCGCCTGCTGAATTCGGCCGCGTACCCGCTCGACCTGCCGTTCGACCTGTTCCGCGAGGAGGTGCGGGCCTGCCTGGCCATTGCGGGCGGCTCCCGTCTCGACCTCCTGCGCACACTGCTGCCCAGCCGCCGGTACGCCAGCCTGGACGAAGCCTGCGAGGTCCTCGACGCGGCTCCCGCGCAGCTGGCGATCGTCACCGAGGCGCCCGGCGCGGCCGCCCGGGTGGCCGCATTGTGGGGGCTCGCGGAGAACGGCAACACGCTCACCGACCCGCTCGACGGAACAGCCCCGCCCGTGCCTGCCGACTGGGTGGGCGCGCTGAGCCGGGCGTCCGTCCTGCTCGACCGCTCCCGCGTCGAGCTGCCTACCCTGCAGGCGATGTTCGCCACCCGCTACCTCGCCGAGGTCGCGGCGGACATCCATCTGGACCCGGTGTCCGAGTGCCGGCTGAGCCGGGTCACCGTCGTCGGGCTCAACCAGCAGAGCCTGGACCGCCTGCAGCGGCTCCTGCGGCTGCGGCGGATCACCGGCTGGCCGGTCCGGGACACCGACCTGGTGCTGCGGGCCCTGACCCGGGCCGCGGCGGGCCCGCTCGCCGGCGACGCGGCTGTCCGGGCGCTCGGCCACGTGCAGGAGCTGGCCACCCGTACGCATGCCCCAGTCCGACTCGTCGCCGCATGGCTCGGCGCGGTCGAGACAGCCGAGTACGTCGACCGGGAGACCAACGGAGCTCCCACCCGGTCGTCGCTCTACGACGAGGTGTTCGCCGATCCGCGGCAGCGCGGGCCGGACTCGGCCGAGTTCGCCCTCGACGCGAACGGAGCCGAGCTGGCGTACGTCACGGACCAGGGGCCGAACCCGAACTACGTCGCGCTGACTGACCGGCTCGCGTACGCAGCCGCCGCGCTTCGTCTGCGGCCGGCCGAGCTCGCCGGGCTGATCGGGACCGGACCGCTGGCAGTCGTCGCCGACCGGCTCACGCTGGCCAACCTGTGCACGCTGCTGCGGCAGACCTCACTGGCACGCGCCGCGGGCATCTCCGTCCGGCGGAGCAGGATCCTGCAAGAGCTCACCGGCAGCGCTCCGCTCCCGAACCAGCCCCCCGCCGTCGACGAGGCCGGCCGCAGGATCCTGGAGTTCCTCGATGCTGTCGACACCGTCCGCGGCTCCGGGTTCACCGCGGACGAGCTGGCCTGGTGCCTCGAAGGGACGGAGGTCGACAGCGCCGCTCGTGCCCAGCGCCGACTCGACCAGCTGCGCTGGCTGGTCGACCTGCAGGCAGCGCTCCGCGAGATCCAGCCGGCGGCTGACGGCGAGGTCACCGGCACCGCTCTCGGGGCCCTGCTCCGGTCGGCGGGCTGGCCGGACTCGCTGGTCGACCGGGTGCTGAAGGGGGACGGCGACGAGCTCGGGCTGGGGTCGCGGCTCACGCTCGAGGTGACGGTCTCCGCAGCCGCGCCGCCCGCCCT
>WNGF01001938.1_pt1 | contig 29708 bp, 31 predicted proteins | sample 5400641 | NCBI WGS metagenome assembly WNGF01 (sample SAMN13153371, study PRJNA577476) | soil metagenome | isolation source: 80 cm soil or saprolite under grassland replicate 2 | place: USA:California | collected 2016-06-15 | reverse complement strand
ATTTTGCGAGAAGCCGCTCTCGACCAGCCGAATCAAAAGATTCCCTGGTTGCAGAATCTACCTGTGGTCTTCAAGTACTCGTAGGGGACTGGAAGACCCTAAAAAAATTAATTGATTTCCGTCCGTGGAAATCGGCGTTCAAAGCAACTGGCAAAAATCGGGCAGATCGAGAAGTGCGAGGGCTGCGGCTGCTACATTGACACGATCAACGAGTTCAAGGCGGTGCTGGATCAGGCGCCAGATGTGTCTACCGAGGCGAGTGAAAGGGTCGCGGGACTCGCGGCGAAACATCAGCCGACACATGGTTGCATCGGCTGTGCCCCCTGCTATCCGGTTGCGATCAGCAACACGCTATACGCCATCAGCGGCGGCGCGAGCGTTGAGAATGTCGAGCCGGTCAAGTTCAATATCGAACTGGCTGAAGCGGGTCACGCGACAGATTGCGGCTGTGAAGCCACCCAGGAGATGACGAAGCCTGTTTTGATCGCGCCGCAACCGAAAGGCGCGTGGCCGATTGAGACGGGCGATTACCGGCTGGGTCGAGTTGATGGCTGCGTTGCCATTTCCACCCTGGCCAGCGAAGGGCTTTACCATCATTTCTCTGACGCGACCTGCGGCGATTGCGCCATCTGCGGCAAGGTCTTCACCGAAAACATCGGCATCGAGAAGGCCGTCAAAAACATAATCGCCAATCGCCACATTCGCTTTCTGATCCTCTGCGGTCAGGAAGCGAAAGGCCATCTAACGGGCGCATGCTTCAAGGCGCTGCACGCCAACGGACTCGCCGACAGCCGCCGTATTGCCGGAGCGCCTGGCAAACGCCCCTGGATCAAAACGCTCTCGCCCGCGCAAATTCTGCGCTTTCAGCGGCAGATCGAAATTGTCGATCTAATCGGCTGTGTAGATGTTGCGGCGATTGAAAAGGCAGTGGCGGAACTCGCGGAGCGCAATCCCGGCCCGTTGCCCGAGGCGATGATTGCCGAAGGCGCGCCGCATCACATCGCATCGGAAACGGGCAGACTGCAACTCGACAGGGCAGGCTTCTTCATCATCCATCCAAAACCGGAAGCCGGCTGGCTGATCGTCGAGCATTACAAGAACTCTGGCGAGCCGACGTGCGTGATAGAAGGAACTGATCCGGCGGCGATTTGCGCGGAGATCATCAATCGCGGACTCATCAGCCAGCTCGATCATGCGGCTTATCTAGGACGCGAACTCGAACGCGCAAAGCTATCCGTCAAACTCGGTTTCGCTTTTACACAGGATCGCGCCTTCGGCGAACTGGAGACAAAGGCCGAATGGTAACTTTCATCACCGGGATAACTCTCAATGAAGAAACTGATTCTCGCTTTGGTCGTCGCGGCAGTGGCGGGCATAGCGATCTGGAAAACGATGAATCGCACCTCGCCAGAGCAAGCGCAAACCGCCGCGACAACCTCTGTATCAACTGCATCTGGCTCACCCGGCAAGCCCGTTTTTTATCTCTTCCACGATCCGGCAGATCAGGATGAAGGCTGCCGCCGTGTCTACTCGTTTGCTGACCGTGCCGAGCGCGAACTGGCCGGAAAGATTGAGGTGAAGCGGCCTGATGTCAAGGGCGAAAAGGGTGTGGTGGACAAGTATCAGGTGCGTGTGCTCCCGACGATTCTGGTGGTTGATGCCGGCGGCGCGGTGAAGGAACGCTTTGAAGGCGAAGAGAAAGAGACCGTCGCGCGGCTGGAAGAGATGATGGCGCGTCTAAAGACTTCCTTGCGGTAACACTGGTGAATCCTCCGGACTTCAACGAAATTTCACTTACCGCGTTTCTGCTCACGTTCATCGGCGGTGTCGTGACCGGATTGAATCCGTGCTGCTATACGATGATTCCGGCGATGGTCGGCTATCTGGGCGGTTACTGCGTCCCATCGGTGAAGCGGTGCTCATGGCTCTCAGTCTGGTTTGCGCTCGGCCTGGCGACTGCAACGTCGCTGATGGGGTTGATCGTTGTGCTGGCGGGCGGAATCTTCGGCGTGATGTCTGCGGAGTTGAAATATATACTCGCGCTGATCCCGATTGTAATGGGTCTGCATCTCGTCGGCCTCCTCAAACTCAAACTGCCGGGGCTGTCCGACTGGAAACCGATCCGCACAGGCGCGATTGGCGCATACCTCACAGGCTTGTTGTTTTCTTTGGTGATTCTGCCATGCGCGACGCCGATGCTGGCCTCGATTCTGAGTTATGCCGCGCAGCAACAGCGCGCAGTGTCGGGCGCGGCTCTGCTGTTCACCTACGGCGCAGGAATCGGCACGCCGCTCTTTATTCTCGGCTCAAGCATTGGCCTCGTATCGTCACTCCGTCCCGTTGCGCGCTGGTGGTCGGCGGTCAATCGCTTGAGCGGGGTGATTCTTATGGGCCTGGGTTTTTATCTGCTTTGGAAAGTGTAGAAGCGCCTCACGATATATTTGCTTTGACATATATGTCTATGAGAGCATGATCTCAATTGATATTCGCATAGGCGAATATATGATTCATAACTATTGTACCTTACGCCTCAAAATGCCGGCGAATTAACGAAGGAGGGATCTATGTCTGAAGCGATCATTGATGCGGTGCGGTCGAGATACGGAGCGGTCGCAACGAGCGGGCTGTCGAATGAGCAGGGCGGTGTGCGGGCCGTGGCTGAGGCGTTCGGTTATACCGCTGAGGAGCTGGCCGCGATTCCGGCGGGAGCGAACATGGGGCTTTCCTGCGGCAACCCGACCGCCATAGCGCACCTGCACGAAGGTGAGACGGTGGTCGATCTGGGTTCCGGCGGCGGCCTTGATGTCTTTCTCGCAGCGACCAAAGTCGGTCCTCTGGGCCGCGCCATCGGGATTGATATGACGCCGGAGATGATCGAGCTTGCGCGGCGCAACGCCGAAAAGCTCGAAGGCGGCGCCTCGAACATCGAGTTTCACCTGGCGACCATCGATAACATTCCGCTTAGTGACAGCACTGTCGACTGTGTGATCAGCAACTGCGTGATTAACCTGGCTCCGGATAAGAGAGCGGTCTTTCATGAGATTGCGCGCGTGCTCAAGCCGGGCGGCCGTCTCGCCGTCAGCGACATCGCGCTTAAGCGCCCGCTCCCGCCGGAGATCAGCGGCGACATATCGGCTTATGTCGGCTGCATCGCCGGGGCCGTCACCATGGATGAATACCGGCAGGGTTTACTGGAAGCGGGATTTCGTGAAGTGATGATCGTGGATTCGGGCGCCGACCTCAATGCCTACGCGCAGGTGGAGGGCCGGGCGGGTTGCTGCTCTCCGGCGATGGATGAGACTGCTATGGCGGAAACTAATAGTCTCCCACTAGCGAATGTAGGGTCTTGTTGTGGCCCCAATGCAAAGGTTGAGTCGCGCGGCGGCCTGAAGGACTTGCTCGCCCGCTTTAACGTCAACGACTACGCGGCGAGCGTGAAAGTCTTTGCCGTAAAATCAAGATGACTGGTGGAACGATTCTAAATCGTAAGTGGCGCCGAAGACGATAAGCTGATCGGGTGAGCTATTTGCCTTTCCCCTGACTGCGTTTGCGTGAGAACACCGGTCTGGTAATCTCGATGAGCGGCAGCGACGGAGCCTCTTCAACTATCGAGCAGACCTGCGCCTCTGACTCTTTAGCGCCTAACCGAGAGGCTTCCGCAACGAGAGACGCAAGCTCGGCGCGGAAATCGCGCAGTTCCTTCAGTCGCCGGTCCACCTCACGTAGTTTCTCCTTGAGCGCCGCCTGAACGCGTCCGCATGGGCTGGCCCCCGTTCTCGCCAGCCCTATAATCTCCTTGATTTCGTCGAGCGAGAAACCGAGCGCCTGAGCCTTACGGATGAAGTGCACTCGCTCGACAATCTCCGGCGTGTAGAGACGGTAGCCCGACTTTGAGCGCGGCGGACGCGGGATGAGGCCCTGCCGCTCATAGAAGTGCAGCGTCTGAACGCCGACCCCGAGAGCCTCTGCCGCCTGACCCGCCAGCATCTCTTGTTGGGTTAAGCCGATTTTGACAGTTGATGCTTTCATACCCATGAATCATAAACCCTCTACTGGACTAAAGAGTCAAGTCGCTCTCGACTCCCCGTTGTCGCTGAAGGTATGATCGCCGGCATGATGAAGAAGCAACACATAGCCAAACGCCACTGTCGTCTTTTTATTCTCGCCGCCGCGTTCATCTGTTCACTCGCGATTGCCGATGCTTTCGGCGCCTTCTCAAACTTCAGAAATCCTTCAATCGCCGCCGCCGCAGTGAAGACGGAGCGGGCGATCATCACTGTCGAGGGGATGAGTTGCGCGAATTGCGCCAAAGGGATCAAGGCCCTGTTGAAGCGAACGCCCGGCGTGATCACGGCTGAAGTCAGCTTCGAGCGGCGCGAAGCGGTGGTCGATTACGATGCGGATCAGACCTCGCGCGAGAAGATTGTCGAGGCGATCAACAAACTCGGCTACAAGGCGAGCGTCAAGCAGTAAGGCTATGCGCCGCCTGCTGTCACCACTTGCTCACGAGAGCGTTAGCGCCAAACGTCCGAAGTAAACAGCGATTATCAGAAGCGCAATTCCACTAACGACTTCAGCGACACGCCGCGCCCGCCCCATACGCGCAAGCCACGCCCCAACCGTCCCGGCGAACAGTCCCAGCAGCAAGAATGGCGCGCCGCGTCCGACCGCGTAAGAGAACGATAGCAACGCACCATACGCCGGGCGTCCAATGGCGGCGGTAACCGTCAACAACAGGAAGAGTGGCCCGGCGGCAGTGGTGATCGTCGCCACGCTGTAGCAGAGGCCGTAGATGAACGCGCCCGCGACACTCCCACGCTTAGCAATCTCCGGGTCGGGAATGTATCGACGTAGCCAGGGGCCAGAGATCGCAGCGATTCCTGCCACGAGCGAGAAGGCTGCTGTACCTACAGCAAAGGCGGCGCTCCATTGTGAGAGCACGCGCCCGAAGTATGCGGCGGCGGCGCCGAGCGCGAGCAGGCTTAAAACCACGCCGATGAAGAAGGCGAGCGAGAGCAACGCTCCGCGCCGGCGACGCGTCTTCTCCGGCGCGCCCTCGACCTGTGCTCCGACATATCCGACAACCCCTACGCCCGCAGGGAGCGTGCAGGGTCAAGTGCTGGTCGAAAGCACGCCGCCGATAGCCGCCACGAACAGCGCCACGAGCGGATATTGCGCAATCGAAGCCGAGACGTTCTCAATGAAGTCAAATGGATTCATGCGCCACCACTGGCCGAATCGGGAGTCGAACTGTCGACTCTGGTCTCGTACCCGGCTTTACCTAAGCGCTCCGCGATCGCGGTGGGCTCCAGCGCCGCCGCGTCAAACAGTACCTCGATACGTTGGTTATGCGCATGCGCGCGAACCTGGCCCACGCCCTGCAGAGCTTTGAGCAGCCGCTCGACACGCCGTTCGCAGCTCTCACAGACGAGCCGCGTGGCGCCGATGACTTCGAAAGTAATAGACTTAAACATGCCCGGAATCTCCCGTTAAGCTGTCGGTCGAGCGAACGAACCGACCGATCTGCTTATCTGCTTCTGCCTGCGCCCCGGATGCGATCTGCGGCGCATGCCCGACCGTCTTGATGGCCTGGAAGAAATAGGCGCCGCGGCTCCACAGTGAATTAATGAAGATCGAGGTCACGCTAGCCGCCATGGCTACCATGCCCCAGATCGGATAAACCAATCCCGTCGCGGCCGCCGGAATCCCGATGCCGTTGAACGTGAATGCGAGGATTACGTTTTGCAGCATCTTTCCATAACTGTAGCGGCTGATCTCATAGGCGTCGAGTACGGCGCCGACCCGCTTGTTGAGGATGATTACATCGGCGGATTCGATCGCGATGTCGGCTCCGCTGCCGAAGGCGATGCCGACTTCGGCTTGCATTAGGGCCGGAGCGTCGTTGATGCCGTCGCCGACCATGGCCACACGCGCGCCCTCCTGAAGCTTGCGGATCATTGTCGCCTTCTCGGCTGGCAGTACGCGCGCATGCACTTCTTCGATGCCGGCGGCGCGGGCGAAATGTTGCGCCGCCCGCTCGTTGTCGCCGGTGATCAGGCTCGTGCGGATGCCGAGCGCGTGGAGGCGGCGCACCGTCTCCGCTGCGTCTGGCCGCAGCGCGTCGCCAAGCGCCAGCAGACCGATAAGTTCGCCGTCCCGCGCGATAGCTATGACCGTGAATCCCTGCGCTTCTAGCCCGTTGATGCGTGGTTCCTGGGGCCCGAGGCTCACTCCCTCGCTGGCGAGAAATGACGGGCTGCCGACAATGAGCTTTTTATTGCCGAGGCGTGCCCGGACCCCTTTACCCGTGACGGCCTCGAATCCTTGCGCCTCGGCCAGAGCGATGCCGCGTTTAAACGCCTCTTCCACCACCGTCCGGCCAACCGGGTGTTCGGACCCGGCCTCTACCGCCGCTGCTTGCGCGAGCAGTTCGGTTTCTGTGCAGCCAACCGGGACGATCTCCCGTAAGGCGGGGCGCCCCTCGGTCAGCGTTCCGGTCTTGTCGAACACCACACGCTGCACGCGCCGCAGAGCTTGAAAGGCCTCGCCGGTGCGCATCAGCACGCCGCGCTCGGCCCCTTCGCCCGCCCCCCGTACGATCGATAGCGGCGCCGAGATTCCCACTGCGCAGGGGTATCCCATGACTAGCACGCTCAGGCCGGCAAACATCGCCCGTTGTAGATCGGGGGAGCCTCCGCCAATCATTGGAGCAAGGAGCCAGAAGAGGGTCGCGCCGGCCGCGGTCAGCAGCACGATCGGCGTGTATACGCGCAGCACGCGATCCACAAGGTGCAACAGGCCGGGTTTCAAAGCTCGGGCGTCTTCCACACTCCGAATCACTTGCCTGAGAAAACTTTCTTCGCCCACCACAGTCACGCGCACGAGGAGTGTGCCGTGACCGTTGAGCGACCCGCTCACAGTTCGGTCTCCCGTGCGCTTCTCGACGGGTATCGGCTCGCCGGTGACGAGCGATTCGTCCACGTCCGATTCACCCGATTCGACTTCGCCGTCCACCGGCACGCGCTGACCTGGGCGGATGCGCACCAGGTCGCCGACGCGCACATCTTCGAGCGAGACCTCTTGTTCTTTGCCGTCCCTTATGACTTGTGCAACATCAGGCTCAAGGTCCAATAGCTTCTTGACCGCCTGCGAACTGCGGGTTTTCACGATTAGCGAGAGCCACTCGGAAAAAATGTGATAAGTGAGCACCATGACCGCAACCGAGAAAAACGCTGTCGTCGGATAGTTCGGCGGATCGAATGCCAGGCCTATCGCTCCGCCGGCAAGTCCCGCGAATGCCCCGAATTCAACCAGCACGTGCTGGTTGAGGATGCCGCGCCGCAGCGCCGCCACCGCCATGCGTATAATGTGACCGCCCAAGCCGAAGATGAGGAACAGGGCGAGCGCTCCGGCGAGCCACGGAGTGGCCGCGCCGAATGCGCCGGCCAATTGGAGGTAATAAACGCCGGCGCCAAACACAGCGAGAACGGCCGAGCCTGCAAACGCCGAACGCATACCCCAACTGCGTAAGACAACGAAGGCGAACGCCACGAGGCTCGCGATGGAAAACAAGCACAGCCAGAACCAAGCGCTGCCAGCCGGGTATCCGGCCAACCCCATCGCGCCAATGCTCATGGCGAGCGCGGTCAGAAAACGCCCGCGCTCGCGCACCAGCGCGCGCTCTTCTTCCTCGAACGGACGAACCTTGCGCGGATCGGAAATTGTGTAGCCGATGTCCTTGAGCGTCTGCAGCAGATCCTCGGCCCGCGCCACGCTCGGGTCGTACTCGATCAGCGCCTGTTCATGGGTCAAACTCACCGCGACTTTGTCGACGCCAGGTCGCCTGCCCAGAGCCTTTTCAATCGTGCCGGTGCATAACGAACAGTGCAGCCCACCGATGCGCGCGCGGATTCGCCGGCGGCCCGGTTGTTTGGAAGGTTCCTCGGTCCAAAAACGCTGACCTGATTCAACGGTCGTTGCGGTACTCATTATGACGCCTCCGTATCAGAAATAATTCTCTCTCCCGAACCAGCTTCGCGGTCTCATTACACTCATGATTGTGTCTGCTCGGATGACCAGCCGTCTATGCGCGGTTCGGGAACCGAAAGCATCTTAGCCCCTCTAGTCGAGTAGAGAGTCAAGCGGGAAAATTCTCTCCGGTCCTCCCTGACCCTCTAGCGACTAGGAGGTGTACTCTGTCAGAGGCTTTTGCCAAGTACCGTTGAAAGAAAGAAAGATAAATAGTCGGGCAGACAATTAGCGCAGGCAAGACGCTTAGGGAATTCGACCAGTCTCTGTTTTTACTGCTGTTGCCGGTAGCTTGCCAAAAACCGGTAACTGCCGAAAAGCTTTCGCCAGTCGCCCAGATGCGGCAAGAACATCGGCGTCCGGCGTCGGTATTCTCGGTATTCGTCGCCGAATTTTTCTATCATCTGTCGTTCTTCTTTTCGCGCCAGGCGCGTGTAGGCGATGACGATTATGGGAAACGCCGCCAGCGAAAAAACCGTCGGCCAATGCACGACGCCTTCGCCGAAGAGCGCCAGGAAAATTCCCGTGTATTGCGGGTGACGCACCAGGGCGTAGGGACCTCCCGTAGCCAGTCGTCCTTGTTGCTTTGCCCTGTAGATTTCACGCCAGCCGGCGATCAGCAACAGGACCCCGAAAAGGACGATCGTGTAACCAATGGCCATCGAGACGAGCATCGCCTCCGGAGCGCCCGTCAGGTAGACCCAGAGATTGCCGTCCCAGAAGTTTCCCGCGACATCCAGGTTGAAGATGCGAGCCAACAGATAAATCGTGACGGGGAAACCATACATCTCGGCGTAAAAGGCGATGATGAACGCCTGCACAATTCCCGCCCTCGTCCATTCACGCCAGCTTTTCGGCGCGACATAGCGGTAGAAAATCCATGACGCCACCGCGATCGAAATCGCCGCGCCTCCCCAGAAAAAGCTAGTATTCATCAGTTAACTCGCGCGCGAAGATGCCACTGCGGCCCGCGAAACCTCTTTCACGACTTCAGCCGTCTCCCGCTCCGAGGCGCGTTGCGCGATGTCGGCCTGGGCTACAATCCCGCAGCAGGCCCCCCTTTCATCGACAACGGGGACGCGCCGGATCTGATTCTCCTCCATCACCCGGCAGCAGTCCTCGACGCCCATTTCCGGCGTGACGGTCACGCAGGGGCTAGACATGCAATCGCCCGCCGTCATCTCCAGCGGGTTCTTGCCTTCGGCCACGGTCCGGCAGCAGATGTCGCGATCGGTCACGACTCCAACCGGCTTCATACTTTGCCTGTTCTCGACCACCGGGATCTCCCCGCAGTCGCACTCGACCATTAGCCGGGCAACCTCTTGCAGGTTAGTGTCCGGCGTACAACAGGCCGGCTCCCTCGTCATGATGTCTTTCACTTGCATGATTGTCCTCCTTATGGAAATTCAAAGGCGCCGCTGTCAGCGGCCCTGCCTCACATACCGAACACGGCTGGCGCCGACATCGGCCACACATCGAGCGCGGCGCTGAGCAGAAGATCACACGGCGCAGTCACGCCCCAAAACATTGGCCGCAACATCTGTGCCGCACCCCGCGCCGTAGCGCGACGCGCGATCATCTTTGCCGCCGCCTTCTATCGTGTCGCCGACCAAGAACGTGCGCCAGAACGGCTTACCCGCGCGCGCTAGCCGCGAGGAACTGCCCCATCGCGATCACTTTACTGCTTCTTCTGGCCCTTTCCGCGCATCTTTTCCATCATGTCCATCATGTCCATCATGTTCATGCACCTCTCCATGCGATTCTTCATCTCAGCGAGCGACTTCCGCGCTTGATTGATGGCGGCCTGCCTCCTGGCCGGGTCGTTCGACTGCTCCGCCTCATCCAGTATCTTCGTCGTCTGGTCGATTGACTTCGCCGTCTCCTGACAGTGTCTCCGGCACTCATTCATCATCTCGTCCATCGTAATCATCCGCTTGCCAGGCTGTTTCTGCTGTCCCGGTTCGACTCCTCGCTGGGCCGCCACAGGCGCGGCGAGCGCAAACGCCAATGCGAGGCTCATAACGCTCGGCGCCTTGATCTTTTTCAGTCTCATAGTCACTCCTCATCTGATGTGTATGGTTCGATAGTCAGGGGAGAGGCCGCGGGGAGAGAAGTTTTCGAGGAGGTTACTCGGGATTCAAAAATATGGTAAACCGCCAGCGATAGGCGGCTCAGACAGGCGCTAAGGCGCCGATTCGGTTGAATTGGTCGGACGACGCGGTCATCAGCCTAACGCGCCGCAGCCCGCTTCAAGTAATCCTGCGCCTCGCGCAGTTCCGGCGCCTGCGCGTCGCCCTGCCGCCACTGCTGCGAGAATTGAGCGTAAGCCCTAGCCGCGCCTTGCGTATCTCCGCTCTGAGCCGCAGCGCGCGCCGCGCCCAGCAGCGAACGCGCGCGGTTCTTGTGCCGACGGAGCGAGGTCGCAAACTGCTCGGCGGCCTCTTTCGGGCGTTTTGCGCGCAAGAAAATCTCACCGAACAATTCATGCGCGGGCTTAATTACGGTGGGCGGTCCCATAGGAGGCGGCATCGCTTCTTCTAACGCTGCGGCTCGCCGCGTGATTTTGATCGCCTCGTTGAAGGCGCCCCTCGAGGCGTTGTAAACGGCGCCGATCTCCAACTCCTGAATCTCGGTCATCCTGACCATCTGTGCGATGAAAGGCTCGGACACGCTGCCGTGCCGCTCGCGGATGGCTCTGAGCTCGGCCATGCTCTTTTGCGCATCCGCCGAGCCTTTCGTGGCCGCCGCCATTCCGCGAGTGAAGATCGCCGGAATCTGAGAGGCGACGACGTAAGCCTCGAACTGATCGGGGATGTTCACAGCCTGACCTTTGGCGTCGCCAGTCTTCGCTTGCTGTCCAAACAATCGCTCCGCAGCGTCCCACCTCTCGGTCTCCGTCACAAAAGCGGCGGCCATCTGCGCGTGGGTGAATGTTCCGAACACCAGGTCGCGCGGTTCATCTTTTGGAAAGGCAGCGAGGCTCTGCCGCATCACGGAGAGCTGCTCTTCCGCCTTGCCGTAGCGGCCCTGTTGCAGATAGACGTACATCAGCCAGTGCAGGCTGTGATAATCGCGTTTGCCGATGGGCAGATTTCTTTGCTTCACCCATTTGTCTGAAGCCGCCCACGACGCTTCATTCGACGCGGCGGCCTCCGGCCACATCCCGAGTTGCAGGAAGATGTGCGAAGGCATGTGCAGCGCGTGAGGCGCTCCGGGGGCGATCTCGGCATAGCGCCGCGCGGCGTCGAGCGCCAGGTGAGCGTGCTCGGGATCGTCATACGCGTGGATGACGTAGTGCGCCGCGCCGGGGTGATCGGGGTTCTTTTTGTACACCTCCGAGGCGATGGCGCCAGCGCGCAGCCGGGTCTGCATGCCAGCCGGGTCTTCTGGGCGGACCGTTCCCATCAGCGAGAGTGCATAGAAAAGCGCCGCCTCAGCATCATCCGGATAGTCCCGGTAGATCTTTTCCATCGCGGCGGAGTACGCCCGATCACGAGCAGGCTTGTCGCCCTCGCCGTATAAGCCCCTGACCGCCTGCAACCAGGCTCGCTCTCGCGGCGTCAGCTTCGGGGTATCTTTGATTTTCTCAAGCGCCTTCCGTGCGGCCTCGGTCTCTTGCGGGTCGCCCCAGAGGGGGTGGTTGTGCGCCATCGCCTCGCCCCAATAACCCATCATGAAGTCCGGCTCGATTTTGGTGGACTCACGAAACTCATCGAGCGCCACTTCATACCAGAAGGAATGAAGCGCGGCCATGCCGCGCAGGAAATGCGCCTGCGCCTGCTCGGAGCCAGAGGTCGGGAAAACGACCGCGCCGAGTTTGCCCAGTTTGGCCGGTTCGGCCAAATCGGATGGCTGTTCGGTTCTACAGGCAGCCGACATCGCCGTCACGAATGCAGCCAGCAAAAGGGACGCTCTATACGAAGACTTGATAAATAACATAAGTTACATGGCATCCCGCCAGCGACGGGCGGGGCGAACAGGCGCTAAGGCGGCGACAGCGCCGCCGCACTCCCTCGCCCCCCGAGGGCGTGGCCGATGGCGTAATAGCCCTTACGGTTGCGCGCTACCAGACGCGGAAACCCGGGCGGCGGCGTCACCTTTACCTCGACTCGACGCCACTTCCCGTCGGTCACGAGGTTCGACGGCGTGTAGCCGATCGAGTATTGGCGGCGCAGTTCCAGCGCGATCTGTTCGAACGCCTCGCTCATCTTTTCGTCGTTGCCCGGAAAGAACGACTTCCCGCCTGACGCGGAGGCCAGTTCGTCCATCACCATCCCGGCGTTACTGCGCGGCAGGAGCGGGCCGATCAGAACGGTATAGACGGTGACGTCGGATTCTCGAAGCATCCGCCGGACATCTCCGAGGCTGCGCCGCGAACGGTTATCCTCGCCGTCGCTGATAACGATCAGCGCGCGCTTTTGGAGGCGACTGCGCTTGACCTGCCCGAGGCCAAAAGCGACGGCGTCGTATAGCGCAGTGGCGCCATGTGGCTCTATCCCTGAGATGCGCGCCGCCATCGCCTCACTCCCAGGCGCCCCTTCCAGCAATAGTTGCGGGTATTGGTTGAACACGATCAGGAAATACTCGTCCTCTTCGTGACTCGTCTGAATAAAACGCCTCAGCGCCTCCCTAGCGCGCTCGATCTTGGCGCCGGTCATCGAGCCTGAGACATCGAGTACGACGCCGACGGCCGCTGGCTCGTCATGCTCGCTGAAGAAGCTGATCTCCTGCCGCACGCCGTCTTCGTAAACGGCGAAGGCGCTGCGATCCAGCCCCGGCGCAAATCGTCCCTCTTTATCCGTGACGCTGACCTGTAGAGAGACCAGATCGGTGCTGATAGCGATGGTTTTGTCCCCTGCGCCTTTTAGTGGAGAGGGGGGGCGCAGAAGCGCCGCCCCTCTGCTGCGCCAACGATGTCCACGGCGAGGCTATCAGAACGGCAGCACAAGACAGCAGGTAAATAACTACCCTTCGCGTTATGTCCCGCTGAAACCGCATGGCTACTCCTCATTCCACAATCAATTTGCCTTTGATCATATCCATCCCGCAGGCGAAGCTGAATTCGCCTTTGTGCGGCGTGAATTCGACCGTGACCGGTTCGTTGAGCGGAAGCTTGCGTTCGATCTTGTACTCTTTGATCACTACCTCTTTCGCGCAAGTCGCGTCAGTCTTTCGCGTGATGGTCACTTTGGCGGGCGCGCCCGCTTTGAGTTTGAGGCTGGACGGCTCGAAGCCTTTGTCGGTAACCTCGACGGCCGCGGTTTGCGCGCCGTCCTGCTCGAAAGACCGAGCGGCCTGCGCGCGCTCCTGACCTGAACTCTTTTTCGCCATGCAGCAATTCCGCGGGCCGCCGAATGCGGCGGCTGACAGTGCGACGGCTGCTATGAGCAGCGCGCTTGTGATGATGATCGATTTTCTACTGGTCATGTTTTTTTACCTCATTGTTTGAAGATGGTTATCCTGTTTGAAATTCGTGTTGCGTATTTGCGCATCGCCCGATGCGCAGATCGAGTCGGTTGAAGCGGTCAAGTAATCTTCCTCAGTATCAGGTTATTGTTCCTTCGGAACCGGCGGACGCCGCGTCGGTGTGCGCGTTTTGTGTTTGTGCGCGTACCTGTCATCGATCGCCCGCTGAATTTCAGCCATCGATTTGCCTTCGTGATAAAGATTCATCGCGTCACGCGCGACGTCGAGGCAGATGTCTCATGTGAATCCCATCCCGTCCCACTGCGGCTTGCCGTCAGCCGTTCGGCCTTTGACGAAGCAATCCCGCGCGCTCTCGTGCCCCTGCGCTTCACAGCCGCAATAACAGGGCGCGTACTGCACGACTTCGGGATGGCGCGCGGCGAAGGCGTACATCGCGCGCACTTGCTCGATCGGCTTCGCGGGCTTCCTGGCATTCGGCAACGGCGGCCACTGCGGATCCCAGGCAATGTCTTTAAGCGCCTGTTCGGTCATTTGTGGCGTCGACTGAGCGCCGGAAGCCGAGCGTTTGCTTGGCGATTGCTGTCTGACGATTTGAAACGCGACTAGCGATCCCGCAACCAACACCATTAGCGCGAACGCGAGCCACATCCTCGGAGCTCTCTTCTTCGGTCGTGTTTGGTTTCGCGATTTCTGACGATTCACTGTCGCCCCTTCTTTCTATATTATTTTTCTTGCACCACTATTTTTCCTCGCAGCATTGCCATGCCGCACTTGAAACTGAACTCGCCTGATTTGTTCGGAGTGAAGGCCACCACCACGGGCTTGTTCAGCGGCAGCGCGCGTTTGACGCCATACTCGGGAATGACTATCTCCGTCCCACAGGTCCCCTCGGCCTGGCGCACGAATGTGACCCGCGCCGGAATCCCTCGCCGCAGACTGATGGTATCCGGCTTATATCCTTGCTCTGTCAGTATGACTCTCGCGGTCTAGGCTTTTGGTTTCTCGCTCCGCGCCCGGGTCTCCTCCCGCGGTTTCGTCTCTGCCGCAACTACCGGCGCCTCTTCCTTCCGTACCTGATTTTCTTCCCGCGGCCTCGCCTCTCCCGCAACTGTCGCCGGCGAATCTTCCTTCCCCAGCACTACGATCTTTCCGCGGAGCATATTCATCCCGCAGGTGAAGACGTACTCGCCCGCCTTGTCGGGAGTGAATTCGACCACGACGGATTTATTCAGCGGCAGTTCGCGCTTGACGCCGTACTCGGGGATGACGACCTCCTCTCCGCAGGCCCCTTCGACCTGGCGCACGAACTCTATTCGCGCTGGGACGCCTTGCCTGAGGTTGAAACTGGACGGTTGATACCCTTCGGCGCCAAGAATGACTTTCACAGTCTGGACCTCGGCGCCGTCTTGCCGCGCGCGAGTGGACTCGCGCTCCTGCGCCGCTGAGGCGCCCGGGGCTGTTACCTGTTCGGGATTGGGCCTGCGGATTTCGGGTCGAGGCCGGCTTTCCTGTCCTGCCCCCGCGTTGGCCGCCAGCGCGTCCCGCGTGGCGGCGCTCCCATAAGGGTATAACTCCGCAGGGTTGACCCTGACCCAGACGTAATCATAAGCAGACGCCGGCAAGTCTTCCTTCAATTGAAAGTCATAGACCTTCGTCGGGCCGCCGAACTTATCTTCAAATGTAGTGATCTCGAACCGGTAGCGCGACGGGTGGCCGAAGCCCTGGATGTCCGAATAGCGCCAGTAACGCGAGTGCTCTGGCTTATCCGCCGACTCGTAACTCACGCGGTCGGGATATATTTTCAGCGCGCCTTCGCACCCGCCAAAGGCATGCAGATGTTTGACCGCGGTCCCAAACTTCGGCTCCCCATCGGGCGCTGGCGCCACGCTCGTCGCCACCTGGCGCGACGCTTTGGCCACCAATAGCGCGCTGACCTCCGGCGTGATCTTCCCTTCAAGCAGCCTGAACCTGAATATCCGATCGCGCCCCAACATCTGCCGTTGATCTTCGTAGGTCAAAATCTCAAGCACGGTCGGCGACTCAATCTTGATTTGCTGAATGTCCTTGTATTGCCAGGATCGGGACTCATTCTTCTGATCTGTCTTGTACTCGATCCCGTCTGGTGTGATGACGAGCGTCCCGCGATGGTTCCGAAGCAGGCGCTCGCGTTCCACCGGGAACTCAGAGGTTTGCGCCGCCGCCGTCACAGGCAGCAAGAGGAACACCGAAGCAAAAATCACAAGCATTCGTCTCATCATTGTACTCTCCTCAATCTATGATCGATCGCCTGCATACCCCGCTCTTTCACGCGGCCGGCGGGCCGTCCCGAGGATGTGGGGCGACACGGGGGCCAGCAGGAAGCAGAGCTTAAATGGGAACTCGCGGCAGGACTCGATGACGAATCCCGCCCCTTCGATGGCGGCCCGCGTGTAGCGGCTCGTATGGCAGCCGCCGAAAGTGCGCGGCCAGAAGAGCGCGTCCACCGCGCGCTGTAGCCTGGCAAGACCGTGGCTATCGGCGCGGACGTGCTCGTAAAAACGCAGCTCGCCTCCCGGGCGAATGACCCGGAACAGCTCCGACAGCGCCCTGGCCGGATCACGGACGGAGCAGAGCACTAACGAGACGACGCCAGCGTCGAAGGAAGCGTCCTCCGCCGGAAGCCGTTCGGCGACGCCATCAGTGACCGTCACGGGGACGGGCGCTGTCCCGGCAGCCTGAACGGCGAGGGAGCGCATGTAGGGCTCGGGTTCCACGGCGACCACCTCGGTGACAGATGCGGGGTAAAAGGCGAAGTTGATCCCGTTGCCGGCGCCGACTTCGATCACGCGTCCGGAAAGTCCGGCGAGCAGATCCCGCCTGTGGCCGGCCTCCCCCTTGTCCAGCGCCGCGTGGCTAGTCAGCGCAAACAGCCGCGAGAAAATCAGGTGATAGACTGTGTGTTGAACCTGTTCCATCAGAACCGCCTCCGAATTGCTAATTACCTTCACGTCCGACTTCCGGCGCGGGCTTCGTGGAATTCGTCCGAGCGACTCGCCTCACATGATTCCGCTCAACCCCTTGTTTCCCGATCGCAATCGCCGCCAGGACTGCCGGGACGTAGTTGATAGTCTCCTGAGGTAGAAGCCCTCGCCCGCTCATATGCCAGAAATCCTTGATCCCGGTCTTCTCGATGACCTTCAGCACCCGGTACTCTCCGGCGTTGTATGCCGCCAGAGCCAGATGCCAATCACCGAACATCTCGTAGAGGTCGTGCAAATAGCGGGCCGCAGCGCGAGTGGACTTTTCCGGATCGTGTCGCTCGTCGAGAGCGCCTGATTGTTTCAGCCCGTACCGCCTGCCCGTGCCGCGCACGAACTGCCAGATGCCTGCGGCCCCGGCGACGGATTGGGCATAAGGGTTGTAGGCGCTCTCGACCAGCCCGAGATAGATCAAATCCTCCGGCACGCCTTCCTCCCGGAAAACTTTTCGCATCATCTGCTCGTACCGGTTGAGCCGGCCGAGAGCGACTCGAACACCGTCCCGCCCCTTGCCACGAAAGTACTTGATAAACCGCTGGACCTGCCCGTTGTCGGCGACCGAGATCTGATTTCCGGGCGCGAACGGCAGGGCGGCATCTTCGGTCAACGCCGCAATGTCGCGTGAGAGTTTCAGGAAATACTCGCGTACGCCAGGTTCGTAAAATACTTCCTCCTCTATTGAAAGGATGGTTTGCCGGGCCAGGTCAAATTTGACCTCGGCCCCCTTACGATCCCCCCTCTTGCTCATCGCGACGCCTTCTTGATGGAGGCTGTGCGCCCGGCCGAGGAGTTCGGCTATTTCAGCTTCACGCTCCAGCTTTTGCCTCAACCTGTCGAGCATCGCCTGTGTCTCCTTCGGCAAGCCGGTCTGGCCCCCTTGTTGTGAAGCCGCTTGAGTAGGCGCCGATGCGCCGCTCTGCGCCCTGGCCGCTGGCGCAATCAGGCCTGCCAGGAAGAGTTCGAGGAATACAACTATGTGGGCAAAAATTCTCATCCGCTACCCCCTTCCGCGTTGGCGAGTCTTTTCACTTCAAACCCTTTCCAGATTTCGTAGATCGCCGGATAGACCAGCAGTTCGAGAATGAACGAGGTGAAGATGCCGCCGATCATCGGCGCGGCTATCCGGCGCATGACGTCCGAACCCGCCCCCGTAGACCACATAATGGGAACCAGTCCCATAAACATGACGCCGACGGTCATCACCTTGGGCCTGAGGCGCTTCACCGCGCCGTCCTCAATCGCCTCTTTCAGATCGGCGATGGATCTCATTTTTCCTTTTGCTTTCCTCTCTTCGTAGGCCAGGTCAAGGTACAGCAGCATGAACACGGCGGTCTCCGCGTCCACGCCGAGCAGCGCGATCAACCCCACCCAAACGGCGATGCTCATGTTGTAATCGAGGAAGTAGAGCAACCAGACGGCGCCGATGGCCGAAAAAGGCACAGCGAGTAGAATGATCATCGTCTTGACGAATGACCCGGTGTTGAAATAGAGAAGCAGAAAGACGATGAACAGTGTGATCGGGACGACTATCCAGAGGCGCTCAATCACCCGCTGCAAGTATTCATACTGCCCGCTCCAGGCCAGGTTGTAGCCAGCAGGCAGTTTAACTTTCTCTGCAACCACCTTTTTGGCTTCTTCCACATAGCCGCCCATATCGCGTCCCGCCACGTCGACATAAAGACGCCCCGCCTTGAATCCTTCCTCGTTGTTGATCATCGGCGGGCCTGTCCGCAGCGTGATGTCGGCAAGTTGAGCTATCGGAACCTGCGCTCCTGTCGGCGTCGGCACGAGGATCCGGCTCAGTTTGGGCAGAGTGTCGCGAAGCTCGCGCGCGTAGCGGACGTTGACCGGGTAACGTTCTCGCCCTTCGATGGTGGTGGTGATGTTCTTCCCGCCGATCGCCGATTCGATAATGTCGTTCACGTCATTGACGCTCAGATTGTAGCGGGCCGCCTCTTCGCGCTTCACCTGGAAATCGAGGTAATAGCCTCCGGTCACCCGCTCGAAGAATGCGCTGCGGGTTCCGGGGACATCTTTCAGCGCGCGTTCGAGCTCCACGCCGATCTTCTCGATGGTGGTCAAATCCGCTCCCAGCACCTTGATTCCGACGGGCGTACGGACGCCGGTGGTGATCATGTCGATGCGAGTGCGGATGGGGAATAGCCAGGCGTTGGCGTATGAGGGGATCTGCACTGCGCGGTCCATCTCATCAATGAGGTCTTCCCACTTCATCGGCCTCTCTTCAGGCCAGACCTTCCTCAACCCCTTCTTCAGAAACTCCGGCGCCCAGCTCGAATACCAGCGATCCTGGCGCGCCTTTCGCCACTGCTCTTCAGGCTTCAAGACCACGGTCGTTTCCACCATGCTGAGCGGCGCCGGGTCGGTTGAGGTCTCCGCCTTGCCGACCTTTCCAAATACGCTCTGCACTTCGGGAAACTGCTTAATGAGCTTGTCTTGAATCTGGAGATATTTGTCGGCCTCGGTCACCGAGATTCCGGGGAGTGTAATCGGCATGTAGAGAATGCTGCCCTCATTGAGCGGCGGCATAAACTCCGATCCCAGTTTTTTGAAGATGGGTACGGTGGCCACGACGAGCAGCAGAGCCAATGTTATGACCAGCCACTTGTGATTCAGCACGAACCTGACCGCCGGATGATAGATGCGCATCAGAGGACGGCTGATCGGATGCCGCTCTTCGCTGTGAATCTTTCCTACCACAATGGCATTGGTAACTTTGGCCAGCCAGCGCGGACGAAACCGAAATCCTTCGGTGCGCATGAAAAGCAGTCGCAGCGCCGGGTCGAGCGTGATGGCCAGCACCGCCGCAATCGCCATCGAGAAGTTTTTGGTAAACGCCAGCGGCTTGAACAACCGCCCCTCCTGGTACTGGAGCGCAAAGATCGGCAGGAAGGAGACGGCGATCACCAGCAGCGAAAAGAAACTCGGCCCACCTACCTCTTTGACCGCGTCAATAATGACGCGCGTCGCACTCCCCTGTCGCCCTTCGGCCTCCCAGTGTTCCAGCTTTTTGTGCGTCTGCTCGACCACCACGATGGCCGCGTCCACCATCGCGCCGATCGCAATGGCAATCCCGCCCAATGACATAATGTTCGACGTCAACCCCGTGCCGTACATCGGGATGAAGGAGAGGAGCACGGCAATGGGAATGGTGATAATGGGAATGGTCGCGCTCGGGACGTGCCACAGGAAGATCAGGATGACAATGCTGACGATGATCAACTCCTCAATCAAAGTATGCTTGAGCGTATCAATGGATCGTTGAATCAGATCGGACCGGTCGTATGTGACAGCGACTTCGACTCCTTCCGGTAAAGAAGGGGCGTTCTCCTTCAATTTAGCCTTGACGCGCCCGATCACGTCCATGACGTTCTGGCCGAATCGCACCACCACGATGCCGCCGGTCACCTCTCCCTCGCCGTTGAATTCGGCGACCCCGCGGCGCATGTCGGGGCCGAGTTCCACTCTGGCAACGTTCTTGACGAGAACCGGCGTGCCCTGGCCGTCAGACCCGACCGACAGGTTTTCAATGTCGTCCAGACCCCGGATGTAGCCACGCCCGCGCACCAGGTATTCCTTGCCCGTGAACTCCACCACTCGACCGCCGACCTCGTTGTTGCTGTTGCGAATGACGTCCATTACCCTGTTGAGGGGCAAGTTATAGGCGAGCAATTTGTTGGGATCGACGTTCACCTGGTATTGCTTCACGAATCCGCCGACCGTGGCTACTTCGGCGACGCCCGGAACGCTCTCCAACCAGTAGCGCATGTACCAATCGTTGAAGGAACGCATCTGGGCCAGATTATTCTTGCCGGTCTTGTCCACAAGGGCGTATTCGAACGCCCATCCCACCCCCGTAGCGTCAGGCCCCAAAGTCGGATTCACCCCTTCCGGAAGTTTTCCCTGTATCTTGCTCATATATTCGAGCACGCGACTGCGTCCCCAGTAGATGTCGGTACCTTCATCGAAAATGACGTAAACATAAGAGAAGCCGTAGTCGGAGATTCCGCGGACAACGCTGACATTCGGCGCGGCCAGCATTGATGAGACGATCGGGTAAGTAATTTGATCCTCCACCAGGTTGGGGCTGCGACCGGGCCATTCCGTGTAAATGATCACCTGCGGGTCCGAAAGATCGGGAATCGCGTCCAGAGGAACATTCCTCATGGACCAGACGCCGATCACGACCAGCGACAAAACCAAAGCGACGACAAGCCCCCGATGCGTGGCGCAGAATTCGATAATTGCGTTGATCATGTTTTCTTCCTCAACGGGCGGTAATAGTTGTTTGCGCCGACCCGAGCGTCTGGCCGCCCTTCTTCACCGTAACTGTCGTCTGCCAGGACCAGGCCATCGGAATGTCTATCGTCCCCGCATACTGACCGTTGCCCGCCGGCTTGAGCGTCGATTTCGAGGTCATCGGGACCATGCTCCCCATTTGCGGCATAAAGAGCGTCACTTCCACTTCGGCGTCGTTCACGGGATTGCCCGAGGCGTCTTTTACATTGAGACGAATTGCGTTCTGCCCCACTTTGGCGGCTTTCGGCTCCAGGATTTCAATTCCTAGTTTGGACGCCGGGGCGGCAGCCGCGCCGCCCTCCTGGCCCGGTTTTCCCATGTTGGCGAAAGCGCCTTTCAAGCGGCTTTCGGAGTCGAGAATGAAGTTGGCGGCTGTGACCACGCGCTCGCCTGCTTCCAGCCCGCTCTCGATCGCGTAGAAGACTCCCGCTTCCGGACCTAGCTTCACTGCGCGCGGTTCTAAATAGCCGTTGCCCTTGTCCACGAAGACGTATTGCTCTGTCCCGGTGTCCAGCACGGCGTCTTGCGGCACGACGAGCTTTCTCCCTAGATTGACCTTGAGCTTCGCGTTGACGAACATATCGGGCTTGAGAACAGAGTTCGGATTGGTGAACCCTATACGGATCTTCCCGGTGCGAGTCTTCTCTTCCAGGTAGGGGTAGACGAAGGTGATCTTTCCCCGCAGCGTCATCTTCCCGGTGTTATACGGGAACTCGACATCTACCGGCTGGCCCACCTTGACGAAAGGCAGCTCATACTCGTAGACCTCGCCATTGATCCAGACTGTCGAGAGGTCGACGATGGTGTAGAGGTCCATTTCTGGATTGACGAATCTTCCGTGATGGTAAGCCGCGCGCTCGGTGACGACCCCGCTGACCGGCGAGTAGATGGTCAAATCGCGTCTGGCCTTGCCCTCTTTTTCGATGGACTTGATCTGCGCAGACGTGATGTCCCAGAGTTCGAGACGTCTCCGGGCGGCCTCCAACAGCGAGTTGGCGCGCGCCGAGACTCCCTCAAAAGAACTCGTCGCGAATTGACGCTGGGCGCGCAGCGCCAGCAGATATTCCTCTTGCGTGGCCAGGAGGTCGGGGCTGTAGATGGTGAAAAGCGGATCGCCGGCTTTCACGGCCTTCCCGACGTAATCAACAAAGACCTGTTCTATGTAGCCGCTGATTTTGGTATGGATGTGGGTCACTTTGGTTTCGTCGTAGGCCACCTTGCCGACGGCGCGGATCTCTCTGACAAGCGGCTGCTCCACGGCCGGCTCGGAGCGGACGCCGATGAGTTGCTGCCGTTGCGGGTCAATGAAAATCGCATTGGCCGCGGGCGTGGCTTGATTCCCGCCCTCCATTCCTGGCATTCCGGGCATCGCCTGCGACCCTGCGCTATTTTTGCCATCGGCTCCCCCCGGCGCTTTTTCAAGCTTCACCAGTTTCATGCTGCAAATCGGGCAGTTCTCCGGCTTGTTCGATTTAAAGTCCGGATGCATCGGGCAGTAGTAGACACGCGGCGGCGCCTGCTGGGTGTTTGCGCCCGAAGCCTTCCCCATCCAGATCCGGCAAAGTTGATCCCAACCCAGGTATGTCCCGAGACCGGCGGACGCCACAATCAGAGCCGTGACGAGCAGAGTCTTGCGACCCTTCTTACTTCGTCCCGAGACCGGCGCGCTCGATTCGATCTCTTCCGAAGGCGCCGCCGCCCGGCTTTCCTTTTCTTCCAACGGGTTTTGATCTTGCTCAGTCATGCTTCTCTCCTCGCTTCTTTACCGCGTCAGTTCGACTCCGATTAAAGGCTCCAGCTCGGCGAGCGCCTTGAGATACTTCGTCAAATGCTCGTAATAGGTGATCTCGTCGTTCAGCAATTTGATCGAGCTGTCGACAACTGAAAGAAAGTCTACTTTGCCCGTCTCGTAACTCGCGGTCGTGGCCTCGAGCGTGAGCGCCTCCTGCGGCGTGATCACTTCGCCATAGAGCCTCGTCAAACGCCCCGAGGTCGTCGCCCGCAGGTAGGCGTCTTTGAGTTTGAAAAACAACAGCGCCTGATTGTTCGAGTACCGCTCGCGCGAGGCAGCCTCTTCCGCCGCCGCCTCTTCAACAGCGCGCCGCTGCTTGCGCGAGTAGTAGAGCGGGATTCTGGCCGTACCCCCGATCGTCCAGTAATCGCGCAGCCCGCCACGGTTGTGATAAGTGAAAGTGACTCCGAAGTCCGGGTACTTCTCTTTCTCGGCCAGTCTGAGAGCTGACACGCGGCTATCGATCATTCGCCGGTCACGCTTGAGCAGCGGAAAATTTTCGGCGGCCATCGCCTTGAGCTGTTCGAGCGAAAACGGCAGCGGAGGCTTCGCCACGGGCGCGGGGCGAGCGAGCGGCGTGTCGGGCGGGTAATTAAGCAATGCGGTGATCTGCGCTTCGCTGACGCCTTTTTGCTCAGCGAGGGTCTCCAGCCTCTCTTCCAGTCGCGAAATCTCCGTGTTGGCCCTGAGGACGTCGGCCTGGTTTCCCTTTCCGACTTTATAAAGCGCCTCCGCGATCTTGGCGAAACTCTCCATCAATCCGATGTTCTTCTCCACGACCTCCATCGCTTTTGTCGAGTAATGCAGGTCGTAGTAAGCGGCTTTCAGGTTGGCGATGACCTGCTTTCTGGCGAAGTCATACTCCCACCAATGGGCGTCGGCCTCGCTGCTCGCGACTCGCTCTCTCAGGCCGCGCTTCCCGAAAAGGGGAAACTCTTGTGTGAAGCCCAGGTAAACCTCGCTGAAGTCGAACTTGCCGAGTGTGGTGAACGGGACGACGTTCCCCTCGTTATTCTGCCCGAACATCACTATCGGATCTGGCAGCGCGCCCGCCTGGGGAACGCGGGCGCGTTTACCGTCGACTTCTCTCATCCCCGCGCGAATTTCAGGATTCCGCTGGAGCGCTTCCTGTATCAGCCAAGTGAGCGTCAATTGGGTTGGCGGCGCTTGACTGGCGCTCGATAGAGAATCGCCGGGCGTCGCCGGCGCCTGAGCTGAAGCCGGATGCGAAAATCCGGATACGATGGTCAGCGCTATTAGTGAGATCACGAAAAACCTTGGCGCCTGTGATCTGTTCATTGGATAACTCTCCCGGCTAATCATCACTCCCTCCTTCCGTCGAACCTCTATGGACGTTTTGGCCGGCGGCCGCGTAATACCCTTTGCGGCTGCGCACGACCAGGCGCGGCGATCCGGCCGGCGGAGCCACGGTGAGTTTCAGGCGACGCCACTCGCCGCCTCTGGCGATGTTCGTTGGCGCGTAGCCGATGGAATACTGATGGCGCAGTTCCAGCGCGATTCGCTCGAAAGCCGCGTTCATCGCCTCGGAGTCGCCCGGAAAGAAGGACTTCCCGCCGGATGTCGAGGCCAGTTGATCCATTATCATTCCGCCGTTACTGCGCGGCGGCAGCGGGCCGATCAGAATCGTGTAGATCGTTACGCCCGACTCCTGCAACTTCTGCTTGACCTGACCGAAAGTGGAGCGCGAGCGATTGTCCTCGCCGTCGCTGACGACGATCAGCGCCCGCTTCGCATAGCGACTGTCCGCAAGCGCATCGAGGCCGAACGCGACCGCGTCGTAGAGCGCAGTATTGCCCTGCGGATTGACATGGCCGAACTGCGCGAGCAGGGCATCGCTGTCGCGCGTTCTGTCGAGCAGCAGCCTGGCGGACTTATCGAAGCTGATGAGCGAGTATTCGTCTTCGGGGTGGCTCGTCCGAATGAATCGTGCGAGCGCGTCTCTGGCGCGGATTATCTTCTCCCCGCGCATCGAGCCTGAAACGTCGAAGACCACGCCGACGGAGGCGGGCGCGTCCCGGTCGCTGAAGAAGCTGATCTCCTGCCGCACGTCGTCTTCATAGACCGCAAAGGCTCCGCGGTCGAGTCCTGGCACACAGCGTCCCTGTTTGTCCGTCACCGTCACCGTGAGCGATACCAGTTCGGTGCTGATAGTGATTCGGCCGTTGCTGTCTTTTTCCGCTCCCGGCGACGCGAAGGCTCCGGCCTTCGATTTCTGCTGCGCCAGCGAGGTCTGTGGCGCGGCAGACAGAAAGAGAACAATCGCGGACAAAAGCGTGATTCGACGCAGGTCACAGAATTGCCTATTCATAACTCCTCCTGTCGCCAACTGACCACGCCGGATTTTGTGATCCGTCCTTCAAACAAAACCCGCTCCCCCCACAAAATCCGGCGCGGCCGGCTGGATTTATTCCACGATCAATTTGCCCTTGATCATGTTCATCCCGCAGGCGAAGGTGAATTCGCCTTTGTTCGGTGTGAACTCGACTGTGACGGCCTCATTGAGCGGTAGCTTGCGGTCGATCTTGTACTCTTTGATCACGACCTCTTTCGCGCAAGTCTCGTCAGTTTTTCGCACGAAGGTCACTTTGGCGGGGACGCCGGCCTTGAGTTTGAGGCTGGAAGGCTCGAAGCCATTGCTGGTTACCTCGACGGTCGCGGTCTGGGCGTCGTTCTGAAGAGTGGCCTCGGCAGCCGACTCCGGCGCGACGCCTGACCGATTCTTCATCATGCAACAATTCTGCTCGGCGCCGGATTGCCGCTCCTTCGCCATACAACAATTCTGCGCCACGTCGCAGCAATTCTGCGCGTTAGCCTTGCAGCAATTTTGCGCGGCGCCGAATGCCGCTGCCGATAGTGTGACGGCTGCGAGGAGCAGCGCGCCGATCGCGATCATTGTCTTTCTACTGTTCATAGTTTTTCACCTCATTGAATTTGGATTTAGATTGAGTTTCGGACTAGCCTTGAATGCTCGCGGCTCGCCCGATGCGTTAAACGTCGTCGTTAAATTGATTGAATTGCTAACCTGAACCATTCCCATCAGCGCCGTTCATTGCGACGGGGCGACCCACGACGCCACGACGCGAAAGATTATTGGCGGAAGTACGAGCATCTGCGCGACGGGCGCCAGCCCCACGCCGAGCCACGGCGCAAGGGGCATCCGCGCCGCGTACTCCCACCGCCCGAGCGCATAGACCGCCACCAACTCGATGCTGACGGCGATCACCAGTCCCGCGATGAGCATCAGGGCGTAGCCGCGAACTCCTGGTCGCGTGAACCAGTCCCGCCTGCGCAGCACGGCCCAGCCGCAGGCAAAGATGAGCAGCACGAGCAACCCATCGCCCAGGCTCGGCGCGAAGCAGTGCCACAAGAGTCGGCTGAAATCCCCCAGGCCCGCGTAAAGCGGCGCCTGCGCCAGTTCCCACACGTAGTTGAGGCCGACCGCCACCACGAAGATGGCCACCAGCGTCCACCACGTTCCGCGTTGTGTTCCACCGCCAGAGGATTTCATTGATCGCCTCGGTTGCTCTTATTGCCTCATCGCGCCACGCGCGACCGTGGGGAACTTATTTCCCCTCCAGCTCCTTCGCCCGAAAGGTGTGGAACTTGGCCATTTCGGCGGCCTCTCGTTCCACGTTTTCTGCGGCTCCGATGTATTTTTCACAGTGAAGCCGCATCTTCTTGATGTAGGGGTTTTCGCCCGTGTCCTTCGGGTTTTTGGCCACGCCCTTGCTGTACTCGGCCAGCATCTTCTTGTGCGCTTCGATTTCCTCGCGGTATTCCGCCGCCTTCTTCTGGTACCGCTCCGCCAGTTCGTAGTGATCCTTCGCCGTTTGCGGAACCTTCATCTCCTGCCCGGAAGCGTGGCCGGAATGATCCTGCGCCGCCACTTCGGCCCGCGAAAAAACTGGGACGGCAATCGCCAGCAAAAGGGCCAGGGCGCTGCCCAGAAGCCAGGTTGTTCTGTTGTTTTTCTTGCTTATGGTTTCGAGCATTGTCTTTTCCTTCATTATGGTTGTTGAGTCATGTTCAAACTCAGCCTGCCAACCCGTCGGTGGCGTCGCTGAATCTGTTCAGTTGTTTGACTGTGGCGCCTTTTGACTCTGCGACGCCGGCGGCTTCGCGGTCGGCGTGCGCGTCCGATACTTGTGCGCGTACCGGTCGTCAATCGCCCGCTGAATCTCCACCATCGGCCTGCCCTCGTGGTACATCGTCATCGCGTCACGTGCGACGTCGAGGCAGATGTCTCATGTGAATCCCATTCCGTCCCACTGCGCCCTGCCGCCGGCGTTGCGGCCTTTGACAAAGCAGTCGCTCTAGCTCCGGTGTCCGCTTCTCTCACAGCCGCAATAGCAGGGCGCGTATTGCATGACTTCCGGATGGCGCGCGGCGAAGGCGTACATCGCTGGCGCCTGATCGATCGTTTTCGCGGGCGTTCCGGCATCCGGTAATGGCGGCCACGCAGGATCCCAGGCGGTGTCTTTCAACGCCTGTTCCGACAACTGCGGGGTCGGCGTGGCGTGCGCTGAATGCTCATGCGCCTTGCGCGCTTCGGACGAGGCTCGACGCGTCTCGGCCCGGCGGTATGCGGTAAACAAGGCGAGCGCGAGCAGGAGCAGCGACGCGGCGGCTGCGAACAATGTCAACCGGCGCGACTGCTTTTTGCGCAATTGATCGGGGCCGGAATTCACCGCCTGTTTTGTCGATCTTTGTCGAGTCATACTTCCTCTCGCCTCCCCATCACTTGGCTTGCACGGGCATAGGCGCCTGTCCGGATCCGTGAGCGCCTTGATACTTGACCTGGGCCTCCCACGCGCCGGCCATTCCAATATTGGCCTGCGCGCGGTATTTGCCTGGCGTGCCAGTGGCCGTAAGCGTCGCGCGGTCGTTCATCTCGGCCATCGAACCCATCGCGGCCATCTGGAAGCTGAGCGACGTGTCCCCGACATCGACCGGCTTGCCCGAGGCGTCGGTGAAAGTGACCGTCAACTCGTTCTCTCCGCTTTTAAGCTCGCCTGTTGAGCTGGAAAGAGCCACAGTCGTATCGCCTGATTTTGCGGACTTGATGACCTTCTCGACTCCCGAGGGAGAGGCTTTCTGGCAAGCGGCGGCGAGCGAGACTGCGGCAAGAAAGACCAGTGCGGCAACAATCTTTGGCTTCATAAAAACTCCTCCGTTAAGGGGGGAATCCTCTTCACACGCAATATCGGCGGCGTGATAGATTCAATCCGATCGAATCAATGTTTTTCTGATCTCATGGCGCACGGCCGTAACATGCATCCTTAATTTGCGGGCGTCATTTCACATGCGGCGTCGACGCTTGAGAAACACGTCCGCCTAGGCTCCGGTGAAGCTGTCGAGACAGCTCTCTAATTCGGCGCCAGGACACACTACGGCTCTGTTAGATCAGAAATATGGAATTGATGAGGAAGAGATCGGGAGGATCGTGTGAGAGCAGATGATTCTCCGCCGACCTGAGGAAAACTGAAAATGCGGAATCGGTATCGGAACTGATCGAATCGAACTCGACCGCTCGATAACTGAGGATTGGAGGCGCGATAGCCAGCGTTTGAGGTGTGAAATCGAACTGTGCGCCGCCGGTGGATTCGCCACAGACCACCTCGCAGCAGATCATCGCCGCTACCGAACCGGTGGGCGATTTCCCCCGCGCGCAACAGGCCATTGACTCACAATCACTCTGCCCCTGCATCGGGCAGTCCATCTCGGTCTTGCCGCCGAGGCCCTTGCTGAAAGCGTCAACGCCGCACGCGATTCCGCCAGCCAGCGCCTGGCTGGTAATCACGAGAACCATAATTAATGCGGCGATACGTCTCAACATAACGAGCCTACAAATATCCGAACACGGTCGGCGCTGTCAACCGTACGGGGGGCAGCCACAATCACTTGGCATACCTTGCCTCCTTACTTCGACGGCCGGAGGTTACACCCTGTAGTCGGCTACAGGGTCAAGCGCTTTTTTCTTTTTTTCTTTCGCGCCCGCAAACTTTACCACGAACTCCATACGGCGACGAAGAATGGGGTCACGGCTTGCGCTTCGGAGTGGCCGGTAACTCCTTCGGGAAACGACAACACCATTGAGACCGTCACGCCGCCGATTACCGCGATGGCCAGCGGTTGCAGAAGCGGCGCTATCTGATTCCGCTGTCGTACCTGATAGTCACATGAGCATACTTGCCGGATTCGACCGTCACTGACTGTGGTGGCGGGGCATGTGGCGGCGCGCCGGGATTGGGCGAGATCGGCGTGAGCTTGTACTTGCCCGGCGCCAATTCGACACGAAAGCGACCATCCTCCCCGCTACGGACTGTCAGGTGGCCTCCCTGATCATCTTGATTTTGAATCTCAATGGACGCCTCGAAAGGTTTGTCGGGGCAAGGCCGGTCCGCTCGCACGACCGGACACATGGGCCCGATCGAGACTTCACCCTCAACCCCGCCGTCTGATGTCTTGGGTGACCTTCCAACTCCAATTTGACTGAATACCGTCCAGAGCGGCGTGGATACAATAGTCACAACAGCAAGAAGAAGCGCCGCCGGAACGGCACAGCGCCGTATCCCCGAAAGCCGCAGCGGTTTCTGCGTCTCTGCCGTGAATTCGCCTTTCATCCATTCCCCCCCTCAAATCTCCGCTTTGTCTCTCAAACCGATTGCGCCTGACTTGCCTGATCGGCGGCGCCGATCTGCGCCGGCCAATCGTTGAACGCTCTCGACCCACGCTTACCCTGAAAACGATGATGGCCGGCTTTACGTTTCAACTCCCTTTCAAATCTGGCCCGCAAAAAGAATGCGCGGATGCGCGCGAATTTGCAGAACCCCGCGCAGATGGGACCATCGCTTTGCGAAAAATGCCCTGTGTGACGCCAGAATCATCACCGGCCACAGAAGATTGGGTTATAGAATATGGCTTTCCACCCCTGACTATGAGAGCCATTTCGGAGGAACGATCGTGCGTCGCCCTGAGCCGGAGCGTCACCGCTCCGGCTCGGCTTCAGAACCGTGCGTGAGAGTTTCCAACTCACACGGCTCCTCAATTACCTGGCGCTTGTCATACGCGCCTCTTCTTGACGGTCAATTTCTCTGGCCGTCTTG
>WNGF01001937.1_pt1 | contig 29710 bp, 24 predicted proteins | sample 5400641 | NCBI WGS metagenome assembly WNGF01 (sample SAMN13153371, study PRJNA577476) | soil metagenome | isolation source: 80 cm soil or saprolite under grassland replicate 2 | place: USA:California | collected 2016-06-15 | reverse complement strand
ACCATCTGGCCGCAGTCGCGGCAGAAAAAGGCGTGCTCGAAACGCATGATCGAGATGCCGATCTCGCCCGGCGCGAACCGGTCGAAGATCTCCTGCGCCGCGTAGGACGAGTAGTAGGAGCCCACCCCCGCATGGTCGCGCCCGACGATGAAGTGCGTGCAGCCGTAGTTCTGGCGGACGATCGCGTGGAAAACGGCCTCCCGTGGCCCGGCGTAGCGCATCGACGCCGGAAACACCGAGAGCGCCACCCGATCGGCCGGATAGTACTTATCGAGCAGCACCTCGTAGCAGCGCATGCGGGCCGCGGCAGAGATGTCGTCGTCCTTGGTCTCGCCGACGAGCGGGTGCAGCAGCAGCCCGTCGACGTGCTCGAGCGCGACCTTCTGCAGGTACTCGTGCGCGCGGTGGACCGGGTTCCTCGTCTGGAAGCCGACCATCGTCCGCCAGCCGCGCTCGGCCATCAGCTCTCGCGTGGCGCGCGGCGTCAGGCGGTGTCTCTGGAACGGCGCATCGGGCAGTTCGATGACCTCGACCGGGCCGGCGACCGCCCACTCGCTCTGAGCGAGCGTGCGCGCGACCCCCGGGTGCGCCACATCGTCGGTCCCGTAGACCTCGAGGGCCAGCCGGTGGCAGTCGAGGTCGAACACCTCGGTGACTTCGATGACGGCCAGGGTCCGGCCGTGCGCGCGAAGCGCCACCTTCTCGCCTGGCTTGATCGCCGCGGCCTGCTCCACGCTCACCGGCAGCAGGATCGGCAGCGACCACACCGCGCCGGAGGCGAGGTGCATGTGGTCACGGACCATGAGCAGGTCGGCGCTGCCCATGAAGCCCTCGAGCGGGCTGAGGCCGCCGCCGGCGAGGAGCTCGAGGTCGCTGGACGCCCAGGCGTCGAGCTCGATCGACCGCAGCTCCGCGGCCAGCGCGCGCAGCTCCGCGGCCCTTTCCGGCCCGACCAGCCGCTCCTTGAGCACGCCGCCGTGAGGACGCGCGCCGGGGAGGCTGCGGCCCCGCCGCACCGCCTCCACGATGATCGCGACCGACTCGTCGGCCGTCTGCTTGCGGGTGTCGACGCGAACCTCGGGGGCGAGCGGCGCCTCGTACGGGTCGCTGACCCCCGTGAAATGCGTGATCTCGCCGGCCAGCGCCCGCAAATAGAGGCCTTTCACGTCGCGCCGCACCAGCTCGTCGAGGTGGCAGTCGACGTGGACCTCGAGGAAATCCCCGATGCGTGCCCGTACCTCGTCCCGCACGGCCCGGTAGGGCGAGATCGCGGCCACGATCACGGTCACACCGTTCCTCGTCAGCAGCTCGGCGACGTAGCCGATGCGGCGGATGTTGGTGTCCCGGTCCTCCTTGGAGAAGCCGAGTCCCTTCGACAGGTTCTCCCGGATGGCGTCGCCGTCGAGGATCTCGACGCGCCGGCCCTCGGCTCGCAACCTGGGGACGAGCTTGCCGGCGATGGTCGACTTGCCCGCGCCAGAGAGGCCGGTCAGCCAGATGGTCAGGCCGTCGGTGCGGCGCGAACCAGCAACAGCCGCTCCGGCTTCCACACCGACGTTGGTCAGGTCCTCTGAGATGGCCACAGTCCCATTGCCCCCTTGGCGCCGACCCAACATACGCACCGTTCGGAGGCTGGACAATGGGACAGCCGCCCAGTCGCGCTAGGCGCCCGCCAAGCTCGAAGTCGACTGTAAGCTCGGTGGGGTGGAGTCGCCCGTCTACATATCCAGGGTAAGGATCGTCCGCGAGCGCGGACCGATCCGCCAGGCGTATATGCCGGCGGAAGCGCAGCCGGTGACCTTCGGCACCCATGGCCCCGTGCGCGAGCACTACGGCACCGCGCCCGGCCAGCACCCTGAGCACGCCACCACCCTCGATTACGTCGTCGCGGCTGCCGCCGGTTGACTCACGGGCACCCTCGGCGGCGCGCTGGAGGCGCGCGGGATCGACGCGAACGAGGGGCGCCTGACGTCAGAGGCTGAGGGCGAGGTCTACGTCGAGGACAAGATCCTGGTCATCAAGAAGATCCATGTGCGCTACACGCTCCGCGGCTGCCCCGAGGACAAGCGCGAGGCCGCCGAGCGGGCGCACTCACATCACGCGGCACGTTGTCCGGTCGCCCGGAGCATCGAGAAGGCAATCGAGATCTCAACCGACCTCACGTTCGAGTGACGCCGCCGTAGGGCGGCGCGACCACAGCGTCGCCCCGAGCCGGACGTTGCGGAACACCTCCTCGCTGACCAGGAAGCCGGCGAAGATCAGAACCAGGCCGAGAAACTCACCGAGGAAGAACGACCAGGTGACTCCAAATCGGTTCAGTCCGCTGGTCAGGCCAGGGATGAAGGCGCCGATCGCGATCAGGATCGTCGCCGGCACGCGCGAGTTCAGCTTCCCCGCCAAGAGCAAGGGGATGGCGCCCGGCATCGACGCGACAAAGTTGGCGGTCACCGCGACGGCCCCAAACCGTGCCGGCACGACCCGCTTCTTCGGCATGTAGATGTACGCGGAGTAGAGGGCGCCGAACACCAGGCACAGCGCGCCGGCGATGTTGAACGGACCGGTCAGCACCCGCACGTAACCGGGAAAGCCCGACCCCACCGGCACGTGTGTGTTGGGATCCACGGCCCAGCCTGGCGGGGTGACGGGCGCGGTCAAGACCATGTATGCCACGGCGAGCGATCCCACGCCGAGCACCACCATCGCGATGTGCGCGGCCATCGGCCTTCGGGCCGCCGTGGCGGCGATGATCGCGACCGCCCCGACGAGCGCGATCACGAAGGTCACGGTGCCCGCGGTCGCCGCACCGGGATATCGCGTGGAATGGCTGAACAGCAGCGACAGCAGCCCGCCGATGAAGACCGTGGCCCCGGCAAAGAAGCCGAAGCGCGTCTTCGCGAGCAGGTAGATCGTGCCGAGGCCGAGGTAGGCGGCGACGAAGAACGCGCCGATCAGGTACCACGTGCGATAGAGGGGCTCGCTCCAGCCGAACGCGCTGCCGATGAACTCGGTGCCCGCGCTGATGCCGTAGAAAAGCAGCCCGATCCCCCACACGAGCTGGAACGCGTGGCGCCGCTGCCACCACTGGTCCAGCACCAGCGCCGCGAAGACAAAGCTCAGCACGGACGAAGCCAGCGGCAGTCCGACGTTGAGCGTGTTCACCCTTCCTCCTTTGTCAGCCCCTCGACCATCGCCACCTCGACCTCGTTCAGAAACCAGCCGACGCTTCGCTCCAGGTCGCCGCGCGTGAGCCGCGCGGCGCTCAGGTCGCTGACGCTTTCGTGGACCAGGCCGTCGAAGAGGTGAAAGGCGCGCATCGCGTCACCAATCGAAAGCCCGGCATGCCTGGCGAGGCTTGCGTAGCGCTGCCCCAGCTCGTTGATCTCCTGCGTCCAGTCCCGCTGCGAGTTGGCCAGGAACGACACCAGGAACTGGACCAGATCCATGCCCAGCTGGCGCTGGCGGGCCTTGGCGTCCTCGTCGAACCGCGCGTACCACGACTCCGACGCGAGACGCCCGTCGCTGGTGGCGATCCGCGTCTGCCCAACCGCCGCGTGCAACAGCAGCGAGAGGTCGGGCTTGGACTCCTTGCTCATCGCCGCCACGTCCGCCTCGCTGAACCGCCGATGGCCGCCGGGTGTGCGGTAGGTTCGGAGGCGGCCCTTGTCGGCCCAGTCCCGCAGCGTCGTGGGATGCACATTCAGGCGCTTGGCGGCTTCATCCAGGCTCAGCCAGTCGGGCATCGTAATAGTCTAGTAAATCTCCCAAAAGGCGCGTCGGCTGCCCAGATTTCTTCAGAAAGTCGGTCAATGCTGCCGTTCTTATACCAAACGCCAAAATGCATTTCTAAACAGTTTCTTAACAGTGGCGGCCGTAGGGGGCGCCCCAGGCCCTACCCGGAAGGGGCGGCCTGAAGGCAGGTGGGAATCATGATTCGACGGCTGTTCATCGCCGGCGTGATCGGTGTTCTCGCAGCGCTCGTGGCCACACCGGCCGAGGCGGCCGAGTGGTGCCTCCACGACCCGGCCCTGGTCTTCGCGGTCCCGCATTCGAAGCACAAGATCACGATCTACGCCACCGAGGGCGTGCAGGGGGCCCAGCACCAGCGAGCTCTGAAGAAGGCCCACATCGATTTCGAGGCCAAGCACGGCAAGCGCCACGGCACGATGCGCTTGATCGTTCGCGCCCACATTCCCGACGAGCACCACCAGCGCTTTGCGACCGTGCTGGTCGTCAGCTCGGAACCATTCGGCGAAGGCACCATCTATGGAGTCGTCATCGGCCAGAGCGGCCGGGAGATGAAGCTCGACTTTGAGTTCGTCTAGCAGGACGGCGGCTAGCCAAGGCCGGCGGCAGTGATCATCAACTCAGCGGCGGCCAGATTCAAACCGACCGTCGACCTCCGGGTCGCCGCGGTCGTCACGCTGACCGCCGCCGCCGCGGCCGGTGTACAGACACTCTGGCTGGCGACGTGGCGAGGCGGTTGGACGGCCGATTACCGGCTGCTGGCGCTGCTCATCGTGCTGGGCGCCACGGCCGCGCACTTCCCGGTTGAGCTCACGCCCAAGTTCAAGACCAACACGGCGACCGCGGTCTACTTCGCAATGCTCCTTCTCTATCCGCCACCGATCGCGGTCGCAGCAGTCGGGGTGTCGGTGCTGGCGGGCAACGGCACCCTCTCCTTGAGACGCAATGCGTTGGGCCAGCGCCGGCGCGGCCTGTAAGACTCGGTGTTCAACGTCTCCCAGACCATGATCGCGACGGGGTTTGCGGCGACCATCCTCTATGCGTTGGAATCCGAGCGGCCCGCGACCGTGCTCGAGCCGGCCAACCTGTGGGCGATTCCCGCCGCGGCTGCCACCGTCTACGTGACCACGACCGGCCTGGTCTCGCTCATCGTCGGCATCCAGACATCGCGGCGACCGTCCGACGTCTGGATGGCCACACAGAGCATCGACATTCCCGCCGAGGCGGCTCTCTACCTGATCGGGTTCGTCACCGCGGTGCTCGCCGGGTCGCTTCCCTGGGCGCCCCTGGTCATGGTCATCCCCACGGTCGTGGTCTACCTCTCGACCAAACGAGCCGTTCTTCTCTACGAGCAGACCATCGCCGCGGTGGAGGCAATGGCCGATCTCGTCGACAAGCGGGATCGCTATACGGCTGAGCACTCGAGGCGGGTGGCCGCCAACGCGGCGTTGATCGCACCCGCGATGGGCCTTTCCCCTGGAGAGGTGGCGACGGTTCGCCTCGCGGCGCGGGTGCACGACCTGGGCAAGATCGCGCTTCCAGACGCGGTGCTCGGCAAGCCGGGCAAGCTGACACGGCAGGAGTTCGCGCTGATGCAGGAGCACCCTGTTCACGGCTGGGACATCCTGTCCAAGTTCCCCCAGTACCGGAAGGGCCGCGACATCGTGCTCTCGCACCACGAGCGGGTCGACGGCTGCGGTTATCCCCGAGGCTTGCGGGGCAGCCAGATTCCCATCGGCGCGCAGATCGTCGCCGTCGCCGACGCGCTCGACGCCATGACGTCCGACCGCCCGTACCGCGCCGCCATGCCGCTCCACCAGGCCATGACCGAGCTGCGGATTGGCCGGGGAACCCAGTGGAGCGCGGCGGTGGTCGACACGCTCGATCGCCTTCTCAACGTTGAGCAGCCCGAGCTGTCCTTCGGCGCCGCCGCCCTGCAGGCCACCTGACGTCCGGGCCCGGGCCCGTCAAAGCTTTCTCACTCTCTGCGCCTTCAGCTCCGATCGGGGCAGCGTCCCCGCAGGCACCAACCGCACCTCGAGCCGCACCCCGAGGGCCTGCCTGAGGTCAGCCTCCAGCCGGTCCGTCGCGAGCGTCGTTCCCGAGCCCTCGACGAGAAGCGCGACCTCGTCCATGCGCCGCTCGCTCCGGCGTTCGATGACGAACTCGCGGATCTCCGGGTAGCGGCGCACGATGTCCTCGATCTGAGAGGGAAAGAGGTTCACGCCGCGCACGGTGAACATGTCGTCGACTCGATCCCGGATCCCGCCCACGACCTTCAGGAACGGGCTCCCGCACGAGCACGGCTCGCGCGAAACCTCGACCCGGTCCCCGGTGCGGTAGCGGATCAGCGGCATCCCCCAGCGCCCCAGGTTGGTGGCCACGAGCTCGCCCTCGTCGGTCACCTCGAAGATGAACTCCGACTCGATGAGGTGCACGCCGTCGCGCGCTGAGCAGCTGTGCCCGGTCGGGCCCAGCTCGGTCATGCCGGTGTGATCGAACGCGGTCGCGGACCACGCCGACTCGATCGCCGCGCGCGTGGCCGGGATGCTCGCCCCCGGCTCGCCGGCATGGATCGTCGTGCGCACGCTCGCCGCCGAGGTGTTGAGCCCGATCTCACTGGCCACGTCGGCCAGGCGCAGCGCGTACGTCGGCGTCGACATCAGCACGGTCGCGCCGACGTCGAGCATGTTGCGGACGCGCTGCTCACTCGTCATGGCGCCGCCTGAGATGCACATCGCGCCCAGCCGCTGCGCCCCGCCAAACGCCGACCAGAAGCCGATGAACGGCCCAAACGAGAACGCGAAGAAGACGCGGTCGGCGGCGCTCACACCGGCCGCGGGATAGACGTGCTCGGCCCAGATTCGCAGCCACCAGTCCCACGACTCGGCCGTGTCGAGCCACCGGAGCGGTTGGTCGCCGCTGGAACCCGACGTCTGGTGCAAGCGCACGTAGCGATCCACCGGGTAGGTGAGATTCGTCCCGAAGGGTGGATGCGCGGCCTGGTCCGCTAGAACCTCTGATTTCGAGCAGAACGGCAAGCGCTCGAAGTCGTCCCAACCACCCACGCCGTGGAGACGCGCTCTCCAGAACTGGTTGGTGGCCAAAACCGCGGTCAGGCCCGCACGCAGCTTGTTCAGCTGCTGCTCGCGAATCTCCTCGACGCCGGCAGGGCTAGTCGCGGACCGCGCGGTCTCCGACCTCGAGCGCCCCATCAAGGATCTCGAAGCCTTCATCGAGCTCGGCCTCGGTGATGCACAGGGGCGGGTTGGTCATGATCACGTTCCAGCGCACGAACGTGTGCAGGCCCGCCTCGACCAGCGCCGCGGCCACCGCCTTCATCTCCGGCGACGTGCCATTGAACGGCGCGAGCGGCTCCAGCGTCTGCCGGTCGCGCACCAGCTCCAGGCAGCCGAACAGTCCGATCGACCGTGCGGCGCCCACGCACGGATGGCGCTCCCGAAGCCTGCGGTGGTGGCGCGCCAGCACCTCGCCCATGCGTCGAGCGTTCCCCACCATGTCGTCCTCCTCGTAGGCACGGATAGCTCCCAGCGCCGCCGCGCAGGCCAGCGGGTGGCTGTTGTAGGTGAGGCCTCCATAGAAGACGTGGTCGTCGAAGTACGCGGCGACCTGCGGCCGCATCCCCACCGCGCCCAGCGGGACGTAGCTCGAGGTCAGACCCTTGGCCATGGTGATCAGGTCCGGCACGACGCCCCAGTGGTCGACCGCGAACCAGCGCCCGGTCCGGCCGAACCCGCTCATGACCTCGTCGCAGATCATCAGGATCCCGTAGCGGTCGCAGATCGCACGTACGCCCTGGAGGTAGCCGTCGGGCGGGATCAGGATCCCGTTGGTGCCGGTGATCGGCTCGAGGATGAAAGCCGCGATCGTCGACGGCCCTTCGAGCTGGATCGTCTCCTCGAGACTGGTGAGTGAATCCTCGACCGTGTCCCACCCGCGCTGGATGCCGTGATAAGGATCGAGAACGTGCACGACGCCTGAGCCAGAGCCCTCGTTCGGCCATCGTCGTGGGTCGCCCGTCGCCTGCACCGCGGTCCCCGTGGAGCCGTGGTACGAGCGGTAGCGGGCAAGGATCTTGCTCCGACCGGTGACCGCGCGGGCCATCTTGATCGCGTTCTCGTTGGATTCGGCGCCGCCGAGCGTGAAGAACACCTTGTCGATGTCACCCGGCAGCAGCTCGGCGAGCTTGGCGCCCAATCGAGCCCGCGGCTCGTGGGCCATGAACGGGCTGATGTAGGGCAGCTGCTCGGCCTGGCGCTGGATCGCCTCGATGATCCGCCGGTCGCCGTGCCCCGCGTTGACGCACATCAGCTGGCTGTTGAAGTCGATGAAGCGCCGGCCGTCGGCGGTGTGGAAGTGGACGCCCTTGGCGCTCGTCACGGGCAGCGGTTTGAGGCCTGACTGGACGCCCCAGTCGTAGAGCGTGTGCTTCAGGCAGAGCTCGGTGATCTCCTCCCCGGAGAGGGCCTTCACGGCCTCCATCACCATGCTTGAAATCGTACTCGTCTCGTTCTTTGACAACCTCGCAGGGCGGTGCTATACCGGGCGTTGTCCGGCCGCGTCTTTTTGGGGAGGTAGGCACATGTTTCCAGCCGCCTTTGACTATCGCGCCCCGACCAGCCTCGATGAGGCGCTGTCGATTCTCAAGCAGCACGGCGACGAGGCCAAGGTGATGGCCGGCGGCCAGAGCCTGATCCCGCTCCTCAAGCTTCGCTTCTCGCGCCCAGAGCTGGTCGTGGACATCGCCCGCATCCCGGACATGAACGCGATCAAGCGCGACGACGGCCACGTCGCGATCGGCGCCCTGGCCCGCCACGTCGACATCGAGCACAGCAAGGAGCTCGCAGCCGCGGCGCCGATGATGCTCGAGGCTGCACGCTGGATCGCCGACCCCCTCGTCCGCAACCGCGGCACGCTGGTCGGCTCGATCTGCCACGCCGACCCCGCAGGGGACTGGGGCTCCGTGCTCCTTGCATTAGGGGGAGACGTCGTGGCCCGCTCGGAGAGCGGCGAGCGGGTCATCCACGCGCCGGACTTCTTCAAGGGCCCGTTCGAGACCGCGCTCAAGCCGGACGAAGTCGTGACCGAGGTGAGGATCCCCGCCGCTGCGGGCCACTCGGGCGGCGCCTACCTGAAGCTCGAGCGCCGGGTCGGCGATTTCGCAACCGCCGCGGTCGCGGTCCAGGTGATGCTCGAGGGCGACAGGATTGAAACCGCCGGCATCGGGCTGACGGCCGTCGGCCCACACAACATCAAGGCGACCCACGCGGAACAGCACCTGCGAGGCAAGGCACCCACCGACGAGGTCATCGCCGAGGCGGCGCGGATGGCCGCGGACGCCGCGGAGCCCAAGGACGACGTTCGCGGCAGCGCTGCATATAAGAAGGACGTGGTGCGCGTGTTCGTCCAGCGCGGCCTGAAGAGCGCCGTCGCACGCGCCAAGGAGGTAGGGGCGTGAAGGTGACCATGAACGTCAACGGCGCCGCGCGCACCGGGGACGTCGAACCGCGCGTCCTGCTGGTCGACTTCCTGCGCACCAACCTCCGTCTGACAGGCACCCACATCGGCTGCGACACCTCGAGCTGTGGCGTATGCACCGTGCTGGTCGACGGCGAGCCCGTCAAGTCCTGCACGATGCTCGCGGTCCAGGCCACGGATCGGAGCATCACCACCGTTGAAGGCCTTGCCCAGGGCGCCAACCTGTCTGCGATCCAGGCCGGTTTTCACGAAGAGCATGGCCTTCAGTGCGGTTTCTGCACGCCGGGAATGATGCTCGTGGGCACATCGCTCCTCGACCGGAACCCAAACCCGACCGAGGAGGAGATCCGCTGGGCGATCAGCGGCAACATCTGCCGCTGCACCGGTTACATGAACATCGTCAAGGCGATCCAGCACGCGGCGAAGGCGCGCGCGGCGGCCGCGGCCGACAAGCCTGGTGTTCCCGCCGCCGCCGGGGTGGCCGGGGGAGGCGAGTAGATGGCCACCGAGGTTCACATGCACGGCCGGATCGGGGAGTCGATCAAGCGCAAGGAAGACGCGCGCTTCATCCGCGGCAAGGGCAACTACCTCGACGACATCGAGCTTCCGGGGATGCTGCACATGGCGATCCTGCGCAGCCCGCACGCCCATGCGCGCGTCAAGTCGGTCGACACGGCCGCAGCGGCGGCGATGCCTGGTGTGGTCGCGGTGGTCACCGGGGAGCTGATGGCGCAGCACAAGCTCGCCTGGATGCCCACGCTCAGCTACGACACGCAGGCGGTGCTGGCCACCGACAAGGTGCGCTTCCAGGGACAGGAGGTAGCCGCGGTCGTTGCCGAGACGCTCTATGAGGCCGAGGACGCACGCGACGCGATCGTCGTCGACTACGAGGTGCTGCCGGCGCTGATCAGCCCCGAGCAGGCGAAGGAGGCGGGCGCGGTCCTGATCCGCGACGACAAGGAGAATCAGCAGGACAACCACATCTACCACTGGGAGGCCGGCAACCAGGAGACGACCCAGGCCGCCTTCGCCAAAGCCGACAAGGTCGTCCGGCTGCACACCTTCTATCCGCGCTGCCACCCGGCGCCGCTCGAGACGTGCGGCTGCATCGCCGACGTCAACGGCGCGACCGGCAAGGCGACGATCTACATGACCAGCCAGGCGCCGCACGCGATCCGCACCGTCTTCGCGCTCGTCACGGGGCTGCCCGAGCAGAACATCCGGGTCATCTCACCGGACATCGGAGGCGGCTTCGGCAACAAGGTGCCGGTGTATCCCGGCTACGTCGTAGCGACCGCGGCGAGCCTGCTGATCGGCCGTCCCGTCAAGTGGGTCGAGGACCGCAGCGAGAACCTCATCTCGACCGGGTTTGCCCGCGACTTTCACATGACTGGGGACCTCGCCGTCGACAAGAGCGGCAAGATGCTCGCCCTGCGCGTCCACCTGGACAGCGACAACGGGGCGTTCTTCGCCGACGCGCAGCCGACCAAGTTCAAGGCCGGTCTGTTCCACATCGTGACCGGGTCGTACGACATCCCGACGGCGCACGTGACGGCGGACGGCTACTACACGAACAAGGCGCCGGGCGGCGTCGCGTATCGGTGCTCATTCCGCGTCACCGAGGCGAGCTACCTGATCGAGCGCCTGGTGACGAACGCGGCGATCGAGCTGGGCATGGACCAGGCCGAGTTCCGGATGAAGAACTTCATCCGGCCGGAGCAGTTCCCGTACCACTCGGCGACGGGTTGGGTCTATGACAGCGGCGACTATTCCAGGGCGATGAACGTGGCACTCGAGCAGCTCGGCTACGACGAGCTGCGCAAGGATGTCGAGGCGCGGCGCAAGAAGGGCGAGGTGACCGGCATCGGCATCGCCAGCTTCACCGAGGTAGTCGGCGCCGGCCACGGGGCCGACTTCGACATCCTGGGCCTCCGCATGTTCGACAGCGCCGAGCTGCGCGTGCACCCGACCGGCAAAGCCCTCTTGCGCATGGGGACCAAGTCACAGGGCCAGGGCCACGAGACGACCTTCGCCCAGATCGTGACCGAGGAGCTGGGCATCCCGGCCGCCGACGTCGCCGTCGAGGAAGGAGACACCGACACCGCGCCGTACGGCCTGGGCACCTACGCGTCGCGCAGCACGCCGGTCGCCGGCGCCGCCACCGCGATGGTGGCGCGCAAGCTGCGCGACAAGGCGCGCAAGATCGCCGCCCACCTGCTCGAGGCGGCCGAAGAGGACCTGGAGTGGGAGACGGGCAAGTTCTACGTCAGGGGTTCGGCCGACAAGGCCAAGACCATCCAGGAGATCGCGTTCGCCGCTTACACGAACGTGCCTGAGGGGATGGAAGCTGGTCTCGAGGGTGTCCACTACTACGACCCGCCCAACATGACCTATCCCTTCGGCACTTACGCTGTGATGGTCGACATCGACAGGGGGACGGGGCAGGTGAAGGTCCGCCGCGTGGTCGCGGTCGATGACTGCGGCGTCCGTATCAACCCGATGATCGTCGAGGGCCAGATCCACGGCGGCCTGGCCGAGGGCTACGGCATAGCGTTCATGGAGCTGATCACGTTCGACGCCGAAGGCAACTGCATCGGCTCGAACTTCACGGACTACCTGCTGCCCACGGCCTGGGAGACGCCGCGCTTCGAGCTCGGCGAGACGGTGACTCCCTCGCCCCACCACCCACTGGGCGCCAAGGGCGTTGGCGAGTCGCCGACCGTCGGCTCGCCCGCGGCCTACGTCAACGCCGTGATCGACGCCCTGACGCCGTACGGCGTTCGCAACATCGACATGCCGGTAACCTCGGACAAGGTCTGGGCGGCGCTGCGCGCGGCGGGAGTAAACGAATAGGCGAGGACATACTCGACCTGCTGAAGGACTACGAGGCCGCCGGCACGCCGTGCGTTCTGGCCACGGTGGTGCGCGTCGAGGCGCCGACCTCGGCGCGGCCGGGGGACAAGGCGGTGATCACCGCCGACGGCCGGCTGCTGGGCTGGATCGGCGGCAGCTGCTCCGAGCCTGTCGTCCGGCGGGAGGCACTCCGCGCGCTCGCGGAAGGCACGCCACAGCTGATTCACATCGTCGGGAGCGACGAGGTCAAGCAGTCCCGCAAGCACGGTGAGCTGATGACCGCGACCACCTGCCCGAGCGGCGGCTCGCTCGATATCTTCATCGAACCGAGATTGCCCAGGCCCCTGCTCCTCGTCTTTGGTGACGGCCCGGCCGCGACGACCCTGGTCAGGCTCGGCGAGCTGACCGGGTTCCGCTCTCGCGCTGTCAGCCAGGGCGAGCTTGGTGGGCTCGAGGTCACGCCGGGCGGAGGCCACGCAGTGGTTGCGACGATGGGCCACTACGACGAGGACGCGCTGGAGGCGGCGCTGGCCCATCCCGACCTGGAGGTGGGCCTCATCGCCAGCACGCGGCGCGCCGCCGCGGTGCGCGACGAGCTGCTGCGCCGCGGCCTTGACGAGCGCACTCTTGCTCGCGTGCGCACTCCCGCGGGCAAGGTGCGCGGCGGCACCCAGGAGGAGATCGCGCTGCTCGCGCTCGCCGAGGTGGTCGAGGCGCGCCGCAAGCACGGTGCCAAGCCCGCCACTGTCGAGGTCGCCCAGGTCACGTTCGCCATCGATCCGGTGTGCGGCATGACGGTCGACCCGCTGACCAGCCCCTATAAGCTCGTCGCCGGCGACCAGACCTACTGGTTCTGCTCCGCCGGCTGCAAGGCGTCCTTCGAGAAAAGCCTGGCCACTCCTCCGCACTAGCGCATCGCGCGCCCCGCGTCGCCGGTCCAGATCGAGCCGGGCAGTCCGTATTCAGGTCACCCGGCGAGGACGCCGCCTGCCCGCAGCCCTTCCAGGCTTCGCATGCGTGCTTGCGCCCGGGGGCCGAGCCGGTTGAGAACGGAGGCCACGACCGCCTCCACGACGGCCATCGCGCCCACCATGGAGTCGAACGGCCCGACCGGGTCGACGCTGGTCACGATCACCTGGCGCGCGAACTCTGAGGCGGGCGACAGCCACGGGTCGGTGAACAGGATGATGTTGCAGTGCAGGCCGGACGCCACGCGTGCGGTCTCGATGGTGTCCGCCTGGTATCGACGGTAGTCGAACACGACGAGAACATCGCCTTTCCTCAGGTCGATCACGTGCTGGGCCGGCGTGCTGCGCTCGGCGTCGACGAGCTCGATCCCGGGCCGCAGCAGGTGCAGCTGGCCCGCCAGGTAGCGCGCGAGCGGAGCGCTGACCCTGCCTCCGAGCACCATCACGTGCTTGCGGACATCGGCCAGCAGCTCCACCGCCTCGTTCACGTCGCGATGGGAGAGCACGTCGAGCGTGGCCTTCAGGTTGTGATCGATGACGTGGAGCGCCTCGCTGATGACGGATTCGGTGCCGCGCCCGGGCTGCTCGTCGCGATACCGGGCGAGGGGCGAGCTGAGCCTCGCCTGCACCTCGTGGCGGATTGTCTCCTGGAACTCGGGATAGCCGCGAAAGCCCAGCTTGGTGATGAAACGGGTCACTGTCGGCGGGCTGACGCCGGCCCGTTCCGCGAACCTGGCCACGCTCTCCAGCCCGGCGATGGGGTAGGAGGCGAGGAGCACTCGCGCCAGCTTGCGCTCGGCTCGGCTGAGGCTGTCGAGCCGCTGCGTCACGCGCTCGCCGACGGTCGGTTCGTGCCCTGTGACGTTCGTTACATTCCGACCCATGGCACCGCCATTCGGACCATCCTTGACAACGATCCTAGCCCCTGTTAGCTTCGCCGCTACATTCCGATCGTACGGTCGGTCAGCGCACGCCGCGGTGAGGCGCCAGAGGGGGAAGAGCATGAGCGTGGGAACCCGTTCTGCAGACGTCGAGACCCTCCACAGGCTGGGCTACGCGCAGGAGCTCCGCCGCAGGATGTCGACCTTCTCGACCCTGGGCTGGATCGCGGTGATCTGGATCGCCTTCATCGCGATCCTCTTCGTGCTGCCCCAGGCCGCGCCGGGCAACACCCTGACCACCTTCAGCTACGCGGCAGTGGCGGTCGCCGTAGTCTTGGTCTACGCCGGAGGCTACTGGTTCCTCTCGGCCAAGAACTGGTTCAAAGAACCGAAGGTACAGGGGACCCCCGAAGAGCTTGCCAAGATCGAAGCCGAACTCGCCGCCGCGGGATAGCCGAACCGCGGTCGGCAACGGCCTTCCGAAGATCGGCATCACGGTCCACCCCCGGCGGGGCATGGACTACTACGTGGCGTACCGCCAGGCCGTGGCCGCGGCGGGCGCCGAGCCGGTCGACCTGGTGCCGGGGACGACAGACCTTCCAGCGGTGGACGGGCTCTTGCTGCCCGGCGGCTGGGACGTGGACCCCTCTTTCTACGGCGAGGCGCGTGACGAGAAGGTCGGCGACACCGACCCCGAGCTCGACGCCACGGAGCTGGCGCTCTTCCGGCAGGCCCGGGAGCGCGCCATACCCGTGCTTGGCATCTGCCGCGGACAGCAGGTGATCAACGTCGCGATGGGAGGCTCCCTGGTCCAGCACCTGGAGGGCCATGAGGTGCGAGCGCTGGGTCGCCGCCACCTTGCCCACACCATCGAGGTGGATCCTGAGTCTGAGCTCGGCCAGGCGGCCGGCGAGCACAAGATTCGGGTCAACAGCCTTCACCACCAGGCAATCCGCGAGCTCGCCAGCGGGCTGCAGGAGACCGCCCGCGGCGAGGACGGGACCGTCGAGGGCGTCGAGTCGGACGACGGCATGATCGTCGCGGTGCAGTGTCACCCGGAAGAGCTGACGACCGACCTGCCGTGGGCCCGCAGGCTCTTCGAACGCTTCGTGGCTCGCGCCCGCGGCCGCGTCCACTAGGCCACCGGGGTGCTGACCAGGGAACACCTGGCCCACCAGGTCGCGAACGGCGCGATCGACACCGTCGTCGTCGCCTTCACCGACATGCAGGGCCGCTTGATGGGCAAGCGCGTCGACGCCGAGTATTTCGTGGAGACCGCCTACGAAGGCGAGTCGACGGAAGGCTGCAACTACCTGCTTGCCGTCGACATGGAGATGGACCCCGTGCCGGGCTACCAGATGGCCAACTGGGAGAGCGGCTACGGCGACTTCGACCTGGTGCCGGACTTCGCGACGCTGCGCGTGATCCCGTGGCTCGACGCCACGGCGATGGTCCTGTGCGACGTGGCATGGCACGACGGCAAGCCAGTGAGGCCCTCGCCGCGCCAGGTCCTCCGCCGTCAGATCGAGCGCGCCCACGAGCTCGGCTACGAGCCCATGTTCGGCTCCGAGCTCGAGTTCTACCTGCTCAAAGAGACCTTCGCCGAAGCGCATGCCAAGCGCTTCGTCGACCTCACGCCCTCCGTCCCCTACATCCTCGACTACCACATCCTGGCGACCACCTACGACGAGCCGTTCATCCGCGCGGTCCGCAAAGGCATGAAGGCGGCGGGCGTCCAGGTGGAGAGCTCGAAGGGCGAGGCATGGCCGGGCCAGCAGGAGATCAACTTCCGCTTCTCCGACGCGCTCACCATGGCCGACAACCACGTCATCTACAAGAACGGCATCAAAGAGATGGCGCACCAGCACGGGTGCTCGGTCACCTTCATGGCCAAGCCGGACCACCGCTGGATCGGCAGCTCGTGCCACGTGCATTCGAGCCTGTGGAAGGAGGAGCGGAACACGTTCGACGGCGAGTCGGATGTGTTCAAGTCTTACCTGGCCGGCCACATCGCTTACGCGTCAGAGCTCGCGATCTTCCTTGCCCCGAACATCAACTCCTACAAGCGCTACGCGGCGGGCACCTGGGCGCCGACGACGCTTGCCTGGGGCCACGACAACCGCACATGCGGGTTTCGCATCGTCGGCCACGGCCAGCACCTCCGCACGGAGTCACGCATCCCCGGCGCGGACGTCAATCCTTACCTGTGCTTCGCGGCGCTGCTGGCGGCCGGCCTCCGCGGAATCGAGGAGAGCTTGAAGCTGCCGCCGGAGTTCAAGGGCAACGCGTACGAATCCGACGTGCAGCGATTCCCGCACGCGCTCCGTGACGCGATCACGGCCCTGGAAGACGGCGGCATGGCGCGAGCCGCGTTCGGCGACGATGTGGTCGATCATTACCTCAACTTCGCCCGCACCGAGCAGGCGCTTTTCGACAGGGTCGTGACGAATTACGAGCGCGAGAGGCTTTTCGAGCGTGGATAGGCTCGCGGGGAAGGTCGCGGTCATCACCGGGGCCGCAGGCGGGATCGGCCGCGAGGCCGCGCTCCTCTTTTCGTCCGAGGGCGCGCGCGTGTGCGTCGCCGACGTCGGACGCGAGGCAGGTGAGAAGACGGCGTCCGAGTGCCGCGAGGCCTTCTTCTGCGCCGCCGACGTCAGCGACCCCAGGAGCGTGGAGGCGATGTACGCCGAGACACGGAGGCGCTACGGCGCCATCAACGTGCTCTACAACAACGCCGGCATCATGCCGCCCGACGACGATTCGATCCTGGTTACGGAGCCGGACGCTTGGGATCGGGTGCAGGCGGTGAACGCGCGCGGGGTTTATCTCTGCTGCAAGTACGGCATTCCCCACCTGCTCGAGGCGGGTGGAGGTTCGGTGATCAACGTCGCGTCGTTCGTCGCGCTGGTGGGAGCTGCGACCTCCCAAATCGCGTACACGGCGTCCAAGGGAGCGGTCCTCTCGATGAGCCGGGAGCTCGCAGTGCAGTTCGCGCGCCAGGGCGTGCGTGTCAACGCGCTGTGCCCGGGACCCGTGGAGACCCCGCTCCTCATGCGCATCTTCAACGAGGACCCCACCGCCTACCAGCGGCGGCGCGTGCACCTGCCGATGGGCCGTCTGGCGAAGTCCCGCGAGATCGCCAACGCCGCGCTGTTCCTCGCAAGCGACGAGTCGAGCTACGTCAACGGCGCGACGTTCGTGGTGGACGGCGGTATCACCGCCGCGTACGTGACCCCGGAATAGAGGACCCGAAACCCCGTGACTGCCGGCGCTCGCGGGTTTGCACCGCCTCTGAAACCGGCGACTGCCGGCGCTCGCGGGTAATTCCGCGGCGCTGCTGCGGCTACTCCTCTAGCTTCAGCGTCACGACCTGGAACGGCCTGAAGTCGAGCTCGAGGCTTGCTTCGGCCCGCTCGCGCTCGAGCAGGTCGCAGACCGTCACGCGGCGTGACGCAAAGTTGGTCTTGAGGCGCGCCCGGCATGGCCGGCCCCAGGCCTCGTAGAGGCGCACCACGACCGCGTTGGAGTCCTCCGCGCGTTTGATCCCCTCCACGATCACCTGCGGCGTGTCGACCTCGACCAGCGACAGCCGCTCTCCGTCGGGCAGATCGGTGAACACCGCACGCAGCGGCGCGTTCAGGTCCTCCGCGGCCTCGATCACGCCGGCCGTCCGAAAGTCGCCGCGGTGCGGGAGCAGCGCGTACGTGAAGTGGTGGAGCCCCTGGTCTGCGGTGGGGTCCGGATGGGTCGGTGACCGCAGCAGCGACAGACGCATCACCGAGCCGCGAATGTCGTAACCGTGTTTGGAGTCATTGAGCAGCGCGACCCCGTAAGCCTGATCGCCAAGGTCGGCCCACCGCTGCGCGCACACCTCGAACATCGCCTTCGCCTGGCTGGTCTCGGCGTGGGTGGGCCGGGCCAGGTGTCCGAACTGGATCTCGTACTGCGCCTCGCGTGCGCTGACCGTCACCGGAAAGGCGACCTTGAGCAGCCTGTGCACTTCCCGCCAGTCGACCTCGCACTCAAACCGGAGGACGCGTAAGCCCGCGTCGAGCACCATGCGCTGCGTGATCCGGGACCTGCCGTAGCGTCGGGTGAAGCGGACGGCGCCGCGCAGGCCGCCGGGCTCTTCGATGGTCTGGTCGACAAGCTCGACCAGGTCCGTCTTCGAGTCGATGTATTCCGGGTCGAGGTCCCACGCGTCCCAGCGTTTGGGGTTGTCGTCGTGGACCTGGAGCAGGTTGCCCGGCCCACTCAGGACCTCTCGGTGGGCCTGCTTGTCCCAGATGGAGACGAGCAGGCCGCGCTCGTCCCAGCGCACGCGCAGCGCGTCGTTTTCGAGACCGCGCTCCGAGACCCGCACGCGCTGGTCGTCGTAGATGGACTGCTCTGTCTGCACCGCCCATCCGCAAGCGGGGGCGTCGACGAGCCTCAAGCGATGGCCGAACTCGATCACCTCTCGGCGCCGGTGAGAGTTGACGTTGAAGACCGCGGTGCGATACCCGTCGCCGGAGACCTTCTTGATGGCGCGTACGGCCGCGCGCGTCCCGGCGTAGGCGACATTGGCCAGGTCGCGTTCGGCCTCCTCGTAGACCCAGTCGATGCTGGACCCCGGAAGGATGTCGTGGAACTGGTTGAGGAGGAGGGTCTGCCAGAGCCCGTGCAGCTCCTCGGCCGGGTAGTCGCCGGCCGCCACCGACCACATCTCCGCCTCCCGAAGTGCGGTCTGCGCCTGCCGGTTCAGGCGCTTGGTCCGGGCCTGGGTCGTGTAGGTGCCCCGGTGCAGCTCGAAGTACAGCTCGCCCCTTTCGGTCGCGAGGTCGTGCGCCCCGGCTGAGGCGCGGTCGAAGAATTCCGCCGCGTGTGCGATGGGCACGCCGGACCGGTGCGCCGACTCGATCATGTCCTCCGTCGGCCCGCCTCCGCCGTCGCCGTATCCGAACAGGTACAGCGAGTCGGCCGACCGCGAGCGGTCCTTGAAGTTGCGCAGCGAATATTCGAGCTCGTCGCGGGAGAAGTCGCCGTTGTACGTGTCGGCCGGCGGAAAGTGCGTGAACACGCGTGTCCCGTCGATGCCCTCCCACCAGAACGTGTGATGCTCGGGAGGGTTGGTGTCGTTCCACGACAGCTTCTGAGTGAGGAAGTAGTCGCAGCCGGACTCTTTGATCAGCTGAGGCAGGTTGCCCGGGTAGCCGAACACGTCCGGCAGCCACACGATCTTCGTCTCGTAGCCGAACTCCTCGATGAAGAACCGCTTGCCGTGCAGGAGCTGCCGCACGAGCGCCTCGCCCGACGGCAGGTTGCAGTCGGCCTCGACCCACATGCCACCGACGGGCTCCCACTGCCCGCTCGCGACCTTCTGCTTGATGCGCGCGTAGAGGTCGGGATACGACTCCTTGATCCACGCGTACTGCGCGGGCTGGGAGCACGCGAAGACGTAGTCGGAAAACTCGTCCATCAGCTCGAGCTGCGTCGCCCAGCTGCGCGCGCACTTGCGTTTGCCCTCGCGCAGCGGCCACTCCCATGCGGTGTCGATGTGAGCGTGCCCGACGGCCGCGATGCGGTGGCCAGGGTCGAGGTCGACGGTGACCGGCGGACGCGGGACATCCTCGGCCGTGCGGAGCTCGGCGCGCCGGAAGACGAACGCGGGCTCGGCTGACCCGCGCAGGGCGAGCATCGACGGCGCCGGCTCATCACCCTGCTCCGTCGCCCGCGGGTTGGCCGCTGCCTCCAGGTAGAAGTCGATCTTCCGCTCGGTGATCGGAAGGGTGCGGTGGTTCGGGTCGACGGCGCGCCACGGCCTGCCGTCCTTCCAGGCCAGCGCCTCGCACGTGAAGCCTGTCGGCCCCGCGAACCCGAGGTCGAACTCCGCCACCACGCGCTGCCCCGCCCACTCGTCGGGCAACGTGCCGCGGACGCGAAACCACGTCGTGCTCCACGGCGGGCCCCAGGCCTGGCCGACGTGGAATTCCTCGAAGTCGCCGCGAACCGCCTCCTCGTAAGCGATCGGCTCGCCGCGGACGAGGAAGGCCGTCAGCTCGAGGTTCAACGCAGCTTTAGTGGCTGGCAATGCTCCTCCCCATTTACGGGGAGGTGTCGCCGTAGGCGACGGAGGGGCTGGCCAGCTTCTCCAGCCGATCGACCATCGACGCCAGCGTGGCGAACGCAGCCTCCACGGGCTCCGGCGAGGTCATGTCCACGCCCGCCATCTGCAATCCCTCGAGCGGGTACATGGAGCCTGCGCTCTTCAAGAACTTGATGTAGGACTCGACCGCCTTGGCGTCCCCGGCCGCCACCCGTCCGACCAGGTGATCCGCCGCCGCGATGCCGGTCGCGTACTGGTAGACGTAGAAGTTGCTGTAGAGGTGGGTGTGAAACTGCGCCCATGTCGAGCCGATGCGCTCGCGGTCGCGATCGCTAACGTCGACCTCCGAACCGTAGACCTCCATCATCAGGTCGGCCATCAGCTCGTTCAACGAGTCCGCGGTCAGGGCGACTCCGCGCTCCACGCGCTCGTGGACCTCGAGCTCGAGTCGCGCCAGCGACGGCATGATGAAGAAGTAGCGATAGAAGTTCGACATCGCTTCTTCGATGACGCCGATCTGAAACGCAGGGTCGGTCTTGGTCGCGAGCAGGTGGCGGCGCGTGAGCGCCTGGTGCATGTTCGACGCCACCTCGGCCTGGAAGAGCCCGTAGTTCGAGTAGACGAACGGCTGCGTTCGCCGCGCGTGGTAGGAGTGCATCGAGTGGCCGAGCTCGTGAGCGAGGGTGCTCATCGAGTAGATGTCGTCGTTGTAGCTCATGAAGATGAACGGCGGCGTGTCCATGCCGCCCGTCGAGAACGCTCCCATCCGCTTGCCTTTGTTCGGGTAGATGTCCACCCAGCGGTCTTCGAAGGCTCCCTTGCGAAGCACCGCGACGTAGTCCTCGCCCAGCGACGCCACGCCCTGGGCGATCCACTCGACGGCCTCCTCGTACGGCACCGGCAGCGGGTTCGACGTGAGCGGGGCGCGAGCGTCGTACGGCTTCAGCACCGCCAGCCCCAGGATCTGGCGGCGGATGCGCCAGTAGCGGTGCCACGTGCCGACGTTGTCGCGGAACGTCCTGACGACGTTCTGGAACACCTCGACCGGGATGTGGCTGGGCTCCAGGGCCGCCTCCAGCGAGGACGCGTATCCGCGCGCTCGCGCGAAGAACACATCGCGCTTGACACCTCCGGAGAGGCTGGCCGCCATTGCGTGCTGCATCGCCAGGTGCTGGTCCGCGTAGCTCTCGAAGGCGGTTCGCCGCACCTCGCGGTCCGCGTTGGTGAGCAGGGAGGAGATCGTGCCCTGGGCGACCTCGTGCAGCGCGCCGTCGGAGCCGACGGCCGGCGCGAATTTGAGGTCGGTGTTCGCCAGCACGCCGTGCACGGAAAGCGCGGTGGCCAGGGGATCCGACACCTGGGTCAGCAGCTCCTCCACCTCCGCGCTGCGGATTCGCTTCTGGAGCTTCTCCAGGCGGTCGAAGTAGTGGCCGAGGTGGGAGAGCCGGGGCGAGGTCGCGACCCATTCGCGGAGCCTGGGGATCCCGACCTGGAGCATCTCCGGGATGGCGAACGAGGCCGCCGCGCCCAGCCGGGCCGCCGTCGAGCGCGCGCGGTCCGCACGAGCCGCCGCTTCCTGGTCGCCGACGTCGCACGAGTACTCCATCGTGCTGTAGACCATCACCTTCGCCATCAGGCGGTGGACCCGCTCGTTCGCGTCAAACCAGTCGGCCAGCATGTCTGGTGAGTCGCCGAGGTGGCCCTTGAACTCGGCCAGGTCGGGCAGCCGGGAGATGATGGTCTGCACGGCCTCCTCCCAGGCGCCGTGGTCCGGGAAGACCCCCTCGCTGTCCCACGTGAAGCGCCTGTCGACCTCGGCTCGGGTCTGGAGCGGCTTCACCACGAGGGGATTAGTAGCATGGGGCAGATGCCACGCGCCACCGCGAACGGGATCGAGATCGAATACGAGACGTTCGGAGATCCGAAGGCGGCGCCCCTGCTGCTGATCGCCGGCCTCGGCGCCCAGATGCTGAGCTGGGACGAAGACTTCTGCAGGCTCGTGGCCGGTCGCGGGTTTCATGTGATCCGCTTCGACAACCGGGACGTGGGCCTCTCCACCTACGTCGATGGCGAGTACAGCCTCGACGATATGGCCGCGGACACCGTGGCGCTGCTGGACGCGCTCGGGATCCCTGCCGCGCACGTCGCCGGCGCCTCGATGGGCGGGTTCATCGCCCAGCTGGTCGCGCTGAACCATCCCGATCGCGTGCTCAGCCTGATCTCGATGATCTCCGGGCCGAACGGCGAGGACCAGGTCAGGCCGACCGTAGAGGGCGCCGCGGTGCTGACGGCCATGCCCCCGGACACGCGCGACGAGCGCATCGCGCTGGGCTTGTGGGCCAAGCAGCGGCTCCTCGGCCCGGCCGACCCGTTCGATGCCGAGGACGAAGAGCGCCGCATCGCGGCCGCTGTCGACCGCGCCTATAACCCGGCCGGGTTCGGGCGCCAGCTGCAGGCGATCATGGGCGCTGACGGGCGCCTGGCCCGGCTCGGCTCGATCAGCGTGCCGGCGCTCGTGATCCACGGCGACGCCGATATCCTCGTCCCGGTCGAGAACGGGCGCAACGTGGCGGCCGCGATCCCGGGCGCGCGGCTGCTCGAGATCGAGGGCATGGGCCACGACCTGCCGAGACGGGTCTGGCCGCAGGTGGCCGACGCGATCGCCGAGCTCGCGCGGCACGCCAGCCCCGCATGCTGAGCGGTCTCAACCCCGCGATTGCCTTCCTGGCCGGCCTCGCCTCTTTTGTCTCGCCGTGCGTGCTGCCGCTCGTGCCCGCATACCTGGCGTACCTGGGCGGAAGTTTCACCTCCCCGCTCGCGGGGGAGGTCGCCGCGGAACGGCGGGAGGGGACGCGGCGGGAGGGGACGCCCAATCTTGCGGTTGCCGGGGCGGGCTTCGTCGCCGGCCTCTCCCTGATCTTCATCCTCTTCTTCTACGTCTTCTCGTTTGCCGTGCAGCCCTTCCGCGCGTTCGTGCCCGTTGTCGCAGGCGTCCTGGTCATCGTGATGGCACTCCACATCGCCGGGATCATCCGGGTGCCGTTCCTCGACACCGAGTACCGCGTGATGAAGACGGCTCCGGCGGGAGGCGGCGCGGCCGGCGGCTTCCTGCTTGGCATGGGCTTCGCCGGCGGCTGGACACCGTGCATTGGCGTCACGCTCGGCGCGGTCCTCAGCTCGGCGGTGACCATCGGCACGACGCCTCAGGGCTTGAGCCTGATGCTCGCCTACTGCCTTGGGCTCGGCCTGCCCTTCATCGCGCTGGCGTTCGCGCTGGAGAGCGCCCGGCCGCTCGTCAGGTTCGTCAACGCCCACCGCCGCGCCATCGACCTCGGGTCGGCGGCCGTGCTGGTCGTGATGGGCGTCCTTCTGCTGACCAACAACCTGACGCTGCTGGCGGCGGGGCTGACGCAGCTGGTTCCCAACTGGCCGTCACCCTCACTCTGACCCGGTTAAGAACACTTGTTTGTAGGCCCGTAACTCGTCAAACTGGATCACGTGGGGCAGATCCTGGACGCACTCGAATCCTTCTCGCCACCCGTGCGCGACTGGTTCCGCGCGTCCTTCGCGCAGCCGACGGAGGTCCAGGAGCGGGGCTGGCGCGAGGTGGCCTCGGGCAAGCACGTCCTGATGGCGGCGCCCACGGGCAGCGGCAAGACGCTGGCCGCGTTCCTCTGGTGCCTCGACCGGCTGGCCACGGAGCCGATGCCCCCCGAGGCCGAGCGGTGTCGCGTCCTTTATGTATCGCCGCTCAAAGCGCTGGCACACGACGTGGACCGCAACCTTCGCTCGCCCCTGGTGGGGATACGGCACCAGATGGAGTCGCGGGGGCTGCAGCCGCCTGACATCACGGTCGCGATCCGCACGGGCGATACGCCCGCGGAAACGCGCCGCTCGATGGAGCGCCACCCGCCCGACATCCTGATCACCACGCCGGAGTCGCTGTTCCTCCTCCTGACCAGCGCGGCGCGCAAGATCCTGGCCTCCGTCCGCTGGCTCATCGTCGACGAGATCCACTCGGTCGCCTCGACCAAGCGCGGCAGTCACCTGGCGCTCAGCCTGGAGCGCCTGTGTGAGCTGACCAGGGTCGAGCCCCAGCGCATCGGCCTCTCGGCGACGCAGCGACCGCTCGAGGAGGTCGGTCGGTTTCTCGGCGGCGCCGGGCGCGACGTGGCGATCGTCGACGCCGGGCGCTTGAAGACGATGGAGGTGTCGGTGCAGGTCCCGGTCGAGGACATGACCCGGCTGACGACCGAGGACGAAGACAGCGCGAGGGGCCAGAACAGCATCTGGCCCGCGATCTACCCGCGCCTGCTCGACCAGATCCGCGCGCATCGCTCGACGATCGTCTTCGTCAACTCACGGCGGCTGGCCGAGCGGATCGCCGCCCGCATCAACGAGCTGGCCGAAGAGGAACTCGTGCGCGCGCACCACGGATCGATCGCACGCGAGCAGCGCCTCCTCATCGAGGAGGATCTGAAGGCGGGCCGCCTGCGCGGCCTCGTCGCCACCTCGACGCTCGAGCTCGGCATCGACATGGGCGCCGTCGACCTCGTCCTCCAGGTCGAAGCGCCGCCCAGCGTCGCCGCCGGAATCCAGCGTGTCGGGCGCGCGGGGCACTCGGTTGGCGAGGTGTCCCGAGGCGTGGTGATCCCCAAGTTTCGCGGCGACCTCCTGGAGTCCGCGGCCGTCGTCGAAGGCATGCTCGACGGCCGGATCGAGACGACCGTGGTGCCGCGCCGGCCGCTCGACGTGCTCGCCCAGCAGATCGTCGCCATGTGCGCGCTCGACGAGTGGGACGTCGACCGGCTCGGTCGCGTGGTCCGCCGCGCCTACCCGTACAGCGACCTGGGCCCGCGGGCTTTCGAGTCCGTCCTCGACATGCTCAGCGGCCGCTACCCGTCCGACCAGTTCGTCGAGCTCCGCCCCCGTCTGGTCTGGGATCGCGTCGCGGGCAAGGTGCGGGGTCGTGCCGGAGCTCAACGTCTGGCCGTGACCAACCCCGGCACCATCCCCGACCGCGGCCTCTACAGCGTCAACCTCGCCGAGGACGGCAGGCGCGTCGGCGAGCTCGACGAGGAGATGGTGTACGAGACACGAGTGGGAGAGACGTTCGTCCTGGGGGCCTCGACGTGGCGGATCGTCGACATCACGCCGTCCCAGGTCATCGTCACGCCGGCTCCCGGCGAGCCCGGCAAGATCGCCTTCTGGAAGGCCGACACGCCGAGCCGGCCCGTCGAGCTGGGCGCCGCACTGGGCAAGATGGTGCGCGAGCTGCGCAGCTCGGGAGCCGAGGCCGCGGCAAAGCGACTGCGCGAGCGGGCGGGCTTTGACGACCTCGCGATCAAGAACCTGCTCCAGTACCTCGACGACCAGGCTGCAGCGACGGGCTCGATACCGGACGATCGCACGCTTGTCGTGGAGCGGTTTCGCGACGAGGTGGGCGACTGGCGCGTGTGCCTGCACACGCCGTTCGGGGGCCGCGTCCACGCACCCCTTGCCCTCGCGCTCGAGGCGCACCTTCAGAAGACCCTGGGCGTCGACGCCCGTGCTCTCTGGACCGACGACGGCATCGCTCTGCATCTCCCAGAAGTCGAGTCGCCGCCTCCCCTCGACGACCTGATCCTCGACCCCGACGAGGTGCAGGAGCTGGTCTCGTCGCAGCTCCCCGCCTCCGCGCTGTTCGCCGCGCGTTTTCGCGACAACGCCGCGCGTTCGCTCCTCCTGCCCAAGAGGAGGCCCGGTCAACGAACTCCTCTCTGGCAGCAGCGCATGCGGAGCGCCGGCCTGCTCCAGGTGGCGCGCCAGTACCCCGACTTCCCGATCCTCGCCGAGACCTGGCGCGAGGTCATGAGCGACCACTTCGACATGCCCGCGCTCGGGGCACTGTTGCGGGCGGTGCGGTCGCGCGAGATCAGGGTGGTGGCGGTGGACACCGAGCGCGCGTCACCGTTCGCGTCCTCGATCCTCTTCTCCTACGTCGCGGAGTTCATGTACGAAGGCGATCAGCCGCTGGCCGAGCGGCGCGCCCAGGCGCTGACCCTCGATCGCGAGCTGCTGGCGGAGCTGATGGGCAGCGAGGACCTGCGCGAGCTGCTCGACCCGGCGGCCATCGCGGCGGTGGAGCTCGAGCTGCAGGGCCTCCTCCCGGAGCGCTATCCCCGCGACGCCGACGAGGCGCACGACCTGCTGGTGCGCCTCGGCGACCTGAACGATGCAGAGTGCTCCTCGCGCGGAATCGCGCCGGACTGGCTGCACGCGCTGGAGCGGGAGCGCCGCGCGGTCTCCATCCGCATCGCCGGTGAGATGAGGTGGATCGCCGCCGAGGACGCGGGGCGGTATCGCGAGGCCATGGGCGCCAGCCTGCCGATCGGACTTCCCGAGGTCTTCCTCGACGCGGGTCCGGATCCCCTTGGTTCTCTGCTGCGGCGCTACGCCCGGACCCACGTCCCCTTCGTCACGGCCGACCCGGCAAGGCGCTGGGCGCTGCCGGCGCCGTCGGTCGAGGGGGCGCTGACGAGGCTCGCCGGGCGCGGCGAGGTGCTCGCCGGCGAGTTCCGCAAGGCTACTGAAGGCCGCGAGTACTGCCACCCAGAGGTGCTGCGCATCCTGCGCCGGCGGTCGCTGGCCGCGCTCCGGCGCGAGGTCGAATCAGTCCCGCCGCAGGCGCTGGCCAGGTTTCTTCCCGCGTGGCACGGGATTGGGGTGCGTGGCGGCGGCGCCGACCGGCTGCTGGAGGTCGTCTTCCAGCTGCAGGGCCTGGCGCTGCCCGCCACCGTCGTCGAGCGGGACGTCATCGCATCGCGGGTCGCCGGCTACGTGCCGCGTCTCCTCGACGAGCTGGTCTCGATGGGCGAGGTGGTATGGGTCGGCCGCGGCTCCCTGGGCACGAGCGACGGCCGCGTGGCGCTGTTTCTCCGAGGCGACGCTCCTCGCCTGGTGCCCCCGGCGGTGGATCCACCGCAGTCGGAGCTTCACGAACGCATGCGCGGCCACCTCGGGGCTCGCGGCGCGAGCTTCTTCCGCGACATCTACAACGCGTGCGGCGGCGGCGACGAGGAAGTGATGCTCGACGCACTGTGGGACCTGGTCTGGGCGGGGGAGGTCACCAACGACACGTTCGCGCCTCTACGCCTGCTCGGCCCGGCGGCGCGGAGGCCCACGCGCAAGCCGCGCCTGCCGCGCATCACCCAACCGCGCGCCACGGGTCGCTGGTCGCTGGTGGCGGACCTGGTCGGCTCGGGCGCGAACGCGACCGAGCGTCTCCATGCGGAGGCCGGCGTCTTGCTGCAGAGGCACGGGGTGCTCACGCGGGAGGCGGTCGTCGGCGAGGGGTGGCCGGGCGGCTTCGCCGGCCTCTATCCGGTGCTGCGCGCGATGGAAGAGTCAGGCCGCATCCGGCGCGGCTACTTCGTCGAGGGACTCGGCGGTTCGCAGTTTGCGCTGCCGGGCGCCGTCGATCGACTGCGCTCGCTCCGCGACTCCGGTGGGGGCATCGTCGCGATGGCGGCGACCGACCCCGCCAACGCCTACGGCACCGTGCTTGCCTGGCCGGAATCCGACGGCCGGATGGCGCGAGCGGCCGGCGCGTACTGCGTGATCGATGACGGACGCCTCGTCCTCTACCTGGAGAGAGGAGGGCGTTCGCTGCTCACCAACGGCGAGGTCCAGCTCAGCCACCTCCAGGCGCTGATCGCGGTGGCCACGCAGGCGGGTCGAGTCGAGCTCCAGAAGGTCGATGGCGTCAATGCGATGGACTCGCCGCTCAAGTCGGCGCTGCGTGAAGCCGGCTTTTCGCAGACGCATCGAGCCCTGGTTGCGTACGGAAGTCGCGGATGACGCGGCGGTTCCCCCGGGTCGGCCAGGCCGCGCGCATAATCGGAACTGCTGAGTCAGCTGGTAAGTGGTCATGGGAGGAACACCATGCTGAAGATCAAGCGCGTGGGTGCGGCCCTTCCCGCCCAGGACGTCAAGCGGGCGCGCCAGTTCTACGAGCAGAAGCTCGGGCTGAAGCCATCCGAGGAGGGGTCGGACGGAAGTGCGGCGTACATGATCGGCGAGACCGGATTCCTGGTCTTCCCGAGCATGGGCAAGGCGTCCGGCGAACACACGCAGATGGCGATCGACGTCGATGACTTCGACGAGGCGATAGGCGAGCTCAAGCGAGCGGGGGTCAAGCTCGAGGAGTACGACTTGCCGAACTTCAAGACACGTGACGGGATCGTCGATCTGCCCGATGGCAACAAGGGAGCGTGGTTCAAGGACTCTGAAGGCAACCTGATCGGCGTGGGGACGCTGGTTCCCGCAGGGACGCGCAGCAGCTAGTCGCCAGGGAGGTCGATACCGGGCCGCTAGGTACGATTACTCGTCGTCGGGGAGTGGCGTAGCCCGGAAGCGCACCTGGCTGGGGGCCAGGGGGTCGCGGGTTCAAATCCCGCCTCCCCGACCACTTTGCAAGCTCGTCTGAATACAAGCAGTACGCCTCAGACCGCCTGAAAGCGCCTCGAAGCGTCCTCCGGTGAGGGTATTGGTGAGGGTATGGTTGCCCGGGCCTGAGATGCTTGTGCTAGCGCACGCACGACGTATGCTCGCCGCGCGTGAGCGCAAACAAGAGCCGCGCGGTGAAGGTGCTGCGTGTGACTGTGGTAGCGCAGGTCTTCGCCATCGTCGCTGCCATTCTCATCTCCGCGCCCAACTTCATCGACAAGCTCACGCAACCGGTGGCGTGCCACGCGTGTCTCGACTTCAGGGGGGTCGACTTTGTCTTCTATGGGGTGTTCTTCACGCCGGTCGCGCTGGTGCTCGCGCTCGCGGCCTGGCAGTTGCCCCGGCGGCCACGGCTTGCGACGGCGCTTGTCGTTGTCATCGACCTGGCGATCCTGGGCCTGGCGGCTTACACCGTGATCACCTGTCTGCCGTATCTAGGTGTACGGCTCGACCCAGATGCGCCGCCATATCCTTGGGACTGGGTGCGGGACGCGTTGATCGTGCTGCCTGCTCTAGCGAATGTCCTGCTCGCTGGCGCTGCGGGGGTTCGGCGGTTTAGGTCTGGCTGAGCAGCGCGTCCATGGCGTCGGCGGCTTGCCGGTGCAGCGTTGGCAGTACGGCGTTCAGCGGCATCCAGGCCATCAAGGCGGGCAGCACCGCGTGGTGGTCAAGCTGGGTGACGACGTGCGCACCTGGCCCTTCCGCATCAAGGACGTGAGCCAGCAGCAGCTGGCCTCCTAACCCAAACAGCAACAGGAGCCGGGCCCTTCGGGGGAGTCAGCCCGGCTCCGTCTATTTCTAGGCGCTTACATAGGGCGTGGCCAAGGCGTTACGGACACGAATCAGGGTACAGATGAGGGTACGGAGCCGAAGAAGCGTCTGAACTGAACTCAGACTGCGTTTGGGACGGCGGGTTCAAATCCCGCCTCCCCGACTTTTTGGACCAGGGTTCGCCGGTACCGCCCGGTTTGTCAGCGCGCAGGGCGGTTGACTACCGTCCCAGACTCGGCAGAATGTGCGGTGACAGAGTCAGCGCGTCACAGGAAGGGGTGGGATCCATGGCGCCACGTAGACGGTCTGCCGTCGGACTTCTCGCCGCTTCCCTCGTCTTCGGGATCATCGGCGCGTCGCCTCAGCCGGCCTCGGCCAACCCAACCTCCGTCACGATCGCGGGCAGCCTCCAGTCCGAGCTC
>WNGF01005206.1_pt1 | contig 29716 bp, 30 predicted proteins | sample 5400641 | NCBI WGS metagenome assembly WNGF01 (sample SAMN13153371, study PRJNA577476) | soil metagenome | isolation source: 80 cm soil or saprolite under grassland replicate 2 | place: USA:California | collected 2016-06-15 | reverse complement strand
GGAGGAAGTAGAAAATCGGCGATCTCTTTGACAATTTCGGTCAGCGTCCCGGCTTCCGCTCCCAGCCGCCCTTTTCGGAGGAATGCGCTCCATTGAGACTGCTTCGCCGGATCAGCGGAGAAGCTTTCCGTCAGCGGCGGTGGCGGCGAAGTCGGCAGCGGAGTTCCGCGCTGTCTGAATGTAGCGGTCAGCGCCGCGGCGAGAATAGAGCCATCGAAACGGAGTGTCTGAGATAGCTTCCACAAATCAAAGAAGTCCTTCAGGCGCGTGTTCGCCATATCAAGCTCGACCATCGCCTGAAATTTCTCGGCGATGGCGCTCTCCGGCGTGTAGCCCAACAGATGCGGCTTCCCGAAATCCAGCAGCTCAGGATATTCAATCTCCACCGGCCCTGGCACAACGACATCTCCGAATCCGAAATCGAGTTGCAAAGACAGATGCGCATTTCCCAATCTCCCATAAACACGAACCCTGACACCGTGATACTTCTTATCGAGTGTGATCGCCTCGCCCTTTACGCTCTTCGTATCGAAGCTCACCCCATCATCCGGAATTTCCACCGCCAGGCATTGCCTGATGATTTCGACAAGATCATCAACCGATTTCGGAGTGCGCCCCAACATGTCAATGTCCATCGTCGGTCGAGCCAGCGGCAGATTCCAAACGCGCAGCATCAAGGCGCCTTTCAGCACAAATCGGTCCGCATGTTCAGATGCGCCGAGCCGGAACAGGAACCGCTCCATCGTGTAGTACTGGAGCAATTCGTTGAATGGCCGCTTCGTCTCCCGCGCCAGATTCAGCAGACGGTGATGCACGGACGCGGGCATATTGGTCAGCTTGCGCTTTTTCATGACTGTCTTATCCCAGTGCTTCAAGATATGGGCGCATTATGCGCTCGACACGGCAGATGCGGGCGTAATGGAGCAGTTTTCTGGGCGTCGCTCCCTTACGCTCGCGGCATAGCCTGAGGGCTTCTATTGCAACATCCAGACCAATCTTGTTGCGGAACTTGAAACAGTCGGCGACGGTCTTTTCCGGCCCGTAAACCCTGACCTTCACCCCGTCAATTTTATGCTCCTCAATGCCCTCAGTAAGTGATTCGCCGGAGAACCAGAAGACCCGCAATGGTGGATGATCGAGTCGCGGCCTTTTCACCGCTCGTGGTAGCGCAATTGAAACTTCGTGCGGAATCTCGGTGGTGATTTCGTGAAAGGCAAGCGCCGAAATGAGGCAGATTACAGCCTGCGGGATGCGCGCAGCGACTGAAACCAGATCAGGGTCTGAAAGCTCCGGCAGATCGGCGAGACGATAAAGTCCCCGGCTGACCGTCACCAGCCGGTTTTCATCACGCATCCGGTAAAGCGTGCGTGGATGGATACCCAGCGCGACAGCCTCTGAAGCGCGTAGCATCCCGCCGCGCTTACGGAACATCGTTACAGCGTCTTCCAGGTCGTTTGACTTATCGTTCATAAGTGGATAAGAATAGCTACACTTGACAACAAGTGCAACCATTATTATCCACACAGAGAGGCGCGTCTAACAAAGATCAGTCCGCTCTCTATGAGTTTTCCGAGACAAATGAAAAGGAGGGTGACCCTATACGATTGGAGTGATTAGCGCCTGGACATGTTGCATCCACCACTTTGCTTGCACCTTCACACGGCAAGGCTTCAGGCTTTTCCCGCTGCTGGCTTCCCACCAAGACAGGTCTTCTTCGGCTTCCCCGTAAATAATTTCCCCCATGAAGACCTGGTAAATCACAGATCTTTCGGGAACTCGCATATTCTCGTAGATAGTGAATCCACGCGATCTTGCTAAGTCATTGGGCGCAACGTAAACAGCTCGTAATGACTCCTGCGGCACATCGGCAAAAAAGAAACCGCCCTGGGCCAGTTTCGCCTCCTGGTCTTTCCGTATCCCCATTTCGGCGTGCAATAAAATGCATGGAGCGTTCCAACACTTAACGAAATTTATGAGCGAGGACTGATAGCTGGCCTCAGGGCACAATCGTTGGCGCAACTTTTCAATAGCCTCGAACGAAATCTCTTCGACAATAAATTGCTGAACGAATGCAGGGTAGAAACCGAATCTTGCCGCAATAACATCCATCAATCGTTCCTCTGGGTCGCCCTTGCTCTTCAAGGAGTGCGTTCGCCGGAAAACTAGTCGCATCTGCACCGTCTGAGTGAGAAGGTGGGCAATCTCATGCCATTTGGTGAAATACGCGCGAGCGGCCTTTTCGCCGCGACAGTCAATCACCGAGACATACTGCGGTTCCCAAGGTTCGCGGTTATGCAGCTTGAACGTCACGCCGAAAACGTCATCGGAAAATTCTTCCTCGAGCCAAACGAACGCCATCTCTCTCTGGTCGAGATAGTTCTGTTTGATACGCTGTAAATCTTCGTCGGATTGAATTATCTCGAAATATGTTCCAGCCTTATTCGCAACCCAGTCGAGCATCTGTGATAGGGTTTCACAGTCCGTCAGACCGGCCAACATACTTTTGACCCGCTGTTCGCAGTAGTTCACGATAGCGCCAACAGGATCGTCATCCTTCCTGACTCTTATGCCCAAGTCTTTCGCAAGCTTATGAATTTGCAGCGTAGTTCGTAGTTGAGACATTTATCCGAACACCTTTTTTATTGCCGCATGAAACTTTTTCCAGTCTTCAACAGAAAATTCCTTTTGCGTGCGAGTGCTGCGGCGAGCAACGATCGAATTATGTGCGCTGAGTAAATCAAGCGTTTCGGTATAGCTAAGACTGAGTTCTTCCGCCGCTTGTGACAGTGCGGGCGGAATGATAACAGGCGCTCTTTCTTCGACGATTTGTTTGGATTCGCCTTGTAGTAGGTAATCAACGGATGCGCCCAAAGCGTTGGCAATCCGTAAAAGGGCTTGAGAGCTAATGTTTCTTTTGTTGTTTTCGACATCGCTCAGAAACCCCTTGCTTATACCGGATGCCTCGGCCAATTGATCCTGCGTCATCTTCTTCTTTTCGCGAATGTGACGAATCCTGTCTCCGGTTGTTGCCATTTCGTCTACTCCTCCTATCTTTATATGCATGTGTAGTGTAACAGGTGCGGAAATACAAGAAAACTTTGCTCTTGACCTAAATTAGAGAAGTTCGCTATATTGACTCAGCTTCACGTTTAGCGAATATCCCGATACAGCGATAATCGTTGACGTGAACAAGAAGAAGATAGCGAAGAATGAAAATGATCATTGGAGGTGTCACCTTGAAGCAGGCAATGACTGCAGTAATTGAGCCGCATTCGCAGATAAAACAGGAGCGGCCCATATACCGAGTACTTTCTCGCGCCATCAAGCCTAAAGCAGCGAACATCCTCTACGTCCGTGCTGGCGGCAGATGTGAATTTCACGGCTGCAATAAATATCTTTTCCGCCATCATCTCACACACGAAGAAAACAATTTCTCTGAAAAAGCGCATATCTGCGCTTTTAGCGAGGGAGGGCCTCGATTTTCGGCGGATCACCCTGCCGATATAAACGAACTGGAAAACTTGATGCTGCTTTGCCCTGACTGCCATAAGCTCATTGATGACAACTGGCTTTCATACCGGGTGGAAAAACTAGGTCAATTCAAGCGTGACCACGAAGATAGGATTTTCCGCCTGACAGAAATCACTTCTGACCACAAAACGAAAATCGTCAAATTGCTTGCTTGCATTGGCGGTGAGAAAACTTCCATCTCAAACGCAGATATAAAAGCAGCCGTCTTCCCTCGCTACCCGCAGGACCCGCAAGGAATACTGATCGATCTTACCGACATTCCTGATGATGGGAGTGACGAGGGGGACTCTTTCTATCGGCTTGCCAAGCAAATCGTTCGACAGAAGATTGCGCCTTTATATGAAAGAGGGATTGATACCGATGATATTGAACACATTTCGGTGTTTGCTTTCGCGCCTATCCCATTGCTTGTGTTTCTCGGCAGCCAGCTTAACGACAAAGTCGCGGTCGAACTTTACCAGCGCCATAAAGACACAGAAGATTGGTCGTGGAAAATGGATGACAGCGTCGTGACCTATAAGTTTCGACAATTGCGTGAGGGACATGACCACTCCAAAGTTGCGCTTATCTTGTCGCTGAGCGGGATAATCCCTGTCGTCACGTTGCCAGGTGAATTCGACGATTCTTTCTCCATCTATGAAATCACATTGGAAAGCCAAGTTCCTACTCGGAATTTTCTGCGGACAAAGCAGCACCTCAACGATTTTAAGCTGGCTTATCAACACGCGTTGAGGTTGATCAATGGCAAACACTTAGAACTGAAGGAACTTCATCTTTTTCCGGCAGTGCCACCACCGGTGGCTGTGCTATGCGGCCGGGAATTGATGAGGAAGATTGATCCCTCTCTGCTCGTTTACGACAACGACAAGAAACAGCAGGGATTTAAACTAAAAGTGAGGTTAAACGAAAGATGAGCGACAAATATTTGCAAGACATTCTTGATTCACAGAACCTCTCTAACGATAGCGAGGAAATGAAGGCTTTGCGCGCTCGGCGCGACGAGGTCGAAAAGTTGCTGCGAAAGAAATTCGCAGGGAGCGATTTGACCATTAAATACGGTGGCTCAAAGGCTAAGGGGACGATGAACAAAGAGTCCTACGACCTTGATCTGATCTGCTATTTTGCCCACGAAGACGCCACCGCTGGCGAGTCGCTGAAAGAAATTTATGAGAGCGTTGAAAGTGCCCTCAAAGAGGATTACTATGTTGAGAGGAAAACGTCTGCGCTTCGCCTTCACAGTCGCGATCCCAAGGACAGGGTTGATTTTCACGTTGATGTTGTTCCGGGCCGCTACGTTAATGGTAATGATGGAGACGTTTTCTTGCACCAGACATCAGGTGACAAGAATTGGCTAAAGACCAACCTCGACGTACACATCAGCCATATCAAGGGTAGTCAGATCACAGACGCCATTCGACTTTTAAAGCTTTGGCGCGTCAGAAATCGTCTTTCTATCAGAACCTTCGTTCTTGAGCTATTGGCAGTTGAATTGCTGAGGCAAAAAAAGGCCGCCAAACTGACGGATCAGTTGAAGCACGTCTGGACAAAACTGCGCGACGAGATTTCACGAATCGCCGTTGAAGACCCAGCCAATCCGACAGGAAATGATTTGTCCGATCAGTTTAACGATTCTGTCAAACAGGAACTGTCTTTAACGGCGGCGCGAACACTCGAATTGATCAACAAGGAAGGGTGGGAGATGGTTTTCGGCATGGTCTCTACTAGAGCAGCAGCATCTGTCATTGTGCCGAGCTTTACTGTGCGTCCCAGAGGTTCGTTCGGAGAATAAGAGAAGATGGAGAATGGCGCACGTTTAGAAGCCAGCATTGATGCCATGAAGCGATATTTCCCGAATTTATCCCTCTCCGTCAAAGCAACAAGTTTAGGAAGCGTCGCAGTTTGGGAAGGTAGCGTGCAACCAATCCAGTCGCCGGAGAATTTGGCTGAGCTTCTGGACGACATTCATAAAGAGAGGCAGGTTCAGATAGTTGCTGGTGGGAAGGTTGAGCATCATCCTTCTTGTTTTGCCAGTCATCAACAATACAAATGGTTTGATCGGTTAGACGACCTTCGAGTCAGTTACGAGTTGGGAGTTATATACGGTGGCAGTCAAATTCATCCTAAGGCCATCGTTCGTAACCTCATCATTCCGCCGCACGGCCAAAAGCACCTCAATGGTGACGGGAGTATCTGCCCTTACGCCCCTTGGGAACAGGTCTGGCTGCGGGATCGGGATACGGTGGTTGATTACCTTGGACATGCCCTAATCTGGCTGATTAAGTGGACGGTTTGGTGTCAGACGGCGATCTGGATCGGACCTGACATCGGCCATGATCCGGCTTTTCTGGTGCGCACGATAGGGCGAAATCAAGAGTGTCGCTGCGGCTCTGGTAAAAAGTATAAGAAGTGCCACCTGAGCTACGATGAAGAAATGGCTGGGGCAGCCCATCGTTGAACCAGAAGGGGCGGAAGGCAGCGACTTTCGGTCCTCTTGGCAATTGTATACAATTGACCCAACCGGTAGCGAAAACCTTGAGGCGCTGCCGAAGTGGTTAGAAAACTAAGCTCATTTGAGAAACAAAGCCGGGCAAGGCGTTTTATTGCTCGGCTTTTCGTCGTTATTCAGCGAGAGATTTGGCTGTTAGCAATGTGGCGGTGTCACACGGCCCGCGTCTTGCAAGCTCCCATTGGAGGATACGCCAATGATGAAAAGGATATTGTTTCCGCTTCTGTCGGTCGCGATATGCGCCATCGGCAGCTCACCCATCTATGGGCAGCGCCTGACCCAACTGCAATCAGGTGAGTTCGAGCTTTCCAACTTAGGCGCGCGCAATGAATATCCCTACACTATTCGATTTCCGGGCCGCCCTGTGGAGTCGCCTGCGAAAAGTAAGTCTCACCCTAATTGGACAGGCAAGGAGTTCGTCTATAACGAGCAGGACGTCGCATATACGTTTTACATCGGATCCGAGAAGGTCATAAATATATCAGGCCGAATGTATGCGGACCCGCAAGGCGCATTGGAGACCATCCGCGCCTCGACGCTCAAAGAGATCAAAGCCAACAACGGGAAGATGCTCGAAGAACGGCCCTTGACCAATCTCGGTTTCTATCACGCCTGGAGCTATCCTTACGAGGGGAACACCTTTTATGCGAGGAGTGTCACTTACCTGCGTATGGGGAATGTATACTCGGCGATAGTGAGCGCAAGCAGCGGATCGCTCGCGGATAGCCTTCGCGCCACACAATTTCTCGATTCGCTTCAATTCCCGAAACCTTCGGCCGAAGAAAAGCTCGCGATGGCAAAGACTCCCGTGCCGCCGCTGCCGAAGTGGCGGAAATTCATCGGGCCTGATGAAGATTTCTCGCTGCTTTTTCCTACCAAGCCTGAACGTCTTCGAGACGGGCAAGGATCGGCGACCATGATACGCCATTTCCTGAGCGCGTCCGGTTCGTACAGTTTTTCAGTCTTAATACAGGACTTCGGGGGCGATCCGGCGGCGCGGGAAAACAATGCTTTCGGGCCTGACCACGAGAAGATAATTGCGGATGATAAGAAGTCGAGCGGCGCGCGAATCGTCCAAATGCGTCGCATTGCTCCGAACATCAGCGAGAGCGAGTATTGGGACCCGAACGACGAGGGAACCGGTTACCAACACTCCTTCAACCGCTCAATACTGCATCGGGGAAGGTTTTATTTTCTTGGCTGTGGGCGTCTGATTGAGGATCTGGAAGTGGATAAAAAGGTATGCCGGATGTTCTTTAACTCGTTTAAGTTGTTGGGTCGCCCACGTTGAGGAATCGATAAAGCGGTTTTACTTGTTCGCGCCGAAGACGCGAGCCGGCGTCTCCTGCATTTTGAGTTCGGAGAGAGAGGCGGGAGAAGGGATGGCGGGAACTCGCGTGATCTCTTCATCGCTCATCGCCTGGCCCTTCCACGAGCGCATCCAGTCAGGCGACATGACTACAAAGAAAGACGGGGCGTAGTGACGCTGCGGCCCGACCGGCAGCGCCCAGAACGCGCAGGTCTCATCGGTTGCCTTCGTATAGTAATAGTAATAATTCTTTGCGCGCGCCTGCCTGCCATCGCTTCCGTAATCTGGCGCCGGCGCGGTCCGCCAGATAAGTTGATTGATCTCGATGAAGTTCTTGGGAAAGTGATTGGTCCGAGATTGGAACAGGCGCAAATCTTTCACCAGCCTTTCGACCTGGGGCTGCGGTTTGTTGATCTGAGAATCTCGCGCGAGCCTGTAGAGGTGATAGCCATAACCGCCCGCGCCGGCGGCGACCGTAATCAGCGCGAAGATGTAGGAGAGGCGCAGCTTGTTGAAGCGATTTTTCTGGCCTGGACTTTCCATCAGTCCTCCTATCGCTCGAACCCGCTCCGATCCGGCGCGTCGTCAAAACAAGGATCTCGCTGTGGCGGAATCTGGTCCGGGTCATATTCCGGTGGAAAGGCGGATGTTTTCTGATTCATCATTTGGCCGAAGGAGAACGACGGGCGATTGTCGGCGATGATGGCGGCATTTGCTCTGACCGGCTCAGCCGATGTCTTCGCTTCTGTCGCTTCCTCGCCGGCAATCGCACTTAGATTCGGCGTGTGGGGCAAGTGATTTTCCGCCTGCCAGAACTGTTCTCGTTTAGGTTGTGGCGCGCTTCCGATCGTCGCCAGAGGCGGATATGAAAAACGCACCGGTGGCGCATTGCCGATGATCGCCACCGCCTGGCGATATTTCACCATCCGGCGGACTTCGGATGCGTCCATAAGTGACCGCCCCACTTCTGAGGTGCGTTCCGAATCGAATTTCGTCCCGTCTTTGACATCGACCGAAGTGGATTGCCAGACAGTCGCCTGGCCGATACGCTTGCTGGCGTATTCGGCAGTGCGATGGTCGAGTCCGGGCAGAAAGATCATCGTGCCGATCGAGCCCAGGACAGCGTCGCCGCCGTCGGAGCCGTAGTGGTGGTAGACCTGACCGATGTTTTGATAACCAAGCGCGACCGCCATCTTTCGGCCACGCCCGACGCCGAGCAGCTCATTCAGCCCGTGAATGAAGATGTTTCCGGCTTCGTCAAAATTAAAGAGCACCGGCGCCGATTCCGGCGTCAGCTCGCCTTTGCGCAGATGACTGGCCGCCAAACCGAACAGTGCGGCGAGCACTACTTTGTAGCGAGCCGCATCGCCTTCGGGCACGACGACGTAGATCGCGGTCCGCGGCTCGCGCAGTTCGACGAAATCGACCGGGCGGACTCCTCGCGCCGCCATCACCGGCGTGATCGGCGAAGAGATCGCTTTGGCGTTAGGGATGTTGAAGGCCGCGCACCGCACGCCCAGACCGATCAAAACGCCGCCCTGCAGCTTCGGCTCGACCTTCGTGAACATTCCCCAGTAGAGCGATACCTTCGAATCAGCCGACGACATCATCAGTTGATTAAGTTCAGCGAGTGAGTACGTGGAGACCAGTTCCTGGATCATTGCCGGCGTCGGGCGGGCGGGCCACTGCGCCAGGTGCAGGATGATCGCTGTCAATGCAGCGGTCTCGGCCTCTTTCCAGAACGGATCGGCGGAGGAGTTCTTGTTGACGTCCACGTGGAGAATGATCGAGGCCGCTTCGTGCGCCAGTTCCGCGTTGTGGCGACAGGATGGCAGGAAGTTCCAGCGGTCCGAACGTTCTGGGTTCTGCAAATCAATCCGATAAACATTCTCGAACTTGTACGCCGTCTGGTCGTAGAGTTCGCCTTTAGGGTCGAGGACGATGGCCGAACCGGTCGCCGACCACGCGCGCAGCCAGGTCATAAAGAAGGTTGCCGACTTGCCCGAACCCGGCGGGCCGAACAGGGCGAGATGGCACATCGCCTGTGCCGCGTTCAACACTACATCGTAATCCCTGCCCAGCCCGCCGAGGGGGAGTTCGCCAGTTTTGATCGGCTCAGATTTGCGCCGCGCCAGGTTCAGATCTTTTAGCAGCGCATGGTCCGCCCAGCGCGCCGTGCCGTAGGTCGAGCGCTGAAAAAGCTGGAAGTACGGGAGCGGCAATTGCGCCACTTCGAGTAAAGAAATGAGCGGGCCGATGAGCGCGATCAAGTGACAGAACAGCTCGACCTCGATGCTAATAGAGAGCCAGTATGCGAGCGACCACCAGATCAGAGCTGAGAACAGTCCGGCGAAGACGATCAAGACGCCCTCGGCGCAAATGCCGAGAAAAGCCATCGCCGCCTGGTAAGGCGGTAGGTGTGGAGATGAAGCCGGACGAGGAATACCGTAGCGCGCGTCAATCTGCTCGCACAGATGCGTGATCGAGCGTGGCGCGTGACGCCAAAGGCGCAGCCAATCGTGGAAAGCGGCGGTAGTCATTTTTCATTACTTTGCGTTCGCAACCAGGCGTTGACCTGTTCCAATTCCTGCGGCGAGAACCCCCTCTCACGAAACGGTTCGACGCTCCAGCCCATCGCGGCCACCTGTGACGTTGGCGTAAAAGGTTCGGGCAATGGCGTGCCGTTTATTTGACGAGCCATGAACAGCGTTGCGCCCGCATTTTCATCACCGCCGGTAGCGATCCTTCCGATGACCGGAGGGCCGTCTTTCAGCTCACGGCCGATTGAGACGATTTCGACGGCAAGAGGCTCGACTCGATAGCGCGCGTAGATCACCGCGCGATCCGATTCCAAAACCCCGCCAGCCACGTGTTTCCTCACGTCGGGAGGTAAAAGCCCGTTCGCGGCAAAGCGATCAAGTAAAACTACGACATTAGGCGCCGGACGGCGCGCGATAGCTTCGTTGACAGACAGCAGAGTCAACCCGATCACCAGCGCTGAGACTTCTCGGACTCGCGCGGCGGTGTGTTCCACTTCGCCGTCCGGCAGACCATGCGCCGCCTGGATCGGTTGCGATTGAGCCGCCGCCGCTTCAACTATCGGATCCGCAATTTCGACTCGCGCGTTTATGCGGTTACGGCGCGCCGACAACCAGCTTGAGTAGACCATAAAAGCGATCATACAAAGCGCCGTGGCGAATACGACAAGTACCGGCGATGGCCGCCGTCGGTTTTTCGTCGCTCTCATATCCTCGCCTCCTCAAGATCATCAACCCAGGATTCGATCTCGACATCCGGCAATTCCATCATCATCTCGACGCGAGCGAGCGATTTGCGCAGGTTCTCCAGATCGAGTCGCCGTTTCGCCAGGAAACACAGATGACGTTCGAGCGTCTTTGCGTTCAAGTCCGTGTGTCCTGCATCGGCGAGCGCGCCGAGTAACGCGATTGATTCACGTAGCCCTGGCTTGTCAATGATGCCAGGCAGGCTGCGGATCGCGTTGATCAGCTTCACCATCTTGACGAGCAGCAAGCGCGGCGATTGCGGGCAGCGCGTCTGGAGAATACGCGCCTCTTCGCGTGGCGCCGGAGGCGTGAGCCAACTGTAAAGGCAACGCGAACGCATTGGCGATGAGAGGTCATGGCGCTGATCGTTAGAGAGCAGAATCACGACCGGCCATCGCGCCCGGTCTCTAACGCCGATGGCGCCGAAGCGCGGAACATGCGCGTAACCGCGGGCAAAAAGTTGGAGCAGCATGTCCTCAACCTTCTCGCTTACCTTGTCGAACTCGTCACAGATCAGCACAGGGGTGACATCGTCCTGCGCAGCCTGCTCATATGCCGCGAGCGCTTCGCCGAGCGATAGAAATTCGCGCGACCATTGTCCTGACCGCGCTTCTTCAAAGCTGTAACCTGTGGCCACCATTTGCCGCACCCACTGCGTCTGCGCTTCACGGTCCCAGTCGTAGAGCACGTCGGCCAGCGTGAGGCCTTCCATGCCCTGCAAGTAATAGACGGGCAGATTGCACGCCTCGGCCAGGGCTTCGGCCAAAGCGGTCTTTCCACCGCCGCGCGGTCCTTCAATCAACCAGGGCAGGCAGTTTCTCAGCGCGTGCGCCAGGTCGCGCAGCATAGGGCTTTGAATCACATACCCGACGCCTCGCAGCAGGTCTGCCAGGGCCTCTTCGCCTTCTTCAGCAAGCAACATGCGCGGATTGATCGCCGGAAGACTTGGATCGTTCAGTTGCATTCAGCGTCCTTTCGGTTTGTCTGTCGCCTCGATCTCCTTGAGCGCCGCCTCTGCCACCTGGCGCAGCTCCGGGTTCATACGCGGCAACGCCGATTTGATCCGCTCCGCATCAGCATCAGCAAACAACTCCGCCAATTCGGCGTCTGACAATTCGCCCTGTTTGTCATTTCCCATGGAGTCTGAACTCGCTAGATAAGAATCCGATTGGCCGGGCGCGGGCAGGCTTGTAACGAGTGCAAAACCGACCGTTCCGGCCGGGACTTCGACAAATGAGCGATTGCTCTGTGATTCAGGGGATGTGCGGAAAGTTCCGTAAGGATCGGTGGTGACGATGACTGACGAATTGGCACGGCCGAGCACGCTCGTCAGAATTTGTGTTCCCGCTTGCGCCGTGCGATCCAGAACCTTGACCCAGATCGGCGAGACGCGCCGCCGCTTGCCACGCAATCCCGCGCCGCCATCACCGCCGAGCAATTCGCCGTCAAGTTTGGTGAAGGCGTTCGTTTCGGGATCGATATATCCCTTTATTTGAATGAAAGCGCGATCGAGTTCCGATCCGAGCAGGGAGCCTACGAAGACCGTGCCGCGTTTGAGCGTCCAACGCTCGTTCTTGATGTCTCGCACGAGTTCGAGCCGTGCGAGCGATCCCTGGCGCAATGTGTAGAGCACGCCCATCAATCGCACTGGTAACATTGCGCCGAAGTTTGGGACTGCGCGCGCCTTTTCCAACACGGGCTTTCCGCCGGCGGGGATCGGGGCCTTTGTCGCATCTGTGGCAGCCGATTTCAACTTGTCCTTCTCAGCGACAGAGACAGCAGCCGAGGGGAGGGAGAATGAAATTGATGCGTCAGTCTTTGGTTTGCTCGCGCCGTATGCGCCAATCGCTCTGCCCTCGGGCTCGCCTAATCCGGTCGCGGTTTGGTCAGGTCCCGTCGTTTTTGACTCCTTCGAGAGCGACGCCTCCGGCGGAGGCGCGAGCGTCATCGCGATGCCAGGCTGTACCGGCGCGGGGATCTTCGGCGCGCCTTCGTTTTCAACGGCGGAAGCGGGAGACGGCGCCACGCCGGCCATTGCCACGTTCGTGCGCTGACCCGAACCGATGTTGGTCGCCGGAGCCGATGGTGGGACAACAGGCGCTGAGCCCTTGAGTGATGCGCCGAGCGAATCGTAAGCAGCCTTCTGCAGATCGCTCCCGCTTGTAATCTTCTCGGTCGCCCTTCGTGACGCATTAACCTGAACGTCTTTGCCGCGGAGCAAAAAGTATCCGGCCATTATCGTGACTGTTAACAATGCGCACAGCGCGCTGGCCATCACGATCTTCTTTCTGCCGCGCCGGGGTTGGGTCCTCTTCGGCAAAGCGCCCTCTTCGGTCACGTCTTTCAGCTTCACGCCCTGTTCATTGATGGTTTCGTGTTCGCTCAGCATATTTATCTCCGTTACCTGATCCCTTTGGTTAGTTCGACCACGACTGGCTCATCGGCCGCGGCGCTCTGCGCCACCGCGACGCACAACCGCTGCTTTGCGCCAAGAACCGGAGTCTCATAGGTGATTAGATAAAACGCCGTCTCCCCTGGGGCGATGAGGCCGTGAAAGTGTGAAACCTCGATCTTCAGCGGTTTGACGGGCTCGACCTGAAGCACGCGCTCATGGTCGTCGAGAGTTTGGATTGAAAGCTCTGGCTGCGCGGGCGCTATGTTGACCGGCGTGGATAGGGTGTTATGCACTGACACCAATGCCTGGCGGCGATTCGCATTCACCACGCGCGTCTGCGCGGCCACTTTCAATCCATGGAACGGCCTGCTCCATTTCACCTTTTCTTCCCATTGCCTCGGCCCATCTTTGCCTTCTTTTGAAGCTTTGGTTTCAGTGGCGCGGACGATCAGTTTTGGGATTGAAGGCGGCGCGTTGACGATCGCCGCTTCGGCCCGATCTTCCTCTTTCGTTGAAGCCGGAGGCGCTGAGGACAGCGATACCGCGTTTTGCGTTGGTTGCGAGAGTGATGTTGATGGCGAGCCGGTTTCCGGCGTCGTTTTTGGTAAAGGCGCGACTTGCAGCGACGCCGGAGCCTTCGCCGCGGTATTTTCGTCGCGCTGATCCAGATTGACAGCCAATCCCGCCGCCTGGCGCGCTTTGACGATTGCGTCGCGGTCATACCTCACCACACAGCGATGGACTACCTGCTCGAATTCTCGGGCGGGATGGATGAGCAGAGTGATGACCATACCCGAAGTCATCTGCACAATCATTGAAGTCGCGGCGGGAGGCGGTTGCGAATTCGGCAAGCCGGGCAAGAACTGTTTGCTAGACCGCAGCAGAATGTAGCGATCAAACTCTTTCGTCGGCGAGTCCTCAATTGTCACCAGGTCAGGGTCCGCCGGATTGACCTTGAAGATGCGGTCTTTCGCCGGGAATTCGACGAGCGCCTGACCGTTCGGGACCATCTGCAATCGTATGATCGGATTCTCGTCGCCTCGCACGACCACGTTTACTTCGCCAGAGAGATAGGACGGAGTCGGGTTATTGATAACTGCCAGGGCGGGCTTTGAAGCCGGCTCCTTTTTTGATTGCGGCGCGCGCGGTTTCTTCTGCTTTGCCGGCGCAGGCTGGTGTAGCAGTGATAAACCGACCAGGATTGCCAGAGCTGTGGTGAAGATGCGTTTCATATTCAAGCTCCTTTCCTTCAGGATGTGATCTCCTTGTAATCAATGGCCGCGACCAGAAAGCCCATTCGCTTGTTTTGGTCCGTGCGCCCCGCCGGGTCGGCAGCCAACTTGACCGTGAGCTGCAGTTGTTTGGTTTCCTGAACGACCTGGTTGTTGATGACCTTCGTGATCTCCTGCTTCCCGATGACGCGCACGGTATAGGGATCAACACGGTCAACCGTGACGTCCTGCGGCGTCCAGACGGCCTGCCAAGATTCGGCCCGCTGCTGTTCGAGGACGTGTTGCTCTTTGAGATAGGCGGCGAACCTGGTCGCCGATTGCGGGACCATCATTTCGAGCGCGGCCTTGATGTCAGGCGCGCGTGTTGCCGGATTGATGGAATAAAGCGATTTGACGAACTCGCCGACGAGATATTTCTTGTCGCTATCGCCCGGATGATCTGGAGCCATCTTTACGGCGTCTGTTTCGCCGAACTGCCGGTCATTGATCATCAGGACTCGCCCGCTCGATCGGTCTACGACGATGCGATCGGGTCGCCGCCAGTATTGCCAGGCATTGCCGATTGCGCTCAGGACGAACAGCGCGAGCGTGATCAGCAAGACTGATAACAACTGATAGATGGTTCGAACGTCATTCGGGTCGCGGTAAGCGACAGGACTCGCAGGCTGCGACTGCTCTGCCGTTCCCGTTGATATTTCGCTTGATGAAAAGGCTCCATCACGCAAGCTCATTCTCTCCCTCCTTCTACGAACGCCTACCTTCAAAAGACTGTCGCACTCGCTTATACAATCGGGATGCCACTGAGCTTTTTATTGATGGAGACCGCGCCGATAAGAGATATAGGCCGATTTCGCTCTTTGTTGACGCCACTACCAGACGATTGGGAGGGCATACCACAGTTGTCCAACGGCGGCTTTTTTCGCTCCGACAGTAATTCAACGGTTCTCAGGCGAAACCGAGAGACGAAAAGGCGGCTTTACGCGCGTAGGGTCTGTCTGATCCGGCGGCCCCACATAAATAATGCTTCTACTCTTTGGACTATGGGGCAGCGAGGTCTCTTTTTCTGGAATCTCCTTTTTCACCTGTCGCCTGCTGATTCCAAATTCCGGGGAACTTTCAATCTTCGCGAGAATGCTTAATCCGGCCTTCACGTATCTTCGTGTTTCACGATAAGGAGGAACGCCGCCGGTAATTCGACGCGCGGGATTGATGACTCTATTTCCAATCCGTATCGAACGCCCCGTCAAATAGGCTTCAACAGCGCCTTCGCCCGCGTTATATGCGGCCAGGATGAGATCAAGCCTGCCGTTAAAGCGGTTCATCAAATACCGCGCGTATCTGGCCGCCCCGTCAATCGCTCTCTTCGGGTTGTGCGGATCGGTCGCGCCGAAGCGCGCTGCCGTTGAGGGCATCAACTGCATCAGTCCCCTCGCCCCTTTACGGCTTACGAGTTTGTGATTGAACCGCGTTTCCAGATAGGCAATCGCCCAAAGCAGTCGCGAATCAAGATCGTACTTCGCGGAGGCGTCAAGCAAATAAGGTTCATACGCCTTTGCGCGAATCACCGCGTCACGATCAAGCTTCAGTTCCTGCGCCGAAGCGATGAGACCGAAGGAAAGCCATGCCACCAGAAGGCGTGTAAGTTGTAACCACATAAATCAAGGTCGTCCTCCTTTCACGGCAGCCGACTGTCGCAAAAGCGGCGCCTCTTGATCTTTGGCGCGGCAGTTGCCAAGCAAAAAGCTGAAACATCAACACGAATCTTCATTACAGACTGGATCCTGACAATCAGGCGGATGATCAGTCGTGGGGATTCGTACGCCGAATCGTCAATGTTTCAAGGAGGGAGGAACAAACAATGAATATGGAGATGAAATCAATACGAGTCGCGCGGCTAGGCTACAAACTCATCAAAGCCGCTCAGGTCATCGGCCTCGCCGAGCCGGTCGTCACTCTCGCGCTTCTGGCGACAATGGTGCTGCTCTCTAGCATAGCGGCGATGGCGCAGACGCCCAGCGGCAACATCTTCGGCAGTGATCAACAGGTTGGCAACGCGATCCGCGAGGCGATTAAGTGGGGACGCAACCTGCTCTTCCTGATGGGCGTGGTCTTCGTCGGCTGGGGCGTTGTCAATTACGGCATGGAGAAATCCGCGGCCAAGCAGATCATCGCCGCGATCGGATGCTTCGCTTTCGGCGGGATCGTCGCGCTTGTGTATTCGATCTCACAGGGCAACGCCGTGAACCTCGACACAGGCTTTGGCAACTAACCCCGGAGGAGCCATGCGACCGAGGCCGATTCGCTCACAGCTTTATCTGCCAATCTTCCGCTTCGGGATCACGGACGAGGACTGGGGCTTTTCACGGACGAGGACTGGGGCTTTGTGATCCTCGCAGGCGTCATAGGCTATGCCGCGCCGTTCGCTCTGAGGCTTGAGTTTTTCCACCTGCCCGCGGAGTTGATCGGATGGCTGGTAACGATGGGGCTTTCCGTCCTGGCGCTGAATGTCATTCGCAGAAAGAGCCGGCCGGGATGGCTGAGGTACACGATTCAATCGAGGCTGCGCGGCGCCGTAAGTCGCCGCTGGCTGCCTGAGGAAATTGAATGGAGACAAAAATCATGGATGCGAACGGAATTATGATTACTGCGAGCGCCGCCGCCGCATTAGGTCTAGGCGCAGGCCTGGCATTAAAGCTTGCGCCCGCCTTCATCAAATCGAGGCGCGAGCTCGCCATCTTGAATGAGGCGGGCGCGTTGGAGGAAGCGACGCCGGCGCGGCAGCCCGCCATCGATGTTTCAGGACACCGGCGCGAGACTTCGATCGTCGGTTTGTACCATGACGCGCTCAGGCACGACGACGGTTCTTTCACGCGCGCGTACCACGTCGAGCTTGAGCATTCGATCTTCAGTGACGATCTGGTATTGGAGCGCCGGTGCGACGCCCTTGCCTTGCTGCTGGCAGCGCGTAAGCCGGTCGGCGCGGTCATTCAGTTTCGCCTTTCAACCCATCTCGATCCGGGGCTCGCCTTGCGGTCTCACGCCGCTGCGCGTGATCCATTCGAGATTCATCCGCTCGCCGCGCTCCTGCACGACCGGGGGCTCCAAACTTACACCGAGCTTGCTGGCGCGGGCAGCTTTCGCCGCAGCGCGCTCACATGCTGGGCGCGCGTGCCGTCTCCGCTCAAAGATTCCGCCGATGATTTTTTCCTGCCGAATTTCAAGCATGAGTTTAAGAATCAGGGATTGGCCGGTTTGCCGCGCGCCCTCGCCGAAAGCTGGAAGGCGTCTTCGGGGCGACAAATTGCGATTCGCACGATTGATAATGAAGAGGCGGCTTTCGCCGAGGCCGAAAAGACCTTTCGCTTAATCGAGCAAGAAAGCGCGCTCAGGTTCATCCGGTTCACACGCGAGGAGTTGTGGGAAGCGGTCTATCTTGGCCACAGGCAAAATGCGACATCCGTTCCGACGATCCCAGATGACGGCGTTGACGTCCGCCACTACCTATGCGGAGAGACGATTGAAGTATCTGGCAGCTACGTTATGCACGGCAATTGTCCGCGACTGGACCGGCGCATCCGCCAGGTAATGCGCTCGACTCAGAGTCTCAGCGGAAGACAGCGGCTCTCGCCCGAAGCATCGGTCGCGCTTCACGATTTGAGCGCCATCAGGCACGATCTGGCGGGCGGACGCGAGGCTATCGCCCAGGTCCGGTTTTACGTCGTCGTCTACGGCGAACCGGCGCGAACACGGGCGGAACTGACATTGGCGCTAGAGAATCTCGACCGTTATTGCGAACGGATCGTCGCCGAAATCCGCAAGATCAACGGCGCGGACGCCGACCGCGAAGAGCATTCCGCATTGTCCGTGCTCTATCCGAAAGCTCTCGTTGGCGAGGCCGACGGCCGGCCAAACTCTCGTGATATCTCCGAGACCGCATCTTCGCTCGCCCCGCTCATCCCGACCGAATCTGAATGGGGCGGCTCGCCTCGCCCGCATACGCTGTTTTCGTTGCCGACGGGAAAACTCATCGGAATTGATCTCTTTGACCGTCAAGTCGTCAGTTCCCCACTCGCCCTGGCGCTTGCCGCCCCGCGTGGAGGCAAAAGCGTGCTGCTCGGCCGCATAATCAATGACGTGCTGGCCACGAAAGCGCGCGCCCGCGTCCGCGCGGTGGATTTCGGCGAGTCGTTCGGCCCGCTCGTGGACGTTCTCGGCGGAAGGCATCTGCGGTTCGAGGCGGGTACGGATCGGACGATCAACGTCTGGGATTTTGACGGGCTGGAACGCGGCGAACTTCCCGATGAAGTGCAAGTAGCTTTTGTCGTAGGAGATTTGATGCAACTGGCAAGGGTGCCCGCTGATGACACTCTGGCCGAAGACATCCTGACGACGCTGGCGGGAGAAGTCTATCGCAACGAAGTCCCACGCAATCGCCCAGGCTTCCCCAAACACGAACCGCGCCTTTCCTACCTGGTTGACTATCTCGCCACATGGCCATTTAAGGGCGCGGCGGCCGAGCGCGCCGAAGCGCTCAAGCTCGCGCTCGGCCAGTTCCGCGACCACAGCTTTCTAGACTCCCCCACCCACCCCGATTTTGCGGGCGATTCGGCGTTCGACGTTTACGAACTCGACAGTCTCGAACGGTTTCCCGATCGCGTACGCGAATCGCTCGCATATCGGGCCGCGGCTCGCGTTCTGCGCGCCATTGGCCAGCTCAATGAAGACGGCACGCGCTCGCCGACGCTGCTAGTCTTTGACGAGGTCTGGAAGATTAAAGACAAGTATCCACGCATCCTCGATGTCATCAAACGCGGCGCGCGCACTGGCGGCAAGGAAAATGTCGTTACGATCCTGGCGACGCAAGCCTACGAAGACCTCTTCAGCCTTCCAGACATCGCCAAGACGGCAGGCGTCAAAATCATAGGCAAGCAGGTCGGCGACTACACGAAGCTCGTTGAAGATTCTGGCCTCGCCCCGCAAGCCGCCGCCGCCATCAGCGTCATCCACAATGTCGCTGGTTCGCATGCCCAGTTTCTTCTCGTGCTCGGATCTGGCGAAGACAAAATCGTGCAGATGGCGCAATGCGATCTGTCGCCGGTCGAGCTGTGGACGTTCACTACCAATCCCGACGAGCGAAATGCCCGCGCCCGTGTACAGGCGCTCAAACCCGATTGGCCGCTCGCTCAGGTGATCGTGTGGCTGGCCTTTCGTTACCCGGTAGGACTAACAGGCGCCGGCCTGGTGAAGATCAACGAATCGTTGCTGAAGTAAACGAAAGGAGTCGAACTATGCGCTGCAATGGCCTCTTTAAACAAATCACGCTCGGCGTCATTCTGGCGGCGGTTCTACTGCCAACTCCTGCCAGAGCGCAGTGGACAGTCTTTGATCCGGCCAACTACAAGATCCAGATCAAAAAACAGATTGACGATCTTAGTCGTTGGTTGCAGACCGTCAATCAATACATGACGATGTATGAGAATGCGGTCGGCCAGTTGACCAATCTAAAAGGCATCCTGCGAACTGCCGATGAAATGCTCGCCCACGACAAACGGATGCGAAAGTTCATCAGCTATTGGGGACAAGCGATTCGGATGAGCTTCCGGGTGAAGAATCAACTCGTCAACCTCGTCACCGGAGCGGCGCGCGCCGTGATGAACATCGAGCAGCGGCTCAGGAACGGAATCTTTGACCCGGAAGCCGACAAGCGCGACTTCGCGGAGTATCTGCGCTACGGCATCGGCCGTACGGCGCAGGACGCGGTTGAAAGTCCGCTGGTCGCGGGACTGGAAAACCTAGCCTTCTGGATCGCCGTCGTCGTGATGATGCTCTCATTCGCGCGCTTGTTCCGCGAAAACGACGGCGCGAGCCGGGACCTCTTCTGGTGGTGTTTCCGCCTGGCCATCATCTTCACGCTGTTCGGGACGGGACGCGCGATCATCAACACGGCGAGCCAGATCGGTTACGACATCGTCAACGTCACAGAATTTCGGAAGGTTTTCTGGGACGCCGAGCTTGAGTTCAACACCAACTACGAGAAGTTCACCGAAGGGATGTTCATCGTCAAATCGGTGAAAAATCCTGACGAGGTGATCGGCGCGCTGGCGAGCGAGAATCCAGATTTCCGCGACATCACGAAGATGCTGGACGTTTCGTCATGGAACCTGTCGAGCGTCTTCATCGGCGTGACGATAGGCCGCTTCCTGCTCGAATTCGCGCAAATCTTCCTGGCAATACTTAGCGCGATACTCGCGATCGGGCTTCGTCTCTTTGCGCCATTCGCCATCGCGGTAGCGATTGATCGCAATCTGGCCCAGCGCATTTCATATCCGTTTGCATGGAGCGTGGGTGTCTTTACGCTCATCACTCCTCTGGTCAGTCACATACTGGGATTGGTGGTCTATACCACAGGCAACCTGGCTTTCAAGATCATCAGCCCTGAGACGGGCATCTTCGCGCTAGACGCGAACGGAGTGATCACGGGCGATCCGTCCAGAGTCACGCAGGCCGTCTACGCCTGCGTCATCCTGATGGTGATGATGTTACTCGGCGCATTGCTGCTGCTCGCTTCTCCATATATCAGTTACAAACTGGCCTTCGGACAGGTCTTTGAAGCCATCTCGACGACCGCGTCAGGATGGCTCGGGGCGTTCGCCGCAACAGGCCTTGAAATACTCGGTCTGAAATACGGAACGGCCCTGCAACGCCAGGCCGGCGAGGCGCGAATTGAAGGGCAATATCAAGCGGAAGTCGCGAGAGCGTTGGTGGGCAGAGACACAAGCAACATTCTCAGCCGCGCGCAGCAAATCCTCGGATTACACTCCGCCGCCGCCGGCCGCTCGCAGGCTCTCGGCTCAATTGCCGGCGGTTACGCGATGTCTAAGCAGATGGCGGAGGCCCAACGTGAGGCCACGCTCGGATTGCTCGAACAATCCAGAAGGCAACAGGTCACCGGGCTATCGGCTGATCGCAGCTTCGGTCAACTACAGACCAAAATTTCAATGGACCGCGAAGAATACGACCTTCGGATCAGTCAGGGCGAACGCAATACCAGCGCCATCGCCGGCCGCTCGATGGACACGCTTGAACACGGAGCGGGAGCAATCGCAGGGATTGCAGGAGAATCAACGCCAGTTCTCCCGGCGTTTCGTGATGGCGTTAGAGCCATTACCGCTCCGGCCAGAGCGTATAACGAAATTACGATCAGCAACACGGCTAACGATGCCAGAGTCGAGAATCTGCGCCGCGCTCGCGGTGAGCATGTCGAGGTCTACGAACTCACCAGCCAAATGCGAATTAACGCTGCTGAGCGTTACGCCATAGAAGCAGGCAAGATCGCATACACGCAAGCCGCCGCAACCATATCAGCGGCGCGATCGCAACGCGATCTTGCCGCCGGAGGAGTAGAACGCGGTTACGGCCAGCAGTTGCAAGGCGTCAATTCGGCATACAGGCTGAATCTCGAAGCCAATCAACTCAACTTTGCAGGAGCGATGAAGGCCGCAGAACTGATGCAGGCTTCGGGCATGAAAGCGGTCAAGCTCGAACAGATGTCACAGATCGTCACTACCCTCAGCCGGGATATGGCCCGCCGCGCTGAGCTTGCTCTGACGATGAGGTACTAACCTGCTCCTTCAGCAATGGCCGAAGTAAATTTATGCGATCACTAACTCCACATAATCATGAAGAGCCAAGAGCGGTTTCCAGCAACGTCGAAGTCATCAGCATTCCTATTCATTCCACTGGGGTTTATACGCTAAGTGAGGCCGCTGAATTAAGCAAATGTAGTTATTCCACGATCCGCCGGGCCGTGGACAGCGGCAATCTCGTCGTTTCTTACATCGGCAACCAACCGCGCATCATCGGCGCAAAACTTCTGGAGTGGATCGAAGCTGGTGGAGTAACTGGGCGAAGCAAAGCCACAATGTAACCATCATCATGCAAAAGCACTATAACGAAGTGGCTGCTTTTAAAAACCTCGTCATACACACAATACCGCTGCCGTATCCGGCCCTCTCGAAAACAAGACAGTAATAAAACGCGCGAACCCGATGAAAACTGCCGCTCAAATTCTGCTGATGGCAGGCAATGAAGGATTGAGTGAGCAGATTTCAAAGGAGCGAGATAATGAAAGCAAAGCAGGGTTACGTCTACTTCGATAAAAAACGCAAGCGTTGGATCGCGCGCTATCAGCCTGTTGATCCTATAACTGGCGAGCGTCGCAATCTGAAGCGATATGCCACGACAAAGATCGAAGCGAATAAGAAGCTCGATGCGCTAAAGGAAAAAGTAAGCGAGGGGGATCCGACGGCGATCACACCCGGAAAAAGGACATTTGCCGATCTTGCAAAGGAATTTGAGAAGAAGAAGCTGATTCCGGCAGAATACATCGGTGAAAAGAAAATAGCGGGTAGAAGAGAGTTGAGCGCCCCCCAGTCGTGGATGAAGTCCCTGGTAAAGAAGTTCGGCAGGTTACCGCTAGCTTCCATCACGCATTCGCATATCGAAGAGTACAAACGCGAGTTAGCCAAACGCCCCACTAAGAACGGCAAACAACGTAGCGTCGCCTCAATCAACAGAGAGCTCGAATTCTTCAGAACGATGCTGAATTACGCCGTCACCAACAAAATGCTCGCTCGCAATCCTTTCAACGAGAGTAAAGGTAAAAAACTGATTGACCGCGCCGCCGAAACTAAGAGAGAGCGATTCCCGACTTTCGGCGAAGAGATGCGTTTGTTGGACCTTTGCGTTGGAGAAGGAAGACAAGGACGTGAGCACCTACGCCCGGTTCTGATTGTGGCAGCGGATACAGGATTACGCCGAAACGAACTGTTCACATTGGAAACTTCAGACCTGGATTTCGAATACGGAGTGATTACCGTCCGCGCGATCAACGCCAAGACCAATCATTTGCGGCAAATTCCGATGACTCGCCGGGTTTATGATGAGTTGAAAAAACTCTGCGAGAAGAATCCTCAAGGGAAAGTTTTCGGCGGATTGAGCGAAGTGAAAAGGTCTTTCGGAACCGCTTGCAGGATTGCCGGAATTGGAGACCTTCACCTCCACGATTTCCGACATGCATTCGTTTCCCGCTCGATTTTAGCGGGTGTGCCACCTGCCGTGGCTCTCAAGGCAAGTGGCCACGCATCCGACGAATGGAAACGTTATCTGAATGTGACACCAAAGCAACTCCAAAAATTGTTCAAGCCGCTGAAAGGTCAAAGCGAAGAAGATGTAAAATCCTATGGTCTGGACGTGCTAAGACAATTGCGAGAGGCACTGGGGTACGACGAGATCGCAAACTTGATCGCGTCATCACAAATTTTGCTTGGGGTGCAAGAGGCCGTGGGTTCGAATCCCGCCGTCCCGACTTTTAGAATCAAGAATTTACGGGCACCAAAACGGTGCCCGTTTTGCTTTGGAGACATATTCGGAGACATATTCGATTCCATTTCCCGATTTTTCCTCATCACGCCCTAATCACACGCGAAACTGCTAAAGGTTTGGTCTCCTTTACCCCATAAGTCTTGAGGGGCATAGGCTCCCATGATTTCAAGGTGGTCCTGCTGAAACAATTTGACCTCTTCAGGCCTCAAAATTACACATACTTCGGGCGCTTCCTCCTTGAAGACCGCGAGCATTGGCTCTCCATCACGGTAAAGACAGAAATCTCCGACCTCTACTTCTTTTTTTAGTCTCCTCGCCTTTGAATTGAAGAGCCCATTCCGTTTTAGGACCTCAACAGATTCGTATGTAAGCCGCCAGAGAGGCGTTTCTTCGGCGTCCTTCCAAACGCAACCGGATGGCTTCCTGCGTTTAGCTGCGGAACATTCATAGGGTTGCAGCAGCTCTTTGATTTGCGCAAACCGACCCTGTGCCGATTGCACACTGTCGAATCCATAGACGGAAAGTGTAAATTCATTGGCGCCTTCGCGAAGACACCAATCGACGACGCGCCAGAATAAAGCAGAACCAAGCGTCAGCGATGGTCTGAAATTGAAGCGGACCATTTGGGTCATAATACCTTTGTGTCAAAATCGATTGAACTCTTACGCTGTGAATGCCCGAACGATCATATTATCAGATTTGTCTCGGCGCCTAACCGTTCTCCTCCTGCACAGGGAAGTCCGCTTTTTTCCAGGTCAGCGCATCAATAAGGCGGCCTTCTCTCCCCAGTATCTTGTCCGCCAGCATCACCATCCTCCGGTTCGGCTTGGCGATTGGACGGAGTGTAAAGACTTTCTCCATTGCCTCCTGTTCTCTTCCGGGACCAAGCCAGCAAGCATACAAAATCAGCGCCGCGGCCGCAGAACGGCTGATTCCCGCCCCACAGTGAATCAACACCTTCCCACCAACGGTTTTTAGACTGTCGGCCACCCTGATGATTTTGTTGATATCTTCTTCAGTCGGGCCAAACTCTTCGACCTCGACATCTGCGAAGTGTAATCGCAGCTTACGCCGCACATTGCGATAGCCTGCTTGAGGTCGCTCTTCAGGCTCCCCGATTGAGACAAGATATGACACTTCAGCGCACCGGCGCGGAGAGCAAAGGATGCGACCCGCTTCACTTCTGCTCGCAATTTCGATGGTTAAATCTAGTGATTGCACACCCCCATCCGCTCCACAGGCCGTCATATTCCAAGAGACTGGATCAATGTAAGCCTTCAGTGAGCAGTATTGGCATACTGTGATGCGTAAAACCTGCTCGCCGAAGGCCAACAGTTAGGCGCTATCCCGCGAGACCGTACTCCAACTGCACCTTGGATGGCGTAGCCTGCCCCACAGCTATGATTGCCGGTGAGCTATCAATGAATGAACGGAACTCTTCAACCTTTTCAAGGGAGTGACACCAACGATTACCGGCGCCAAGCTGCCGGAGCGCAACTGTCGGCTGAAACTTGAACGTGAGAGACAATTGAAAAATATCTTCATCTTCGCCGGTCCCCAAAATCAACTGCCTAGTGATGTCGAATTCAAATGACTCTCCCTCTCCCCAATCGTAGGTACCCCATTGGTATAGCAACATATCTCCGTTGCCAGCAAGGTCAACATCATCAAAGCGCACGGTCCTGTAGAAAGCCAACATCATTTCTAGCCCGCGCGCTGGAGACAATGATCCTACACGCATTCCTGATCGCTGGATTAACCTTTCGAACTCTTGCTTTGCTCTCTTCGCCTTCATGCTTATCAAGCGCTCAAAATTTAAAATTTGTTCTCCTCCCAGCGGATCCACCCGGGCCGAGTCCCACTTTCGAAGAACTCCCCGATTGCTCGAATTGCATCGTCAATGGGCAGGAGGCGCCGGTTCTCGAACTCGGAGTGATGCCACCCTAGCAAGAAAAACTCTGTAACCCCTTTTCGCTCCTCCTCTACGACAGGTAGCCACTCCTCCGTCCAGCCATCAGGGCCAGTGGGACCCCATAGAAACATGATGGTCTCCTCCCAGCCCAATCCGATGTGTCCGCAACTGCCGTTGGGCATCGTGAGAACCGCAATAATCGGGTGGTCAGTATGCTGGCTGGCTAGGTCACGAAGCCGCGTCTCCAGGTCAGTCCGCGACGTGACCTTGATCGGGAGCGCGCTCTCTGACCATTGCAGAGTGGGATAATCCGCTTGAGGCAAATCTTCTCGGTTTAGAAAATTATCTATTATCATTCTGCCACTCGATAAGAAAGCGCCAGACATCAGCGATCAGGCGCGCGCTTTTTTACACATTGCAGGGACGGTCTTGTCCGACTATTCTGCGGCGACCTCAATTACACCCCATCACGAAATCTTCCATCGCACGATGGCGCCGTCTATTAGCTGTATCAACTCATTGGCCCATCGATGGCGCCGCGTCGGCCGGAAGTTTGGAATCTGCCCTGTTCGTGCGCCGTCCGCCAGATCCCATCGAGATAGACCTGTCTCGTCTGAGGAGAAGAGCCGCATTCCGTCGCTGAAAAAGACTCCTGCCGGTCCAGGAAAGGCTTTATGTTCATGCGCGCGAAATGGGCCTGTGTCCGGGAAATTATGCACATCGGTTGACAAGGCTAGATCAAAAACGCGAACGCCGTCGATCATTAATTCATCGCGATCGCCAAGCCCACCAATAGCAATGAATCTATCGTCAATCCAGGTGACGGCATGTCCCCAATAGTAATCACGGTCGCACAGCTTTATCTTGGTCGGACCGTCTTCGGATTCCCAGACGTTGTCAGACAACCAGCGATCGAGACTCCAAACCCTGGGGATCCCAATCGGATGCCAGACCCAACCATCATCGGCGATGTATGCGCCATGCGGACTGACATAAATGGCCCCATGGAAATAATCCAGATAGTGCTCAGGTCGTTCCATGCCTTGGCTCGGGATGGTTGGACCGCGATCGGTAAGGAGTTCTCCGGTAGATGGGTCTGAAACATCCAGTCGATTCCAGTCGGTGCGATGGATGGCGACGACGCGCCCTTGCCATTCAGCAAAAGCGAACGAAAACGGAACCGTATTGGAATGGTATTGGCCCCCATCGAGCGCCAGCGTCACCTCGGCGGATCTCAGATCCATGACCTGACCATAGCGACCATAGTCATTGACAACCGCGACGAAGTTCCCATCGCCGGAGGCATGCAATCGCCGCCTCAGGACATGGCCCGCCCAGGGTTCGTGATCCGGCTCCGCAGAGACATCAACGGATCCAAGATGAACCCAATTACCAGCGTCGGCATCCCATCGAATGATGGCTCCGCTCTCTGCAAGCATCAACCAGACAGACCGCTCTTCCTGATTTATGGGAACGATATCGACGATGGCTCCAATCTGTTTCGGAAGCTGGCTATTCTTCAGCGCGCTGTTGAAGATTTCAGGACGAATGAGAATGCCGGGCTTGCCGCGACATCCCACTGGATCCACGATCTCGTCGAGCAGATACTTATGACAGTCTTCGCAGACCAGCTCTACGTCGACTGGCCGGCCATTCTCCCGATCATCCGCGCAGGGAACGCAGACGATCTCCATTTTGAGACCGTCGCCGATCAACCAGTTGATAGATTCGATCCAAGGGGTTCGGCAGTTCCGAATATGAATACAAAGCGGTTCGCCGAACGGCGCCTTTTCATGTCCGCATGCAATCATTTTCTGACTCTCCTGACTGTTGTTGTAATTTGTCGCCAGCCTTCATCACTCAATTTTCCTCGTTCCTTTCTGGGCCGAGCTCGACATATTAATTACCATTGCAGGCCTGATTCCCGAAGGGATACGATCTTCCTTCATTGGAGATCGCGCCGATTCTACACGGCGCGTCGCTCGCAGGAGAGATCGAGCGTGTTTTTTAGCCTTTGCCATGCTTGTTTGCCGCAGGCACACGTTGAATATTTAAGGGAGGGCTCGTGACCGTCTTAAAACCAATTCTGATTGAGGGATATACGCCGGAGGAAATCCTGGGCCTTACACCCGAGCAACTCAAAAACTTTGTGTTTACAGGAAAGCCGCTGGTATTTAAGGCCGGGACGGCGCAGATCCTGGGGGAGTTCACTTTACGAGATAACCGGCTGGTGATTGAACTGGCGCATATTGATGGAGGCGGTGAAGGGGCGTTGCCAACCATAGCGGTCCTGGCGGAAAAATATGCCCGACTAAATAATCTTGCAGCAGTAGAATGGGTCGTTCACGCAGTACGCTGCGCCACCCCCAATCCAAAATTACGTCGCGTTCTTGAACGTCGTGGTTTTCAGATTCAGAACATTCCTGGTTATGGACAGGCGTTCTATTTGAAGAAGGATTTACCTACCAACGGCTGACGAGTTGTTCTTCTGACGTCTTGTCGCTCAAGACGCATCCCGCTTATTCCTCAAGGATGGTTATCTCGGCGGCATCTGCCTGCACGGGGTAGCTCTCCCTCACCGGCCCGGTGAAGCGCGCCTCCACTCTATGCCCTTCTTTCAACGCCGCGAACTCAGCCGGTTCGCGCTCTCCACCACGCTTGATGAACACTTCGGTTTCAGCCGTCACTGTGACACTGGCTTTGTTAACCTGTGTGTCCGGTTCTTTGGCGCCTTCGATGAGCGCCTGGGCTAAAACTTTGCCGCGGCCTTCCCCTTCGACGCGGGTGATGCTGGTGATCACGCCTCGCACGTCTATGCGGTTCGACGAGAATGATTGAACGCCTTCGAGAAGACAGGCAAAGATCAATGCCAACGCGAGCAGGATGAATTTTAACTTCCGCATGTACGAATCCTTTTGAACAGCCGTGAATATGAGATAGTTGCGAATGGCTCGGAGAACCGATTCTCTCCGGCGAAGACAGAACGGTTAGAGCATGAAAAGCTTGCGGGCGCGCCACTCATACTCTTTCCGTGACCACTTCTTCGATCAATTCACGGCATTCCGCGAAGACGACCGGCAATTCCCGCTCTTCGTTCAGTGTCGCAACCAACCGTGTGGCATCCAGCAGCCTGGCGATCCGTAACCAGTCTTCCGGCAGCGCTCCGCCGGCGTCGCGATAGCCTCGCTCGAAGCGCTGGCGGAAAGTCTCTGAGTAACGTCTGGGGTAGCGAAACAGGCTCCCTACATCCCAGAGTGACGAGCCTGAAAAGGCGGCCTCCCAATCAATCAACCCGCTGATGCGCCAACCGCCGTCCTCATCAAGGGCGACGAGGATGTTTCGCCCGCCGAGGTCTCCATGAACCAGGCTTGCGGCGGGGTCGAGTCCGCACAGACGGACGGCGCTCGCATCCAAACGGCTCCACATAGCATCGGCCAATGCGGCGCCTAGTCGTTTGCGCGCCAGACCATGCAGTAGCGCCTCCTCGTTGGCCGAGAGCAGAAGTTCCATAGGCGACTGGCCTTCGTGGACGTCATTCGTGGCGCCATTGAGATCGTCTGCGAGCGAGAAGTTGGCCACGTCGGCGAGGAGCCGGCCCAGCGGCTCTGCTACAGACAGTAATTCGGCAGGCGGCGTCTGCCTGCGACACTCGTTGAGCGTGATCCCTTCGATCCATTTGTAGACCAGGTATGGGTGCCCGAAGTCAGCCTCGCCACAATTCGCCATCAGCGGGGCAGGAACAGGAAGCGAGGCGGATACCCGCGCCAATATTTTCAGTTCCCTCTCCCACGGTAGCCTGCCCGCCGCGAAGATGCGCAGGCAGAGCGAGACGCCTCCGTCCGCCGGTGTGATTCGATAGAGAGTGTTGGTGAGACCGCCTTCCACACGTTCGACGCCGGCGATCGCGGCGCCTTTCAGCACAGGAGAAAGCAACGCTTGAATCTGATCAAGCTCGACCTCGACGAGAGGCAAGCAGCTCGAGTCCGGGTTGGCCATTTCACTCCAATACTAACGAAACACTTGATCTGTAAATTTTGTATTGAAAGAAAATTTGAAAGATGAATCATTCAGCCAAATGAGCGATAATATTTCCTGAAGAAGATATTGCGAATTAACCGAGGATAAACAGATGTCGGACAAACAACTCGATCTGTTGAAAGAAC
>WNGF01002950.1_pt1 | contig 29737 bp, 24 predicted proteins | sample 5400641 | NCBI WGS metagenome assembly WNGF01 (sample SAMN13153371, study PRJNA577476) | soil metagenome | isolation source: 80 cm soil or saprolite under grassland replicate 2 | place: USA:California | collected 2016-06-15 | reverse complement strand
CGGCAGCGGCCTGGTGCTCGCCGCTGAATTGCAGCAGGCAGCGGCGGCGCGGCAGCCTGCCGGGGCGGAGCGGGCGGCGGTGCCCCATCAGGTGGCGGCGCGGCAGCCTGCCGGGGCGGAGCGGGCGGCGGTGCCCCATCAGGTCGCGGTGGAACATCAGGTGCCTGGGGCGCGGGAGGCGAAAGCGTCACGACAGGCGGAAGGACCGCGATCGCCGGTGATCGTGGCACTCAGCGGCGCGGCCTCCGAACAGCGCGCCGCGGCGCTCGCCGCGGGCTGCGCGGCGGTGCTGAACAAGCCGTACAGCTCGGCCGAGCTGTGCGAGTTGATTGTGGCTAACCTGCCCGATAGGCGCGAAGGCCACCCCCCTGCCGGATGACGCACCATCACGTAATCGTTGACAGCATTTGTGGCAAACCGGGGACGGACTATGGGGGAACGTGCGGCAGCGGGCACCGGGGCAGCGGCGGGCACCGGCGCGGCGGACGTCGGCGCACCGGCGGACAGCGGCGGACCGGCGAACAAGGACGCGGCCGCGGGCACGGGCGCGGCGGACGTCGGCGCACAGGCGAACACGGGCGCGAGGGCGGGCGCGGGCGCAGCAGCAGCAGCGAGCGTGTCCAGCACCTGATTTCCGCGTGCTCTTCGAGTCTGTGCCCGGATCGTACCTGGTTCTTGACCCGAAGCTCATGATCGTCGCTGCCAGCGACGGCTACCTGCGCGACACCATGACCAGCCGCGCTGACATCATCGGCGAGGACATCTTCGATGTGTTCCCCGACAACCCCGACGATCCGAAGGCAACAGGCGAGGCGAACCTGCGCAGCTCTTTGGACCGGGTACGCAGGGATCTGGTGGCCGACACGATGGCGGTGCAAAGGTACGACATCAGACGACCGAAATCGACCGGCGGCGGATTCGAGGTCCGTTACTGGAGCCCGGTGAACTCGCCGGTCCTTGGCCCTCTCGGCAGGCTCGCCTACATCATCCACCGGGTGGAGGATGTCACAGAGTACGTGCGGCTCAGGGACCATCAGACCGAACAGCAACAGGCGGCTGAAAAGCTGCAGCTGCGCACACAGCAGATGGAGGCCGAGATCCTCACCCGCTCGCGAGAACTGCAGGACACAAACCGGGCGCTGCGAGCGGCCAACGAGGCTCGCCCAACGTGACATCGCGCGGTTGTTCATCCCCTTCGAGCGACTTGACGCCGCCAAGGCAGGTATCGAGGGAACCGGGCTCGGCCTCGCGCTCGGTTGTTCATCCCCTTCGAGCGACTTGACGCCGCCAAGGCAGGTATCGAGGGAACCGGGCTCGGCCTCGCGCTGTCACGCCAGCTCGTCGAGGCCATGGGCGGTGCCACCGGCGTCACAAGCCGGCACGGCGAGGGCAGCATCTTCTGGATCGAACTGCCCATCACCGAACCGGTCGCGGTGTCTCAGCTTGCGATCGAGCGTGACGCGATCGTTGCCAGCCGCTCGTACACCGCATCCAAGACCGTGTTGTACGTGGAGGACATGGTCGAAAACCTCCGGCTGGTCGAGCAGATACTCAAGCAGAGGCCCTCGACCACCCTCATACCTGCCATGCTCGCCGAGGTCGCGCTCGACCTTGCCCGACAGCACCGACCTGACCTGATCCTCCTCGACCTGCACCTGCCCGACATGCCGGGCGAGGAGGTGCTGCAGCGCCTGCGCACCCACCCGGCTACCAGCGCGATTCCGGTGGTCATCCTCAGCGCGGACGCCACGCAGCACCAGATCGACCAGCTGCTCGCCGACGGCGCCGCCGCCTACCTCACCAAACCGATCAGCGTGCGCACCCTGCTCGAGACGGCTGACAGCGTGCTTGGCGAGCCGGTGCCCCCAGCTGCTTAGCCCATCCGGCGACCACCTCGCGCCCGGAGCTTGGCTGGGCTGAGCGAGCGGGACAGCGCCCGCAAGCCAGCGAATCGGCCCGCTCGCCTATCAGGGCATCGGTCAGTAATTATTTTCCGAACGGCTGCCGCAGCGTGGCACGCGTGCGAAAGCCGCACGAAAGGTCCGCCGAACCAGCAAGCGGCGCAATTTGTGACTCTTCTGGCGGAAAACATCTCAGCAGTTCAAGATCCTATGATGCAATGCTGCTGCCGGGACAGCCACGCCCAACGGCGGCAACTACGGCACCACGCTTTATGCGCTCGACCAGGTGACCGGCGCGACAGTGTGGTCGCAGCCGATCAGCGGCATATACTTCTGGTCCAATGCGGCCTATGATGCGGGCCGCGTCTTTGTCGTCAACGCCGACGGCCTGCTGCGAGCCTTTGACGCCGCAACCGGCACGCTCGCTTGGTCGATGCAGCTTCCTGGCCAGTCTTCCTTCTCCAGCCCGCCGACCGCGGCCGGGGGGGGTCGTCTACACCGGCGGCGCGGGCTCAGGCGGCACCGTCTACGCGGCGAGCGAGGCCGACGGAACGGTCCTGTGGACGCAACCGGTGGAGAACGGCGACAACAGTTCGCCGGCGCTGAGCGACACCGACGCCTACGTCTCCTACGCGTGCGGCCTTGTGTACGCGTTCGACCGCGTCACCGGTCAGCAGCGGTGGTTCAGCAACGGCCCGTGCGAGGGTGGCGGCGGCAAGACGCCCGTCTACCACTCCGGCCGGGTGTACGCGCGCGACTTCCTCGGTAACAAGATCCTCGACGCGGGCACAGGCAACCTGCTCGGCACCTTCCAAGCAGGTCCAGCGCCGGCCTTTGTCGGCAAGACGGGCCTATTTCTCACCAACGCGGGCACGCTGCAGGCCGCCCAAGGCCGAAGGACGCTGTGGACCTTCAGCGGAGACGGCGGCCTGGACACCGCGCCCATCGTCGTCGGCGCCACCGTGTACGTTGGGTCGTCGAGCGGGATGCTCTACGGGCTCAGCAGCCGCGGAAAGGTTGTCTGGAGCGCCAACGTGGGCGCCGCGATCCCCGGTCCCGACGAGCAGAACGTCTCGCAGCCGTTGACCGGGCTTGGCGCTGGCCAGGGTTTGCTCGTTGTCCCCGCTGGAGGGCATCTGACCGCCTACGGAAGCTGACGCCCCGCCGCGGGTGTCGCCGCACCGGGCGTTCCTCGCGCGGGCTGACTCGGGTAGTCCGGCGAAGAACCGCCATTCCGGGCGCGGCGCGGGCCACCGCGGTGCCCCGCGCCGCGCCCCGAATGGCGCTCCGTGATGGATAAATCGCTAAACGTAGACCGCTGTGCCTCGGACGAGAGATGGCCCGCAGTCCGGTTCGGCCGCGATTCGCGCGCATTTCACGGAATTGTTCCGTAACGCAATGCTTGCTTAGCGGCCATTGCCCGCTGTAACATTTGAAAGCTGTACCTATGCGGCATGCAACATGATCGGAATGCCGCTCGGTCCGGCTGATGCGCTCTGCGGCACAGGCGCGGTCCTGCAATGGCGAGTTTTATCGCCGGGGGTGCCGTCGTCGCCGCCAGGAGTCCATCGACATACGGGGGAGGACCGATGGACTGGGTCGAGAGGCTGCTGCAGATTAAGCCCCGACCATGGCAACGGCGCTCTCGAGCTGTTTTTCGCGGCCCTTCCCCTCTCGTAATCGCGTTTGCGATCATGGCCAGGGTTTCTGGCCCGACAAGCTCGCGTCCGTTAGACGGTGAGGTGAAGTAATGGCTACGCCAACCTTCGAGGACTCCGCGCAGACCGCCCAGTTCATCTTCCGCGGCACCGTGGAGGAGGTGGGCGCCTCCAGCGTCGCGGCGGTGGCGTCAAGCGACGCGACGGTGGTGGTGCGGGTCGACCACGTATTTCATGAGCCCAGCGCGCTCGCGGGCCACGCCGGGCAGAACGTGACTGTCCGGTTGAGGGAGCCGGGCAGCCTTCGGCAAGGTGACCAGGCGGTGTTCTTCACCGAGCCGTTGGTCTTTGGCGAGGGCCTGGCGTTGCGTGAGGTTGACCGTCATCCCGCGGAGGACGCGCCCGAAGTGCTCGCAAGGCGGGTTTCTGCCGCCCGGGCTGACCGGGCAGACTTCCAGATGCAGGATCATGTCGCGCGCGCCGACGTCATCGTGACCGGGAGGGTCGCCGACGTCCGGCCGGCCGCTGAGGCGCGGCGGCTGACCGCAGAACCGGCAGGGCGCGTGTCTGAGCACGATGCGCAGTGGACAGAGGCCGTCATCACGGTCGATTCAGTCGTCAAGGGGGAGCCGCCGACCGGCGAGACGGTGGTGCTGTTTCCCGCGAGCCAGGACATCGCGTGGCGGCGGACACCGAAGTTCCGGCCGGGCCAGGAAGGCGTCTTTCTGCTGCACAGGCAGGAAAGCACGCCGGAGCTTGCCAGCGTGCCAGCCGCCGAAGCCCAGCCCGCGTTCACCGCGCTCCATTCGGAAGACGTCCGGCCGCCCGAGGAGGCCGAGCGTGTCCGGCGGGCCACTGGCGGCCTGCACGCTTGAGCACGCTCGCGACCGCGCGCGGCTGCCCACGGCCGCGACGGCGAGCGCACAGTCAAAGCTGCATCCATGGCCGCACGGCCCGGATGCTGAACTTACGAGGGGTCGGAGGGCCGGATGCTCCGCGTTGTCAACATGATTCCCCGCTCGCTGAGCGGCGAGACCAACCAAGACAGTGAACCAAACCTCGCCGTCAACCCGGCGAATGTGCTCCAGATGGCTGCGTCGGCATTCACGCCCAACCCCGCGGGCGCCGGCAACGCCCCCATCTACATCACGACCGACGGCGGCGAGACGTGGCTGCTCAGCCCAATCGTGCCGAGCCAGGTCGAAACGGCCGACATCACGCTTCGCTTTGCCGCGACGAGCAACAACCTGTACTCGGGCGTGCTGCGCCGCCCGGCGATCGACCTCGCCGTGTTGCGCACCCCAGACGTGACAAGCGGTGCGGTCATGACCGTGCTCGGGTCACGCCCGAACGTTGACCAGCCATACGTCGAGGCGACGACCGATCTCACCGGCGGCCCGCCTGGCCACGATCGGGTCTTCATCGGCAGCAACGACTTCAACAGCCCGGGCGGCCGTACGGCCACCGTGGACCAGACAGGCGACGGCGCCAGCCCGCCACCGAGCGGTTTTGCCTCGGCGCGGATCGAGGCGCGGAGCACATCCGGGCAGGACGGACCGTCGATCCGACCTGCCTACAACAGCGACGGCACGGTGTATGGCGCGTTCTTCCACTGGCGCTCCAACGGGACGAAGGACGTCGTCGTGGTCCGCGACGACAGCAATGGCACGCACAACTTCACCGATTTGCTGGACAAATCGGACAGTCAGGTCGGCAGCCTCGTCGCCACTGGGCTCAACATCCCGTTCGAGAACTTCAGCCACACCGACTTTGGCCAGGAACGGCAGGGCTCCAACCTGAGCATCGCCGTTGATCCGATGAATAGCTCGCGGGTCTACGTAGCCTGGGCCGACAAGAGCGGCACGACCTATTCGCTGCACGTGCGCAAATCAGCCGACCGGGGCGTCACGTGGTCCGGCGACATCCGCACCGTAGCCAATGCGACCAACCCGGCGCTCGCCGTCAACAATGCCGGTCTGCTCGGCTTCCTCTATCAGGAGGTGCAGGGAGCGGGCGGCCCGCTCGCCAGCCAGCGCTGGGTCACTCATTTCGAGCGGACCACCACCGATTTCGCCGCCATCGACGACAAGATCCTCGCCACGGTGCCGGCCAGCACGCCAGCGGCGCAGTTCCTGCCATACGTGGGCGACTATATTCACCTGCTTGCCATCGAGGACGACTTCTACGGCGTCTTTTCCGCCAATAACGCTCCCAACCAGGCGAATTTCCCGAACGATGTGAGCTACCAGCGGAACGCGAATTTCGCGACCAACCAGTTGCTGGCCGTGAACAATACAACGCCCGTCGCGCCGTCCATCGATCCGTTCTTCTTCCACAGCACCGGGCAGCTGGGCGCTCCATCGGCCGTCTCCTGGGGATCGGAACGGCTGGACGTCTTCGTCCTCGGCGCCGACCATGCGATGTACCACAAGTGGTGGGACGGCCGCGCCTGGGGGCCCTCCGTCACCGACTACGAATACATGGCCGGGAACGTCGTCCGCACGCCGGTGCCCGTGTCGTGGGCGCCCGACCGGCTCGACGTCTTCGTGCTCAACACCGACTACGCACTGTGCCACAAGTGGTGGGACGGCCGCGCGTGGGGGCCCTCGGTCACCGACTACGAATTCATGGGCGGCAAGATCGTCGGCCAGCCGACCGTGGTCTCGTGGGCGCCCGACCGGCTGGACGTGTTCGTCCTCGCCACGGACCGCTCGCTGTGCCACAAGTGGTGGGACGGTCACGCGTGGGGGCCGTCGGTCACCGGCTACGAGGGCCTCGGCGGTGTCATCCTCGGCAACCCAGCCGCGGTGTCATGGGGGCCGGACCGGCTGGACGTGTTCGTCCTCGCCACGGACCGCTCGGTGTGCCACAAGTGGTGGGACGGTCACGCGTGGGGGCCGTCGGTCACCGGATATGAGGGCCTCGGTGGCACCGCGCTCGGCTCACCGAAGGTGGTTTCATGGGGTGGCGACCGGCTCGACGTCTTCATCGTGGGCACCGACCGCAGGCTGTATCACAAGTGGTGGGACGGCGCCGCCTGGGGACCTTCAATAACCGGGTACGAGTTCATGGGCGGACCGATCATTGGCGAGCCCACCATCGTCTCCTGGGGCGGCGACCGGCTCGACGTCTTCGCCGTCGGAATGGACCGTTCGCTGCTCCACAAGTGGTGGGACGGCCGCGCATGGGGACCCTCGGTCACCGACTTCGAGAACCTCGGCGGCATCGTCCTCGGCACGCCCACCGTTGTCTCCTGGGGCGGCGACCGGCTCGACGTATTCGTGGCGGGCACGGACCGTGCGCTGTACCACAAGTGGTGGGACGGCCGCGCATGGGGACCCTCGGTCACCGGCTACGAGTACATGGGCGGCATGCTCGATTTCTAAGCCCTACCTAGCAACGAGAGAGTTCGGCAGGAGGGTGCCAGCGTGCGGCAGCCGTTCGGGATATGGATTGACGGTTTTCCCGAACGGCTGCCGCGGCCTGTCACGGGTCCCTGCGCCGGCCGCTCACCAGCGGCTGCACCGCCGTCCCTGGCCGTAGCCGCCCGGCCAGCCTGACCGCGAGTAGCGAGACGAGCCGGACCGCCAGTAGCGGCGCATGCGCCGGCGAAACAGGCCGGCGACGACAATCCCAGCGAGGCAAGCCAGCAGCCAGAACACCAGGATCACCTTGAGGAACGCGACCAGCAGCCAGCCGCCGCTCGGCGCAACCACGACCACGAGCAGCGCCAGCAGAACCAGGGGCAGCAGCCGCGGTCCCCGCCGCCGGAACATCCACCTCGGCCCGCCCCACGGCCCGGCCTGCTCCGTCCGCGGCGGCGGCTGACCCTCGCGCGGCGCCGCCGGGTCGGGCTCTGGAAGGTCGGCCATGACGCCGTGCAGGTCGCCGAACGTCTTGGCGTTCAGCGTTGCGCTTACCCGCTCGTCCAGCTCTTCGCGGGTGAGCCTGCCCTCCGCGAAGTGGTGTTGCAGCCGGGCCGTGACCCTGTCCCTGTCGGCGTCAGAGATCCGGATGCGATCGTCCATTTCGTCTGCCCCGCCTTCTATTCGTCCTGCTCACCGGCCGCGTCGTCGGCGAGGATCTGGTACAGCCTGCGCCGGGTCCGCTCAAGCAGCCGTTCTGCGGTGTGAATCTGTTCGGGCGTGCCGGCGTGCGCCATCTGCACGATTCCGGCACCGAGCCGCGCGGCCTGGGCGAACAGGCCAGGCACTTCCCCGTGCTGTTGCTCTCTCATCGACTCCCAGGCGCCCCGCGCCATCTCCGGATTGTCCGCGACATACTGGTGACCGGCGTCGGTCAGGCTGAACGTGCGCTTGCCGCCGGACTCCTCACCTGCGATCAGGCCCTCGTCAGCGAGTTGTTGCAGCGCGGGGTACACCGCGCCCGGGCTCGGCCGCCACGCGCCGTCGCTACGCTCTTCGATCTCGGACATGATCTGGTACCCGGTGCGCGGGCCTTCGCGAAGCAGGGCCAGAATGGCGGCGCGCACGTCACCACGGCCGGCCTTCGGCCGCTGCCGCTGCCCGGGCCCGCCATGGGGGCCGTACGGGCCATACGGGCCATGGGGACCCGGCGGGCCAGGCCACCAGCGGCCCCACGCCCCGAAGCCGCCGGGCCATTGCCGCGCCCCCGCCGTCTTGCCACCGCCCGAGTCCGACGGCCCGCTGCGTTTGCCAGGGCCCACGCCGCTCGCCATATCGCGCAGCGTGCTTTGCGCCTGACCGAGCATCTCGCCGACGCACCTGATGAAATCCGACACGTGAGGGTCGAAGCCCTCGGCCCCGGAACCTGCCGTCACCATCCCGCACTCCCACCTAGATCTCTCACGAAAGATCCCGATATATCGCTACCTTACGACGCAGTTGGCCCGATGACAAGATATAGCTCGATCGAAATTTCTGTCCGCCTCCCCGCTGCGCTTCGGCCCGTCCGGCTGTGCTCCCCGGCCTGCCTTGCCGCGCTGCCCGGCCTGCCCTGGTCCGCGGCCTGCCCTGCTCCCCGGCCCGTCCTGCTGCCGGGCCCCCGCGCTGCTCGGTCGGCCCAGCTGCGCTGCCCGCCCTGCAGCAGCACGGTGTCGCTGCCCCGCGCAGCGGGCGTATGGCCAACTTTGTATCCCAGGGTGAACCCTGATGGGTTATTCGACTCGTGCGCTCAGGGGCCATGCCCACGGTCAGCCCAGTCTTCTTTCATGATCGCGGTGGCCCGCCAGTCATAGTGACTGGCAGGCCACCGCGATCACGACACCGCGGCTCTCGCGCCGCATGGCGGGGCAGTTTTCCGCCCGCAGGACCGGCCGCACCGCGGCAACGTGCCCTCCACACCAAGGGGGACACCGGTTTCCGGCCTCGCCGCACGGTCCCGCGGTTGCGGAACAGGCAGAAATCATCGCGGCGCCGCCAGCTCAGGCCGGCGCCATGGACCGCCGGGACGCGTTGACAATACGCTAGCAGGGTCCAGGGTGTTGTCTGGCGGCCAAAATGGGCCTCATTAGCAACACTCCGGAGTACAAAGAGGTGCCGCTTGCCCGACCGAGGCCGCGTGCCCGCTCACCGATGATCGTTTAGAGCTTTCCTCGGTTCCTGGATGCCAAGATGATCTGGGTCACCGCGTAGGTGCTCAGCCCTAGCTTCTGTGCAATCTCGTCCGGCCGAAGACCCTGCTCGTTATAGATGACCGCGAGCTTCTCCTGAGACCTGCTCCATGGGCGACGCACCGGCCTGCGCGGTGCGGGAGTGCTGGCGGGCCGCGGTCGGCCCGGTCGGCGCGCGGGCTCGGGTCTGGTTGCCGTGTCCGCGTCGGCCTCGGGCGGCGATGGCGGTGCTGGCGTGCCAGTCGGTACGCCGACCGGTGCCCCAGCGGGCACGCCCGCGGGCGTCCAAGCGGACGCGCCGAAGCCCTCCCGCCGCGGATCGCGGTATTTTCCGCTCGCCAATTCCTCGCGGGTGCGCTCATCAAGGATCACGAACTGGTCAGCCGACTTGTTCACTCCCACGGCGACTATGGTGAGGCCCTTGGCGTTTTTCTCCTGGCACTTAGGTGCCATGCAGTAGTTGTATTTCTGTGCTCTCTCAGGATGCAATTCGGTCCCGCACTGCGGCATTATCTCATCTCTCGTTACGATATACTTGTTTGATCAGCTAAACGCCAGTGCCGGCGGCGATGTTCCCGCCTAGGTCCGCATGGGTGCCAAACTCGACAGGACGCGGCATTAGTGGCGATGAGCGGTGGCGCATCTGCGGCAGCCGTTAGGTATCGCTGGGGAGCATCCTGCTGATTTGCGGCTCAGTGGCCAATGGTTGTGCCACCGGTGCTTGATCATCTCGCGCGCAGTCGGTGGGAGCGCACAAATCCACGGGATCATGGTTTGTTCGCCGCGGCGGCGATCCGGTACACCGGGGCCCGCGATTGTGACGCCGCCGGGGCCGTGACGCGGTGCGCCGCCACGTCGGGCCAAAGCAAACGCCCGGCCGGCAAACGCCAGGGCAGCGAAGTCGTGCCGCCAACCGCCGTCCCCCACCAACCGCCGGGCCAGCGACCTGCGGGCCAGCGATCCGGCGGGCCAGCCACCGGCGGGCCAGCCACCGCCGCGGCAGCGACCGCCGCGGCAGCGACCGCCGCGGCAGCGACCGCCGCGCCAGCGACCGCCGCGCCAGCGACCGCCGCGCCAGCAAACGCCCGGCCGGCAAATGCTCGGGCCAGCGAATCCGCGCCAGAGACCGCCGGGTCGCCAACCGCCGCCCCCGGCCAACCGCCCCTTTTGTTAGCAGAACATATTGTAAGGACATTAAGACAACTTCTTGACAAGGTGGCCTGCCGGAGTTCAAGCTTTTGACCATCCGGCGGCTTTCCGCCATGCATCAGCAGGGACAGGCCCACCTGCGGCCCAGCTACACCAGCCTTGAGGACACTGCATGCGTATCGGACTCGCGGGCGTCGGGCGCATCGGGGCGTTCCACGCTGACACACTCAGCCGGCTGCCTGGGGTGGACTCCGTGATCGTGGCTGACGCCGATGGCGGCCGTGCCCGGCAGGTCGCGGACCGGCTCCACGTCGACGCCGCCGAGTCCCCCGACGTCCTGCTGGAATCCGGCATCGACGCGTTGGTCATCGCGACGGCGACGGACGCGCATCCGGAGTACATCGTGCGCGGCGTGCGCGCGGGCCTGCCGGTTTTCTGCGAAAAGCCGGTCGCGCCCGACATCGAGCGCACGATCGAGGTGATCAAGCAGACCAGCGATGCCGACGCCCCACTGCAGATAGGTTTCCAGCGCCGTTTCGATCCGGGGTACATCGCGGCGCGTGAGGCCATCGGGTCGGGTTCGCTCGGCTGGGTACACACACTGCGCGCCACGACTTTGGACCCTGGACCGCCCACACGCGCATACGTCGCTTCGTCGGGGGGCATCGCCCGGGACTGCGGTGTCCACGACTTCGACGCCATTCGCTGGGTCACCGGCCGTGAGGTCGTTGAGGTCTATGCGGTCGGCGCCAACCGCGGCGCCGATTTCTTCCGCGCGCTCGGCGACGCGGACACGCTGACGTCGCTGCTGACCATGAGCGACGACAGCCTGGCTGTCGTCTCCAACACGCGCTACAACGCGGCAGGTTGTGATGTGCGGCTCGAGGTTCTCGGCGCCAAGGACAGCGTCAGTGTGGGTCTTGATGATCGGCTGCCACTGCGTTCGGTAGAACCCGGCGCGACGTTTCCATCGGGCGAGCCGTACCCGCTGTTTTTGGAACGGTTCGGCCGCGCCTACCGCGCTGAGCTCGCGGCGTTCGTCGAACTCGCTGCCAATGGCGGGCAAAGTCCATGCACGGTTCTGGACGCTCTTGAGGCTTTCTACATCGCCGAGGCGTGCGAGCTCTCCCGTGTACGGCACGCGCCGGTCCGTCTCACGGATGTACGTCTCGCGGATGCCCGTCTCACGGAGGTCCGCCGGTGACCTCCGGACGCTTGCGCCTTGCCGGCGCGCCGATCTCGTGGGGCGTCTGCGAGGTACCGGGTTGGGGCTACCAGCTGCGGCCCGATCGGGTGCTTGCCGAGATGCGCGACGTCGGCCTCGCGGCGACCGAGTTCGGGCCAGACGGGTTCCTGCCCAGCGATCCAGCCCGCAAGGCCAACCTGCTGGGCAGTTTCGGGCTGGCCGCCGTCGGCGGCTTTGTCCCCGCCATCATGCACGACTCCTCGATCGACCCGATTCCTCGGGTGGACAGCGCTCTTGACGATTTCGTCGCGGTGGGCGCGAACGTCCTCGTGCTCGCCGCGGTGACAGGGCGCGACGGGTATGACGCACGCGCCGAACTCGACAGTGACGCTTGGAAAGTGCTGCTGGCGAGCCTGGACCGGGTAGCCGCGCATGCCGCGCGGCGCGGCGTTCTCGCGACCCTGCACCCGCATGTCGGCACCCTCGTGGAGCGGCCTCACGAGGTGAGCCGGGTGCTGGACGGGTCGGCGATCCAGCTCTGCCTCGACTCAGGGCATCTGCTCATCGGCGGCACTGACCCGGCGCAACTCGCGCGCCGCGTCGGCGACAGAGTGGCGCACGTCCACCTGAAGGACGTGGACGCCACCTGGGCAGAACGAGTACGCGGCGGCGAGGTCAGCTACGCCCAGGCCGTCGCGCGCGGGATGTACCGGCCACTCGGCCAGGGTGACGTGGACATCGCCGGCCTCATCGACGCGCTGAAAGCCGTCGGCTACAACGGCTGGTATGTGCTCGAGCAGGACACCGTGCTAACCCGCGAGCCTGACGGCGAAGGACCCGTGGCGGACGTGCGCGCGAGCGTCGCTCATCTGCGGAGCCTGACCTGATGCCCGCCTACGACGTGCTCACCTTGGGGCGGGTCGGGGTGGACATCTACCCACTGCAAACCGGCGTCGGCCTTGACGAGGTACAGACCTTCCGTAAGTTCCTCGGCGGCAGCGCCACCAACGTCGCGGTCGCCGCCGCTCGGCATGGCCGCAGGTCAGCCGTTATTACCCGGACCGGGGAAGATCCGTTTGGCCGGTACGTCCACAAGGAGCTGCGCCGCCTCGGGGTGGACGACGCCTTTGTATCGGCCGTGGCCGGGCTGCCAACGCCGGTCACATTCTGCGAGATATTCCCGCCCGACAACTTCCCGATCTGGTTCTACCGTTACCCGAAGGCGCCCGACCTGGAGATCACACCTGGCTCGCTTCCTACCGATGCGATCCGGTCGGCGCGGCTCTTCTGGGCCACTGGAACCGGGCTCTCGGCCGAACCAAGCCGGGCCGCCCATGCCGCCGCCTGGGCAGCCCGCGGCCGGACGCCGCTGACCGTGCTCGATCTCGACTACCGGCCAGTCTTCTGGTCATCCAGGGAAGAAGCGGGTCGGCACATGCGCGCGGCGCTGACCAACGTCACCGTCGCCGTCGGCAACGTCGACGAATGCCAGACGGCGGTCGGCAGCCGAGACCCGCATGAGGCCACGCGCATAATGCTGAGCCTCGGGATCGCGCTCGCTGTCGTCAAGCAGGGTCCACGCGGGGTGCTCGCGGCCACGGCCGACACGATGGTCGAGGTCCCGCCGATCCCCGTCGACGTGCTCAACGGCCTTGGCGCCGGAGACGGTTTCGGCGGGGCGCTTTGCCATGGGCTGCTTGCTGGCTGGCCGCTGGAGCGGACGATACGGTTCGCCAATGCCGCAGGCGCCATCGTGGCCACGAGGCTGGAATGCTCATCGGCAATGCCGACCACAGCCGAGGTCGAGCAGTTCCTGGAGGTTGCGCATGCCTGACGGAATGGTGGAGGTTGCGCATGCCTGACGGAGTCGTGGAGGTTGCGCATGCCTGAGGGTGAAGGCGGGGCCTTCGAGCTGCTGCGCGAGCTCCGGGCAACCAAACCGGACACGGTCATGGCGCGTGCGGCCGCGCGCCGGAGGCGGCCATTGCTCGGATCCGACGGCCGGTTGATGATCGTCGCTGCCGACCATCCGGCGCGTGGCGCGCTCGGCGTCCGTGGCGACGGCGCAGCCATGGCTAACCGCTATGACCTGCTCCGTCGGCTGATCACCGCGCTTGGCCGCCCTGGCGTGGACGGCCTGCTAGCCACCGCAGACATCATCGAAGACCTGCTGCTCCTCGGCGCGCTTGAGGACAAGGTGGTCATTGGATCGATGAACCGGGGCGGCCTGCAGGGCGCGAGCTTCGAGCTTGACGATCGGTTCACGGCTTACGACACCGCGACGATCGCGGGAATGGGACTCGACGGCGGCAAGATGCTCGCCAGGATCGACCCGAGCGACCCGGCGACGGTCGCCACCCTGGAGGCCAGTGGCCGCGCGGTGACCGAGCTGGCTTCGCGTCGATTGATGGCGCTGCTTGAGCCGTTCTGGTGCCGTCGTGTCGACGGCAGACTTGTCAACGACCTGTCGGTCCCTGCTGTCGTCAAGGCTGTCGCCATCGCCTCGGGGCTCGGCCCCACCAGCGGCTACAGCTGGCTGAAGCTGCCCGTTGTGGACAGAATGGCCGAGGTCATGGCCGCCACCACCCTGCCCACGCTGCTGCTCGGTGGCGACCCAGACGGCCCGGCCGAACAGACCTACTCACGGTGGGCATCCGCGCTCACGCTGCCGGGGGTTCGCGGCTTTGTCATCGGCCGTGCGCTGCTCTACCCGGAGGACGGCGACGTCGCCGCTGCCGTCGACGCCGCCGCGGCGCTGGTCCACATGGCAGCGGCGGCGAGTCCGTGACTGGGCACGTTCTGGCCGGTCGGGGCCGGGTCTCGGACGGTCGGGGGCGGGCCGTCGGCGGCCCTGGGCGCGTCGTGGCCGACCTTGATGGGTCGCCAGCCTGGCATATCCGGGCCGGGAGCACGGGGGAGGGGGGCGAGACCGTCCGGGTGACTCCGCAGCACGCTGGCTGGGAATTCTCCGCCCTTCGTGTCGTCGAGCTGCCGCCCCGTGCCCGGTACGAGTGCGCGACAGAAGAATTCGAGGTGGTCGTGCTACCGCTCGCCGGCTCGTGCACCGTTGAGGCGGTCGCGGGCGGGGCCGAGCTTGCGGGCCGGGCCGAGCTTGCGGGCCGGCTGAGTGTCTTCGCGGCGCTGAGCGACTGCGCCTATGTCCCCCGCGACAGCGAGCTCTCCCTGACGAGCGAGGCCGGGGGGCGGTTCGCTCTGGCAAGCGCCCGAGCGCGGCGCGCGCTGCCGTTCCGTCATGTTCGCAGCGCAGACATCGCGGTGGAGCTGCGCGGAACGGGCGCCTGCTCACGGCAGGTCAACAACTTCGCGATGCCCGGGATACTGGACGCCGACCGCCTTCTCGCCTGCGAGGTGCTGACCCCATCGGGCAACTGGTCGTCTTACCCGCCACACAAGCACGACGAGGATCGGCCCGGGGAGTGCGCGCTCGAGGAGATCTACTATTTTGAGGTCGCCGCAGGACCGGCCGGGCCCGGCATCGCCTATCAGCGCGTCTACGGCACGCCACAGCGCCCGGCTGACATTCTCGCCGAGGTGCGCACCGGTGATGTCGTGATGATTCCGCACGGCTGGCACGGCCCGTCGATGGCAGCGCCTGGCTACGATCTCTACTACCTCAACGTGATGGCGGGGCCGGGCCGACGGGAATGGCTGGCACGCGACGATCCTGCCCACTCGTGGGTGCGGAGCACCTGGCCCGATCAACCGGTCGACCCGCGGCTCCCGATGACTGGGCGGCGCACAAACCCATGACGACGATCAGGCTCACCGTGGGTCAGGCCATTGTTCGCTTCCTCGCAGCACAGCGCAGTGAGCGCGACGGTGCGCAGCACCGGCTCATCGTCGGCTGTTTCGGCATCTTCGGCCATGGCAATGTGGCGGGGGTCGGCGAGGCCCTGCTGGGAGCCGAGCTATCCGACCCAACCCTGCTGCCCTATCGCCAGGCGCGCAACGAGCAGGCGATGGTGCACGCGGCTGCGGCCTTTGCCCGGACCACAAACAGGCTCCAAACGATGGCCTGCACGTCCTCGATTGGCCCCGGCGCGACAAACATGGTCACCGGAGCGGCCCTCGCCACCATCAACCGGCTTCCGGTCCTGCTGCTGCCCGGTGACATCTTTGCCACCAGGGTGGCGGCCCCGGTGCTGCAGCAGCTCGAAGACCCCACAAGCTACGACGTGAGCGTCAACGACACCCTGCGGCCAGTGTCGCGGTTCTTCGATCGCATCTGGCGCCCGGAGCAGCTGCCGTCGGCGCTGCTCGCGGCGATGCGCGTGCTAACCGATCCGGCTGAGACCGGGGCTGTGACGCTCGCGCTTCCCCAGGACGTTCAGGCGGAGGCGCGGGACTGGCCGGCCGAGCTCTTCGATGAGCGCGTCTGGCACATCGCGCGCCCGGTGCCCGAGCCAGCCGCTCTCGCCCGGGCGGCGGCGCTGATCCGGTCGGCTCAACGGCCCCTCATCGTCGCTGGTGGTGGCGTCATCTACTCCGATGCCACCCAGCCGCTGCGCGCGTTCGCCGCGGCCACGGGGATCCCCGTAGCCGAGACCCAGGCGGGCAAGGGTGCCATGCGCTATGACGACCCCTGCTGTGTGGGCGCAATCGGTGCGACAGGTACGACGGCTGCCAACGCGCTGGCCAGGGACGCTGACGTGGTCATCGGAATTGGCACTCGGTGGAGTGACTTCACGACCGCCTCGAACAGCGCCTTCGCGGCGCCTGGCGTACGGTTCATCAACGTCAATGTCGCCGCATTCGACGCCGCCAAGAACAGTGGTGTGGCCATCGTCGCCGACGCGCGCGCCGCACTGGCTGCGCTGAGCCGGGCGACCGCGGGCTGGTCGGTCCAACCACGCTACCGCCAGCGGGCCGCAGACCTGGCCGCGGAGTGGGACGCCACCGTGCAAGAGGCCTACACCGCGGCGCACCGCCCCCTGCCATCACAAGCCGAAGTGCTCGGCGTCGTCAACGAAGTCTCGGCCGCCACCGATGTGGTGCTGGCCGCAGCCGGGTCGATGCCCGGCGACCTGCACAAGCTGTGGCGAACCCGCGATCCCAAGGGCTACCACGTCGAATACGGCTACTCCTGCATGGGGTACGAAATAGCGGGCGGCCTCGGCGCGAAGCTGGCCGCGCCGGAGCGCGAGGTCTTCGTGCTCGTGGGCGACGGCTCCTACCTGATGATGGCCCAAGAGCTTGTCACGGCGGTACAGGAGCGGGTCAAACTCGTCGTGGTCGTCGTGCAGAACCACGGCTTCGCCTCAATCGGCAGCCTCTCGGAGTCCATCGGATCCCAGCGTTTCGGCACGCGTTATCGGTACCGGGGCGCGAGTGGCAGGCTCGATGGCGACTACCTGCCAGTCGACCTCGCGGCCAACGCAGAAAGTCTCGGGGTGGACGTATTGCGAGCCGGCACTCTGGCGGAATTCCGCTCGGCGCTTGTGAAGGCCAGGGCGGCGGACCGCATCACGGTCGTACACATCGAGACCGACCCGCTCGTCGGTGCGCCCGACAGCGGCGCGTGGTGGGACGTGCCGGTCGCCGAAGTCTCCGCGCTGCCAACCACCCGAGACGCGCGGCAAGACTACGAGTCAGCCAAACGCGCCCAGCGTCCGTACCTCTGAGCGGAGGTTGGCGGCGGTTTGACGCGGGGGTCTGGCAGCCCGCGGGGGCCGCTCCAGAGTTAGCTCTGGGTAGGCGCCGGACGTCGGCTATTGCGCGACGAGGCTCATCTTGAAGGAGTACCGGTCAGCGAGGTACGCGTGGCGACCATGTTCCACCGGAACGCCGACCGGGTCGAAGGCGGTGCGGGTCATCGTGAGCACCGTGGCACCCCGCGGCGCTCGTAGCAAACGCGATTCCTGCGCCGCTGACCGCCTGGCGCCGATCACCTGTTCTGCGGCGTGAAGGTGAACGCCAAGGCTTCGGAGCAGCTCGTAAAGGCCTACTTTCTCAAGATCGGTTTCGGGTCGGCCCTGCAGCAGGCTCGCGGGCAGATAGTTATGCATGATCGCAAGTGGCGCCTCATCTGCCGAGCGGAGCCGCTCAATGGAGAGCACTGGTGTTCCGGGCGCCACTGACAAGATCGTGGCGATCTCGTCCTGGGCCTCGACCTGCCGCGCCGAGAGCACGACGGTCGCCGGGTGTCGACCTGCCGCCGACAGGTCGTCGTAAAGGCTGGTCAGAGCGACTGGGCGCAGGATGCGCGGGGCCACGACGAGCGTACCGAGGCCGCGGCGACGAATGACAAGGCCCTGTTGGACGAGCCGCTGTACCGCCTGGCGGACGGTTGGCCGGCTCACCCCCAGCCGTTCGGCTAGCTCCAGTTCGTTGTCCAGCCGTTCGCCAGGTGCGATCGCCCCACTCTTTATGGCCTCAGTCAGGCTCTCCGCGATCTGAAAGTAAAGGGGTATGGGGCTGCTTCTGTCGAGCGGCCCGACGATCATGGCGTCGCCCATCGGTAGTCGCGGTGTGCCCGGCCCATCGCCGCGGCCTCCTGCCGCGACGGCGCGGCGGAGGTGGTGAGCGCGGCGGACGTGGTGAGCGCGGCGGACGTCGGCGCCGCGCGGGACACGGGCGCTGCGGCGGCCTGATCGGCGCTGCTGTGCATGGCTTGAGTGTAAGCGATTTCGGTAGGGCATCAAATTGTCCTTACCTCTTTACATACTATTGACATGTCATTAAAGTAAGGCAACGTTCCGCTCGGTTACCAGGCGAGCGGATGCCGGTCGGTCGTTCCTCGGTCCATCGCTCGGAGGGGCAACGATGAGGGCCATCGAGCACTGGGTCGCTAGCACGCACTCCTGGGTACCTGGGCGCGGTCCACACCCTGTAGTGCCGGTCGGCTGTCCGAGCGTTCCCACCTTCCGGACCACCCTGGCGAGGACCTTCTCACTTGGCGCGGCGAGTTCCCGCGACCGGGGCAGATGAACTGCCCGTAACAAGGAGGGTAGAGAATGCATCCGAGGATCAAACTGGTCGTGGCGCTCCTATGCGCGCCGCTTCTGCTCGCCGCATGTTCGGGCAGCAGCTCGTCCGCACCCAAGGCATCCCGGACCGCCCAGGCTGGCGCCGGCGGGGCGTGCCAGTACCGGTTCGCGCTCATCACCCACGGCGACAATGGCAATTTCTGGAGCGTCGTCTACAAGGGCGCGAAGAATGCCGCGAAGGACCTCGGCTGCACGCTGAGCGAGGTCTACGGCTCACAGCAACAGGGTCAGGCGGAGCCGGACGACAGCGCCGAGAACGCCCAGATCCAGGATGCGGTGAACGCCCACGTCAACGGCATCGCTGTCTCCGACCACAACCCCAGCCTGATGAACCCGACCATTGCCAAGGCGGTGGCCGCGGGAATTCCCGTCGTCCTGCTCAACGCCGGCTGTGACCCGGCAGACCTCGCCGCGAGCCACGCCATCACCTGCATGGGCCAACCAGAGACGCTGGCGGGCCAAAAAGCCGGCGCCACGCTGAAGAGCGAGGGCGCGAGCAACATTCTGTGCGTCATCCACCAGTCCGGGCAGAACCTGCTCGACCGCTGCAACGGCATCGCTCAGGGGCTTGGCGTCGGTTCCACGTGCTCAACGAAGGCGGCGCCAGCCCACGGCCCAGCCTGCACCGAGCTGATTCTGTCGACCCCGAACGCTGCAAGCAACCCACAGCAGGCGATTGGCCAGGTCAGCGCGTACCTGCAGGCCCACACCGGGGTCAACGCGGTGATGACGCTCAACAGCGCCATAGGCACGGCGCTGGTCACAGCGAAACCCGGTAGCGTGAAGATCGGAACCTTCGACCTTGACTCGCAGGTCGTGAGCGACCTCAAGTCGTCGTCCATGGACTTCGCCATCGACCAGCAGCAGTACCTGCAGGGCTACCTGCCGATCGTGACCCTTTACCTGTACAACAAGCACGAGGGAAACTCAGTCGGCCCTGGCTCGGTCGTTCCCACCGGCCCGCTCGTGGTCAACAAGGGCAATGTGGCGACCGTCCAAGCCGCGATCTCCGCTGGAGACGATTGATCACGGACATCACGCCTAGAGCGCTCGTGCTGTGCCAGGCCGGCGGCCTGGCACAGCACGAGGGCAGTCCGAGACCACCGAGCGAGGACTGAACATGGAAGGCAAACCCACGGCCGCTCGCACCTCGGGCCCGGCGGCTGGGCCAGCAGCCAGTTCGGCAGCGGACCAAGGCGCGGACCCGCAAGTCGCTCAGGCGGCGGGTCAGGGCGTCGGCCCGCAAGCCGGCGCCGTCGTGCCGACGATCGCCGGGCGAGACGAGCGGCTCGCTCCCATCAGCCGCGTCACGCGCGCGCTTCAGCGTCCGGAGCTTGGCGCGCTCCTCGGCGCGGCGGCCATCTTTTTGATCTTCGCTACCACCGACTCAACCCCGCAGCACCTGTGGCTCACCCAGACCGGCGTGGCGGCGTGGAGCGCGCAGGCGGCATTCTTTGGGATCATGGCCGTACCGGTCGGGCTGCTCATGATCGGTGGCGAGTTCGACCTCTCGGCTGGCGTGATGACGGGCGCAGCCGCCATTGTCATGGCACTTCTCGTCGGGAGGCTGCATTGGAACGCCTGGGCGGCGATCGCGGGAACCTTTGCGTTCGCCGCCGCGATCGGGCTGCTCAACGGGTTCGTGGTGGTGAAGTCGAAGCTACCGAGCTTCATCGTCACGCTCGCGACGTTCTTCGTCCTTCGCGGCACGAGCGTTGGCGGCGTCCTGCTGCTCAACCACGGTAGCACCGAGGTAGGAGTGACCGGCACCGCACATCCCGGTCTCGAAAGTGCGAAGACCATATTCGGTAACTCACTTTGGGCCAGCGAATCCGTGCGCAGCGGTTACCAGATCGCGGTCCTCTGGTTCATCGGTGTCACTGCGATCGCGGCGTGGATCCTCGCCCGGACGACGTTCGGGAACTGGATCTTCGCAGTCGGAGGCGACGCCAACGCCGCCCGCAATGTCGGCGTCCCCGTGACCCGGACCAAGATCCTGCTCTTCCTCGCGACGGCAATGTCGGCCGGCCTTGTCGGGATCATCTCGTTCACGCAGGCATCGTCGGCAGTCTCCGAGCAGGGCGTCGGCTATGAGTTCTTCTACATCATCGCCGCCGTGGTGGGCGGCTGCCTGCTCACCGGCGGGTACGGCTCAGCCATTGGCGCGGCCCTTGGCGCCTGCATCATTGGCATGGCCTTCGAGGGAGTGATCTACGCGGGCTGGGACAGCTCGTGGGACTTCACCTTCCTCGGTGTCGTCCTTTTCCTCGCTGTGGTGGTCAATACGGTCATCTACCGGCGAGCGCTGAAGGCGCGCCGGTGAACGCCATCCAGGCGGTGGGCCCGCCGCTTCTTGAGGTGCGCGACATCAGTAAGTATTTCGGCAGCGTCAACGCCCTACAGGACGTCTCGCTCCAGATCTTGCCTGGCGAGGTCACCTGCGTGCTGGGCGACAACGGCGCGGGTAAGTCGACGTTGATCAAGATCCTCTCCGGGGTTTTTCCGCCAGACGAAGGCGAATTCCTGATCGGCGGCACGCCTGTCACCCTTTCCGGGCCACGCGCCGCGCGAGGCCATGGCATCGCGACGGTGTTCCAGGACCTCGCCACCGTGCCGCTGATGTCGGTGTGGCGCAACTTCTTCCTAGGCGAGGAGCCAACACGAGGATGGGGACCGCTGCGGCGCCTGGACGTCACCCAAGCGAGACAGGTCATGCGCGAGGAACTGCTCAAAATGAGCATCGACGTTCGCGACCCGAACCAGACAGTCGGCACGCTCTCGGGCGGTGAGCGCCAGGCGGTGGCCATCGCGCGGGCCGTCTACTTCGGCGCCAGCGTGCTTATACTCGACGAGCCCACGTCGGCCCTCGGAGTCCGTCAGTCGGGGATCGTGCTCAAATACATCGTCCAGGCGCGCGATCTCGGCAAGGGCGTCGTCTTCATCACCCATAACCCGCATCATGCCTACCCGGTTGGCGACCGGTTCGTGTTGCTCAAACGGGGGCGGCTGATGGGTTCCTTCCTCAAGAGCGAGACGACAGTCGAAGGGCTCACCGACATGATGGCGGGCGGCGCTGAGCTGAAGCAGCTCAGCGATGAGCTGCAGGGACTGACCGCGGATCCCAGCATGGCGCAGGTGGTGCGCGAGCTAGCCGACGATGCGGAACGGCGGGCGCCCACGAGGCCAGGACGCAGGTCCCGTGGCGGTCCCTCCCGCGGCAGCCGTTAAGGACAGTTATCCAGAACGGCTGCGGCATCGCGCGTCAAGCCTGCCCGGCTGGCTGCCGCAATGGCCGTCGGGTCGGCCGGGCGCCTCAGCTAGCCGGCTACCGGTATGCCCACAGACCGTTGTTCTTTGTCGGAACGAGCATCGTGTTGTCGGCGAACACGGGCTGGCCAAACTCAGGCCCGGTGGCGATGTGCCTCAGTATTGACCCGTTCGCGGCACTGACGAGGTACAACCCGGCGCTGCTGTAGGTAGGCACGGCGAGCACGCCGCCGCCGCTCAGGGTTGGTGAGCCGATCACCGGCCCGGACAGGCCACGCTGCCAGCGAGGGCTGCCCGTCGCTGGGTTCAGCATCCGAACAGATCCGCCGTAGGTGACGCCCCCGATCACGGTGGAGTTTCCGGCGACGAAGAGGTTCGAGCCGTCCCACACCGCCGCCGCGTCGCATTGCCCGCCGACCGATGGTGGACCGCCGGCCTTGAACCGCCACACCGGCCCGGCGGCGAGGTTTCCCCTGCGCAGCGCGTAATACACGCCGTTCTTGTTGCACGCCCCCACGAGCGGGGTGTAAACGCCGGCCAGTGTCGCGGAGAAGAAGGTGGGGGAGCCGCCGAAGTCCGAGTCTGATCCGTGCTCGCTGTTCGGGACCTGCCATGAGCCACGCTTGGCGAGCGTGGCGGCATCCAGCCGCACGACGGAGATCGCATCGGAGCCCGCCGGCCCGTTCCCCGTCGTCACGTACACAGAGGTCGCCGACGGCCTTCCCGCCGCGCTGCTCCAGATGCTCGGCCCGGTCGAGCCGCCGGGGTTGGTCCGGTAGAAGGCGAGCAGTTTCCCTGTGGCCTGGTCGTACGCCTTGAGCCCGCCCATCACCAACGGAGAGTCACACTCGGAGGACACACCCATGTAGATGCGCCCGTTCACAACGGTTGGCGACGACCAGTTGTAGTAGTCGTTCACCGTCGTCGAGGGAATGGCGACCACGCTGCGCCACCTGAGGGCGCCGTCGGCGGCGTTGAGCGCGTACAGGTAGCCGTCCGCCGCGGCCACGTAGACGGTAAGAGCTCCGGACGCCGGGTCCGGCGCCACGGTCGCCGTCGAGATGAAGCCCCGCGCGCTGCAGGTCTTTTTCGTCACGAAACCCATGAACCGATGCCACACGACATGGCCGGTCGCCTCGTCCAGCGCGTAGAAGACGCCCGTATTCGCCCCGATATAGACCCGGCCATTGAAAACGGTGGGGCTGGCGAACAGCGATGTCCCGGGCTGACCGGTCATCGTCGGGCCGGCCGGCGCGAAGCGCCAGACTCGCGTGAGGGTCGCGACTTTGGCCGGGGTGATCGCGGCGGCCGCGGAATTAGCCGATGAATGAGTGGGTCCAAGCAGGTAGGCGGGCCAATTCGCGAAGGTGGTCGCGGCCGGCCCCGCGGGCGCGGCTGTATTGGCGCCCGCGGGGAGCGCCAGAACGGCTAAGATAACGGCAGCAGAGCAGACAATTCCAGGCAAACGGCGCATATCGTGCCCCCTCCAGAAGCGTCATTGGACCGCAAACGGTCCCACGCGGGCATAGCGTCCACCACCGGGGGGCGCAGCGTCAATGGATTTCCCCGTCCCATTGTTAGCGCCTTTTGGCAACCTCTGGCGTGGGCTCGCCAGCATCGGGCCCAGATCGAACCGCGCTCGCCGGCCCTGCCTGCGAACTGGCCGCCCGCCTCTACTGGCCCGGCAGCTGGCCCCGCAGCGAAGGACGGTGGCTGGTGTACTTCTTTCGGTGGCGGCCGCTGTGCGGCGGTACTGGGCCATGTACCTGGCCTCGCCGCAGGACGGCGCGAACCCGCTCGCGTCGCCGCTGCGCGCGGACGACCTCGCGGGCCTGCCAGGGACGACCGTGCTGACGGCTGAATACGACCCCCTCCGCGACGAAGCAGAGATTTATGCCGAACGGCTACGCGCGCCGGTCATCGAGCTGGCGCAAGCCCGCGTTGAACTGCAGCCACACCGCGGTGATCGCATAGAGCCCGGCCGCGGCCATGATGGCCCCGGCCGGGCCGATGACGTCGGTCAGGGCGCCCGCGCTCGGCGGTGCGAGCCACGTCAGGCTGGTCCCGAAAAGCTGTTGCGCGTTGCCGACCTGGCCCTGCATCTGATCCGGGGTGATTTGCGTCGCCCGCGCCTGGAAGCTCACGTTCACCGGCATCACGGTGAACGTGGTCACCGCGCCGAGCGACGCGATCAACCACACCCACGGCGCGAACGCGATGCCGACCGCGCAGGCGGGCAGCAGCCACGACGTGGTCAGCGCCATCCGCCGACCGCCCACGAGGTTGATCAGCCGCGGCGCGGTGAGCGCCCCCGCCAGGCCGCACGCCGCGTTGACTGAGAACATCCCGCCGATGACCAGCGGCGTGGCGCCGCGGCTTCGCGCGAGGACGATGACCATCAGCAGCATCGCCGCCGCGACCGCGTTCACGGCTGCCGACCAGATGGCGACCGTGCGCAGGAACGGCTGGCCGATCAGGTAGCGCATGCCGTTGGTGACGGCGCGCCGAATCGGCACGCGCGGGACGGCGTTGCTCCCATCCGCGGCCTCGGCAGCGGGATCGAGCGGCCCGCGCAGCATCGCCGCGGCGGTCGCGACCGCGCCGAACGAGGCGGAGTCACATGCGAAAGGAAGGAACTGCGCGACGCCGAACAGCGCCCCGCCGATGGGCGGCCCGAGCAGCGCGGCCGCCTGATCGCGGGCGAAAAGCCGCGACAGCGCGTGCGGGAGTTGTATGGCAGGCACGATGCGGCGGACCGCGCCACGGCTCGCGCCGATGTAGAAGGCCGACGCGACGCCCTGGGTGAGGCCAACGGCGGCAAGATGCGCCAGGTACACCCGATGGGTCAGCCCTGCCGGCACGACCGTGGCCACGGCGATCATCTGCGCGAGCGAGGTGATCATCAGGATTCGCTTGCGTGGGTAGCGGTCCGCGACCACCCCCGCGGGCAGCAGCAGCGCCACGGATTCCGGCCTGTGCCGCCGATCCGGTCACGGTCAAAATCAGCAGCGGGTAGGCGATCACCGACATCTGCGTGCCGAGCAGCGAGACCGCCTGCCCGCCCCACAGCAGGTTGAAATCCCTGTTACGGCGCAGCGGCACCTGCTCGGCGGCGACGGCCGGCCCGGTGACCGGCTGGCCGGGACCCGCAGCGGTGGCCATCCTTCTCCTCCGCGCGGCCGGCTCGTTCACCTGGCCGGGATCACCAGGTCACCCGGAGCGCGTGCAGCGCGCGGACGAGAGTGTCTTGTGCGTAGCGGGCCTGCGACACCTCGGTGGCGAGGCGGAGACCGGGGAACCGGGTGGCCAGGGCGCGCAGCGCTGTCTGCAGTTCGAGGCGGGCCAGATGGGCGCCGACGCAGAAGTGGGCGCCGGCGCCGAAGGCCAGGTGCGGGTTGGGAGCGCGGCGGATGTCGAAGCGGTCGGGATCGGCGAAACAGCTACGGTCCCTGTTGGCAGCCGCCAGCGACACCTGGACGGCGCTGCCCTTGCCGATGGCGCCAGCGGCCAGTTCCACGTCCTCGGTGGCCACTCGAAGAAATGCGCCCTCACTGGGGAGATCGAATCGGAGGATCTCCTCGACGGCGCCGTCCACGAGCTCGGGATCCGCGCACAGTGCCTCGTATTGTTCATGGTGGCGCAGCAGGGTGAATATGCCGCGCGCGAGCGTCGCCGATGTGTTCTCTTGCCCGCCGATGAACATTGCCATGATCATCTGAAGCAGTTCGCCCTCGCTGAGCACCCCGTCGATGTCGCGGCTTGCGATGAGTGAGTCGATCAGGCTATGGCCCGGGTTGGCACGGCGCGAGGTCGCGAGTTCGCGGGTGTAGGCCATGAACTCGCCATTGGCCGCCGCTCGTTCCTGCAGCGAGGCCGACGAGGTGGAGAAGAAGACGCCGGTCCAGGAGATCAGGCGCTTCTTGTCCTGCGGTGGGACCTCGAGCAGCTCGCACATCACGCTGATCGGCAGCAGGCTCGTGTAGGTGGCGACGAGGTCGGCGGGTGGCCCGGCCGAGGCGAGCTGGTCGAGAAGGCCGGCGACAACGTGCTGCACTATCGGCCGCCAGGTTTCCACCTGGCTAGGCTTGAACGCGCCCTGGATCGTTCGCCTGAGCCGCGCGTGCTCCGGCGGATCAACATTGACGATTGAGTCGGCGACCTGCGACATGTCGCCATCTGCCACCATCCGCGGAGCGCCGGGGTGGCGGAAATTGCGGCTGAAACGGCGGTCCCGCAGCACAAAGGCGGCGTCGTTGTAATCCATTACCATGTGCGCGAGGTCGCCGCTCGGCAGCCTGATCGTCCCGAGCGGGCATTCCTGGCGGCGTCGCGCGTACAGCCGCGACGGAGTGCCGAAATCCTCCCGCCGCAAATGGAAGGGGAAGATGTCTGGCGATGGCTCAGCCATCCTCACCACCGGCTCTCGGTGCCCTGCTCACTGCTCACGCGTTCGGCCCGGCGCGGTAGCGCGCCCGCAGGGCCAGCTTGTTGACCTTGTCCGCGCCGGTCAAGGGCAATGAGTCCACGAACTCAACGTGCCGCGGAGCATACAGCTCCTTCAGGCCGGTGGCGACCAGGTTGCGAAGCTCTGCCTCGGTCACCGAAGCGCCCGGCCGGATGACAACGAACGCGTGGACGGCCTCGCCAAGCTCCTCGTCGGGCACGCCGATGACGGCCGCGGCGCGGACGTCCGGATGTGTCGCGAGGATGTCCTCGACAACTCGCGAGTAAACTTTCTGGTCGCTTTTTCCGGTAATGATGATGTCCTTTGACCGGTCGACCAGGTAGAGAAAGCCCTCTTCGTCGAGGTAGCCCACATCGCCGGTGTGCAGCCATCCGTCAACCAGCGTCTGCGCCGTCAACTCGGGCTGCCCCCAGTACTCGTCCATGACCAGCATTCCCGAGACCCATACCGCGCCGGTTTCGCCCGTCCCGACCGCGGTACCTTTCTCGTCGCGGATCTCGATCCGCATATCGGCGAATGGCTTTCCGCATGAGCTGAGCCGACCGGGGTGCTCCGGATCGAAGTCAAGGAACGGCAGGTCGGTGATCAGCGGCGCCTCGGTCATGCCGTAGACGAGCCGCACAACCGGGCCGAGGCGCTCGATCGCCTGCGCAAGCCGCGCCGGGGCGGGCGCGCTCGCTCCGCAGTTCAGGTATCGAAGGCTGCTGTAGTCGGTCTGCGCGAGCGCGGGGTGATCGAGCATCTCGTACAGCCGAAGCGGCCCGATGAACGTGCTGGTCACCCGCTCACGCTCGATCGTGGCGAGGAACTCCGGCATGTCGAGGTCGTGCATCAGGATGGCCGCGCCGCCCTGGAACAGCGCGAGCAGCCCCGGCATCTGGCCGCTTGTGGTGGAGAACGCGGGGATGCCCAGGTGCCGCATCGCCGGCTCTCCCGAGGCGCGGTAGTATTGCCCGCCAACGAATAGCGCCTGGTAGAAGCGCTGCCGGTGGAGCACAAGCTTCGGCTGGCCGGTAGTGCCGCTGGTGTAGAACAGCGACTCAGGCTCGCCGCCAACGGAGCTGGGGTCAAATCGCGGCGCGTCTCCCGTCAGTTCCGCGAGCAGGTCGGGCCCGGCGCCCGCTGGACCCAAACTGAGCACGGGAACCGGCTTCGCGCGCCCGCTCAGCTCCTTGATGAGTCCCTCGGCCAGGTCGCTGTCGTGGACGAACACGTCCATGCCCGCGTGCTCGATGAAATCAACCTGATCGCGGTGCGGCGCGTAGAGGGGTATGAACCCGGTGCGGCAACCGAGCAGGTGCAGCGCGAGCTGAAGGAAGATCGATTCGGGATGGTTCTTCACCACTGTGATGACGCTCATACCGGAGCGCACGCCGTGTTCGCTCAGCACGGCCGCCATGTCGAAGATGGCGCTGCGGGTCTGCCCGTAGCTGAACCTGCGATCTCCCGCCACGATGGCTTCCGCGTCGCCCAGGGTGCCAAAAAAATCACACGCTTGGAGCACATAGTTCGCATTCGGTACGGCCCGCGCGTCCATCTCGGGTGTCCCTTCAGTTTCGGGGAGAGTGCTGGAGCATCCGGCCCCCGCTTGCCGCCCCGTCAGGCGGCGATTGGCGGGTGGCCAGGTCTATGACCTGGCCACCACGGGCGTTGTGACAGTCATTGCCCGGAACTCAGCTGCTGCCTGACACCATGACCGGCTCCTTTCCTGTGCGGGTTATCTTGACGGCTAGACCCTGAACATGCTCTACAAAAAAATCACGGATTCATATGTCCGTTCGGTAAGACCGCTCTACCCATGTCCGCCACACAGGCATGGGATGGTGATCGCTTAGGGAGGCTTTTCCGCACCGGATGGCCTGCGTAGGATGACGGCGCGACAGCGGCTGGAAGGGACTGACGGCGTGGCAGCAGCGGAGCCCGGCGACGCCGCGCCAGCGCGCGTCCGTGACGAGGCGTCTCGCGTCCGTGACGAGGCGGACGCGCTGCTGGCGAGCTTAGCCACGCCGGAGGGCAGGGCCGATCCATATCCGATCTTCGCCCGCCTGCGCGCGCTGGCGCCGCAGCATCGCAGCGCGTCCGGCAGCATCCTTTTGACCAGGTACGACGACTGCGCATCTGTCACGCGCAATCCGGAATACCGCGCGCAGAGCCCCGCCTGGGCCGACCGGGTCATTCCAGGGTGGCGAGACAGCCCTGGGCAGGTCGCCACGTTCGAGACGATGCTCTTCCGCGACCCGCCGGATCACACGCGGCTCCGCAAGCTGGTGAGCGGCGCATTCACGCCGCGCAAGGTGGACAGCCTTCGCGGCGAGGTTGCCGCGCTCGCCGATCGCGCGCTCGACGCCGTCGCTGACGCCTGCGCCGACGGCGGTACGGCGGATCTTCAGGGCATCCTCGCCCCGTCGCTGGCGATGCCGGTGATCGGGAGGCTGGTCGGGGTGCCGGAGACCGACTGGCGCCACCTTCGCGCATCGATATCAGCGTTGCTCAACGTTGTGGAGCTGTTCACAAGCAAGAAGGAGCTGGCCGAGGCGGACGCCGCGGCGCTCGCGCTGCGCCGTTACTTCGCAGATCTTGTCGCGGAGCGCCGCCGCTCCCCACTTGGTGATCTTGCTTCTGCTTTGGTGGCGACCCGGGACTCGCCGGACGCGCGCGCGTCAGGTGATGGCAGCCGGCTGACCGAGGAGGAGCTGCTGCAGACGCTCACCTTCCTCTTCATGGCCGGCGTGGATACGATGATCAATCTGCTCGCAAATGGCACCGCCGCCCTGATCGCGCATCCGGCGCAGGCCGAATTGCTGCGCGGCGATCACGGCTTGGCAGCCGCCGCGGTCGAAGAGGCGCTGCGCTACGACCCACCTGGTGCCCGTTCCGGCGGACAGTCTGGTGATAGCGCTGCTCGGCGCGGCGAACCGAGACCCCGCGCGGTTCACGGCGCCGGACCGGTTCGACATCTCCAGGACGGGCCCGGCCGTGCTCTCGTTCGGCGGCGGCATCCACTATTGCCTTGGCGCTGCGCTCGCGCGGGTGGAGGCCGAAGAGTTCTTCTGCTCCCTGGTGACCCGGTTTCCTAGCTTGCGGCTGGCTGGAACCCCCGTCCGCAGCGGCGTGGTCTTTCGTGGTTTCAGCTACCTCCCCATAGCAGCACGCTGAGGTGCGCACGCACAGCCGCGTACATTTTGCTTGCGAGCGGCAGCCAAATGTACGCGGATCATGGTCTCCGCGCGCACACCAGGAATTCGGCGAAACCGCGCAGCACCACCCCCCGGCGGACCGGCGGGCTCGCCAACTGCATGGTGGGAAACCGGTTCACCAAGGCTGGGAAGAAGACACCCGCCTGCAGGCGCGCCAGCGCCGCGCCAAGGCAAAAGTGGATGCCGCCGCCGAACGAGAGCACGGCCGGGCCCGTCCTGGAGATGTCGAACCGGTCCGGCGCCGTGAACCGCGCGGGGTCTCGGTTCGCCGCGCCGAGCAGCGCTATCACCAGACTGTCCGCCGGAACGGGCAC
>WNGF01002423.1_pt1 | contig 29744 bp, 25 predicted proteins | sample 5400641 | NCBI WGS metagenome assembly WNGF01 (sample SAMN13153371, study PRJNA577476) | soil metagenome | isolation source: 80 cm soil or saprolite under grassland replicate 2 | place: USA:California | collected 2016-06-15 | reverse complement strand
AGCGGCCGAAGAAATCGATGTTGTCAAAAACGCTGAGCGTCGGATAGAGATTGCGGCCCAACCCTTGCGGCATATAGGCGATACGGCCGTAACTTGCCGTGCGATGGCGCTCATCCGCCATGTTTCCGTCGAGGACGGTAACCCTGCCGCTCTGGATCTTGCGTACCCCGGACACAAGCGCGAGCAAGGTGGACTTGCCGACGCCGTCGGGCCCGATCATTCCCACCATGCAATTGGCAGGAATATCGAGAGTGAGGTCGTTGAGCGCGAACGTCTTACCGTAGCGGTGCGTTACCCGCTCGATCCGGGCGATGACGGCGTCCGTCATTGGGGAAGCTTCACCACAAGTTCCTCAGGCCATGCGATCTTGGGGTCCGTGCGGACGAAACCGAGGCCGCGGACGCCCGTCTTCACCTGCCGATGGTATTTGTCCAAAACCTTCGGATCCCCCTGAAGCTTGACGCGGAACATCAGTTTCTGCCGCTCCTCGGCGGTCTCAACGCTCTTCGGTGTGAACTGGGCGTCGGTCGCGACGAAGCTGATCGTCGCGGGAATGACGTATTGGGGAATGGGATCGGCGATGACGCGCGCCTCGTCGCCAAGCGTGAGCTTACCGGCGTCATCCGCCGGCAAGTAGACCGTCATGTAGACGTCGTTGAGATCGAGGATCGTCAGAACGCGCTGACCTGCGGCGACCACCTCACCGGCGCGGGCGAGCCGGTATTGCACCCGTCCACTCCTTGGCGACACGAGCACCAGGTCGGTCAGAACCGACTGGAGCCGCTCGACATCGGCCACAGCTGCCTTGATTGCGGATTCAGCCTCGTCACGCTGGGCGTTGGCCGAAACATGTGCGGCCTCTGCCGCCTCGAATTTGTTGCGGCGCTGGTCCACTATCTGCTGCGGTATATTCCCGTGCTCAATTAACATTTTGCCACGGTCATAATCCGTTCTGGTAAAATCCAAGTCGCTCTTGCGTTGTGCGATGAGAGCGACAGCCGATGCCAGCGCCTGTTTCGCTTTCAACACCTGTGCCTGGGCGGCGCGCAGCTGGGCTTCGGTTTCCGGCGACGAGATGGTGGCGACAACCTGTCCCGCGGTGACCTCGTCGCCTTCGTTCACGGTCAGCGTCGCCAGCCGGCCGGGATATTTGGCCGCGACGTCGACCTGCGTCGCCTCGATGCGGCCGTTCGATTTCACGATTCCCTCTGGCATATCGCGGCCGCGCAAGCGCGCGATGAGGGTTTCCACCGCTGTGCGGGCTCGTTCGATAGGGTCTCGCTGCTTCGATTGCGCCTGCACCGCGGGGCTTTTCTGCGCCGGCTGGGCCTGCGCAGTCCGCAGCTTCGACTCTGCATGCGCGGTTGACAGGAGGAGCTGGCCCTCCGAGCATATATAAAGTGGGCCGCAGACCGCGAGTGCCAGGGTCGCCACAAAAGCAGCGGCAGACAATCGGACCGACATTGTCATTCCCCCATCTATACGCGCCGCAAGCCTCAGCTCCGTGCTTTCCTAAGCAGCGGCAGGGTATGGTGCGACCTCGCACCGGCGGCCGTCAATCCGCGATCCCAATGAGGGCAAAAAACACCTCCGTATCGGCGTCACTCAAAAGTTCAGATCATCGAGGTGTTTCCTGCATTCAAACGCGCGTGAAGCTGATCGAGACACAAATTGTAAGTAGCTACGTCTATGATCTCGCTTAGGCCTCCGTTAGACGCGGCCGCCAGCATTTTGAACACAGCGCCGAACCGTTTCTCGCGGCCGTATCTCTTCCTGACGGCCGCGCCGACCGTGACTGCATATCACCTACGTTATTGACTACATATCGCGCTCATGCTACAAGATTCGCATCCTCGCTCTTTGAGGGGCGTCTCCGGAGACATCCTGAAGGCGGAGCGGGGAGTGGCGTCTCGCGGCGGCGGCTTGTAACCGTCGCCTCGGGAGGCAGGGAAGCCGCCCGCCAGGCACTACGACCTGGCTGCGAGGAGCTCGCTGTGACCGATCCGCTGCCGGCCGAGGCGCAAGCCTAGGGCGGTAGCGGGGAGAGAAGCGCGGCCCCGGGAGCCCAAAACCGCCACGGTGGAGCGCCGAGAGGCGAGCGTCCCGCGTCATGGGACGCAAGGCGCCTCGCCCGCCGTCGCCAAGGCTATGGCGGGTTTGGTTACCCGCCGAAGCGCCAGCGGAGGCGGGTCGCTAGGCGCCTGACGTGCCGCGTTACGGCATGTCCAACGGGTGTCTCGCAAACACCCGAACGTCTCTCGGCGCTCCGCCCACCCCTCGATTGGGGTGAGCGAAGCAAAGGGACAAAACCCCGGACGCAATGTGCGCCGCGGGAACGAGATGGGCTGTTTGAAATGGTGAACTGTGTCGTCCGCGATGCTCGTCCTCATCCTGAGGAGCGCGCATGCGAGAACCGTTCTGCGAACTCGAACGCGCGTGCTCGCGTCTCGAAGGATGAGGACGAGCCACTACTTGCGCCCTCATGCTTCGAGACGCATCGCAGCGCGCTTCGGCGCTGGAAGCACCTGCACTCGCGTCACGCTGCGATGCTCCTCAGCATGAGGGCAGGAGAGCGCTCCGCATTTTGGCCAAACGAACCCAACGATCATTTCCGCCAAACGAAGCCAAGCCTCATTCGCGTCGTCCCCGCGAGGGGCACCCCGCGACGCTCGCGTCGCGGGGACCCCGTTGCGGGGACCCAGGATCACTGGCTGGTGTTCATGGGTCCCGGCTCTCGCTGCGCTCGGCCGGGACGACAATTAGATCACGCGAAGGACCAACCTTCGGCTGTACGAAATCACCGCTGGCTCCGTTCCATTGTTTTCGATTGTTATTTACAATGGGTTTTGCAACTCGCACGTGTCGGTCTATGACTCAGGCGTGACCGCGACTCACGATAGCGGACGTCTCGGGCCTGGCCGATGGTTTGCCGGGCTCAAGCGTACCCGGCTCGTGCTTGCGGCGGCGGTGCTGGCGTTCGGTGCCTTGTGGGCGCTCGGCGCGATTGCGGCGGGACCGGCCCTGGCCGGCTTCGCGCTCGTCGCGGCGGCGGTCGTGGTCGCGACTGCCAAGGTGGACACGGCGCCGGCGCGCTTGCCGCGAGATGAGCCGAGCGCGGCGCGACTCGGTGATCCGCTGATCGAAGCGGTGCTAGCCGCAGTGCCGGACCCCGTGGTCGCGCTCGACCACCGCGGCGATGTCGTCGCGCTCAACGCGCGGGCAGCCGCGCTTGCGCCTGCGCTGCGTGCGGGCGAGTCGGTCTCGCTCGGGCTGCGCGTGCCCGAGGTGCTGGAGGCAATCCGCCACGCGCGCGCGAGCGCGACTTCGCAGCGCGCCGAATTCTTTCAGCGCGTGCCGCTCGACCGTTGGTACGAAGCCATCGCGACCCCGATATCCGGCGCCGGTTTCAACCCTGGCCTCGTGCTCCTCGCCTTCCACGATCTCACGCCGCTGCGCCGTGTCGAGGAAATGCGCGCCGACTTCGTGGCCAATGCGAGCCATGAGTTGCGCACGCCGCTTGCCGCGCTGTCGGGGTTCATCGACACGCTGCGCGGCTCGGCGCGCGACGATTCGGCGGCGCGGGAGCGCTTCCTCGCCATCATGCAGGCGCAGGCCGACCGCATGGCTCGCCTCATACGATCTTCTGTCGCTCTCGCGCATCGAGCTCAACGCGCATCTGCGGCCCGACAAGGCGGTCGATCTCGCCGCCATCGTCCGGCAGGTCGCCGATGCCCTGCAGACATTGGCCCGCGATCGCGAGGTCGAGGTCAAGACCATTGGCATCTCGAATGTGCTGGTGGTGCTCGGCGATCGCGACGAATTGATCCGGGTGTTCGAGAATCTCGTGGAGAACGCGCTGAAATATGCCGCGTCGGGCAAGCGGGTTGAACTCGCGCTCTCCTGTGGCGAAGGGCAGGATGGCAAACCCGAAGCACGCGTCGCGGTGCGCGATCATGGTCCCGGCATCGCACCCGAGCACCTGCCGCGGCTGACCGAGCGTTTCTACCGAGTGGATGTGACCGAGAGCCGCGCTCAAGGCGGCACCGGGCTCGGCTTGGCGTTGGTCAAGCACATCCTCAACCGCCATGGCGGACGTCTGACTATCGATAGCGTGCCGGGGCAGGGGGCGACATTCACCGTGCATCTGCCCCTGGCCGATGCCGCGGCGCGAGGGAGGTCGTGACCATACCGCATCCGCAAGAGAGGGCGCTGACGACCTTCTAGACCGTAATTCCTCTGCCGCTCGTCCGAATACAAATGCGTTTGTATCCGCAATGAATTGGACTGTCATCCAACTGTTATGGAGTGATCGTAGAGCCATGCCACGGGTGGCGCGTGGCAGCGCAGCAATCTGTTGCGCGCGAATCAGCGAGCAAGCCGATCGGCGACCACACTTTCACCAAGTCGAATGCCACGATGACGCAACCCGTGCGTCGTTGGGGGGTCCCAGGTCCGCTCCGGCTCGCCTTTCGTCTTGATGTAGATTGGGAGGGAGTTTTGCAGCTTTTTCGCATGTTTGCGGCGGTCGGCTTGCTCGTTGCAGCTGCCACGGCCCCCGCCCGCGCCGCTGACGTTTCGGGCGCCGGCGCCACCTTCCCCTATCCGCTATATGCCAAATGGGCCGACGCCTACAAAAAAGAAACCGGCATCGCGGTGAACTATCAGTCCCTCGGCTCGGGCGAGGGCATCAGGATGATTCAGAACAACGAGGTGATCTTCGGGGCCTCCGATATGCCGCTCAAGGCAGCGGACTTGGACATGCATGGCCTCGTCCAGTTCCCGATCGTGATCGGCGGCGTGGTGGCGGTGGTGAATGTCGAGGGCATCAGAGCTGGCGGCCTCATCCTCGACGGCCCGACCTTGGCCAAGATCTTTCTCGGCGAGATCAAATCATGGAATAACGCCGCGCTTCGAAAGCTCAATCCAAGCGTAAAGCTGCCGTCGCAGGGAATTGCCGTGGTACATCGCTCCGACGGTTCCGGCACGACCTTCGTCTTCACCGATTATCTCGCCAAGATGAACGCGGACTGGAGGTCCAGGGTCGGAGCGATCACCTCCGTCGATTGGCCCGCTGGAACCGGGGCTCGAGGGAACGAAGGCGTCGCCGCCACCGTCGCCCGCATCAAAGGCTCGATTGGCTACGTCGAGTACGCCTACGCGAAGCAGAACAAGCTCTCCACCGCCAGGCTGATGAACAAGGACGGCAAGGCCGTTGCGCCTACTATCGCGTCGTTCACGGCCGCTGCCCGCAGCGCCAACTGGGAAGGAACGCCGGGTTTCGGCGTCATCCTGACCAACGAATCCGGTGCCGACGCTTGGCCGATGGCCAGCGCCACCTTTGTGCTCATGCACAAGCAGCCGACCGATCCGGTGACCGCGGGCGAAGCGCTGAAGTTCTTCAATTGGGCTTACGCCAAGGGCGGCAGGATGGCGGAGGAACTCGATTACGTGCCGATGCCGGGCAACGTGGTTAACGCGGTTCGCAAGCTCTGGGCCTCCGAGATCAAGGACGCCAGCGGCAAGCCGATTTTCGCGCTTTCAAATTAAGAATCGATCCGCCACCGCACGGCCGCGGCGCAAAGGTGCCCGCCACCGCAAGCAATTAGGTTTGCGCTTAATCGACAACGGGTTAGGCCGTCATCCAACCGTCGTAGAACCATCATAGAACGATGACATGGGACGCGTAGGGATGCGGGCAGCCGCGGAATCGACCGGCACCTCGACGCGTCGGGTGGGTCATCCCGGGCCTGTTGTTAACTATCGCCAGCAACCAACAACTAGGACGCAAGCCCATCTGCCGTGGACCCAACCCACGTCGGCTGAGCCTTTCGTCTCGAACAAACAGGAGAGAGCCTTGAAACTTTTCCGCACCCTGACGGCCGCCGGGTTCGTCGCCGCGGCAGCGATCGGGCCCGCGATGGCAATCGACATCTCGGGCGCTGGAGCTACCTTTCCGTATCCGATCTATGCGAAATGGGCCGATGCCTACAAGAAAGAGACCGGCGTTGGGATGAACTATCAGTCGATCGGTTCGGGCGGCGGCATCAAGCAGATCAAAGCCAAGACCGTCACCTTCGGCGCCTCTGATGCGCCGCTCCCCGGTAAGGAACTCGACGAGAGCGGTCTCATTCAGTTCCCGATGGTGATGGGCGGCATCGTGCCGGTCGTCAACATCGAGGGCATCAAGTCCGGCGATCTCGTCATCGATGGCCCGACGCTCGCCAAGATCTTCCTCGGCGAGATCAAGACTTGGAACGATCCTGCCATCGCCAAGCTCAACCCGTCGGCCAAGCTGCCGTCGCAGTCGATCGCAGTCGTGCATCGCTCGGACGGCTCGGGGACGACCTACAATTTTGCCTATTACCTGGCCCAAGTCAGTCCGGACTGGAAGTCGAAGGTCGGCTTCAACACGTCGGTCGAGTGGCCGGTTGGCATTGGCGCCAAGGGCAATGAAGGTGTCGCCAACAACGTGGCGCAGACGAAGGGCTCGATCGGCTACGTCGAATACGCCTATGCCAAGCAGAATAAGCTGACCCATACGAAAATGATCAACAAGGACGGCAAAACCGTCGAGCCTACCTCCGCGACCTTTCAGGCAGCTGCGGCCAACGCCGATTGGAGCTCGGTTCCCGGCTATGGCGTCATTCTCGCCAATCAGCCCGGCCCCGAGTCCTGGCCGATGACGGCGGCGACATGGATCCTGATGTACAAGAAACCGCAGGATCCCGCGGCCGCCGCCGAGGCGCTCAAGTTCTTCACCTGGGCCTATGACAAGGGCGCCAAGATGGCCGAGGACCTCGATTACATCCCGATGCCGAAGAATGTCGTCGACAGCGTCAAGAAGACCTGGGCGGCCGACGTGAAGGACGCATCGGGCAAGCCCCTCTACGCGATGGCCCGTTGAGTTGGTGCGCGTTGGGGAGGGCTCCGTCCTGGGGCCCTTCTCCTTTTGTTTGTATCCAAATGTGACTTGCACAGCGGCCAACGGGGCGCTTTTGATTTGGCTCTCCCCGCCACGTCCACAGGGAGAGCCTGGATGCAGCCCGCCAGGAGGCGATCCGTGGTTGACGTTGCGCTGCAGGGCGATGCGGTCGAGGCCGACCCAGTAGCGGCGCGGGCCAAGGCGCTCAACCGGCTGCGTGTCGGCGATATCATCTTCCGTGCTGTCACCCGCGCCGCAGCAATCGGGGTGCTCGTCATTCTCGGCGGCGTCATCATTTCCCTCATCGACGGGTCGCTGCCGGCCTTCCGCGCTTTCGGCCTCAATTTCCTGTTCGAGGAGCGGTGGAATCCCGTAACTGAGAGATTCGGGGCGCTCGCGCCGATCTACGGCACGCTTGTCACGTCGTTCATCGCCATGCTGATCGCGGTCCCGGTCGGACTGTTGATCGCTGTCTTCCTCACCGAGCTGTGCCCCATGTGGCTGCGGCGGCCGATTGGGATCGCCATTGAACTGTTGGCTGGCATCCCAAGCATCATCTACGGCATCTGGGGGCTGTTCGTATTCGCGCCGTTCCTGCAGGAGACCTTGCAACCTTTCCTGATTGCGACCTTCGGCAATATCCCCGTGCTGTCGGCGTTGTTCGCTGGGCCGCCCTACGGCATCGGAGTGCTAACTGCCGGCCTGATCCTCGCGATCATGGTGCTGCCCTTCGTCACTTCGATCTCGCGCGACGTGTTCGAGGCCGTGCCACCTGTGCTCAAGGAAGCCGCCTACGGCGTCGGCTGCACCACCTGGGAGGTCGTGCGCTACGTCGTGCTACCCTACACACGAGTCGGGGTCATCGGCGGCGTGATGTTGGGGCTCGGCCGGGCGCTCGGCGAAACCATGGCGGTGACGTTCGTCATCGGTAACGCGCACAAAGTTTCGCCCTCCCTGCTTGCACCCGGCACCACCATTTCTGCGACCATCGCCAACGAATTCACCGAAGCGGTCGGTGACCTCTATACATCATCGCTGATCGCGCTGGGTCTCATCCTCTTCGTCATTACTTTCATCGTGCTCGCGATAGCACGCTACATGCTGTTGCGCATCGAGCGGCGGATCGGGTGACGCCATGAACAGCAGGCTCTACGCCACCCGCCGCCGCCGAAACGGCATCATGCTGGGCCTGTCGCTTGCCGCGACGCTACTGGGGCTGGGCTGGCTGGTCGTGATTCTCGTTGTGCTTTTGTGGGAAGGCTTCAGCGGGCTTTCGCTCGCGGTTTTCACCGAGATGACACCGCCGCCCGGCGCCGATGGCGGGCTGCTCAATCCCATCTTCGGCAGCTTGATTCTGACCGTCCTGGCCGTGCTCATCGGCACGCCGATCGGAATCCTGGCCGGCACCTATATGGCCGAGTATGGCCGGTATGACCGGCTCACCTCGGTCGTGCGGTTCATCAACGACATCCTGCTCAGCGCGCCGTCGATCGTGGTGGGACTGTTCATTTACGAGATCATGGTGGCTCCGATGGGCCACTTCTCCGGGCTCGCCGGAGCGGTCGCGCTTGCCGTGATCGTCATTCCCGTCGTGGTGCGCACCACCGAGGACATGCTCATCCTGGTGCCGGACCAACTGCGCGAGGCCGCCATTGCGATTGGCATGCCGCGTGCCTTCGTCATCGGCAAGGTGTGCTATCGTGCCGCCAAGGCCGGCATGATTACGGGCGTGCTGCTCGCCATCGCCCGCATCAGCGGCGAGACCGCGCCGCTCCTCTTCACCGCCCTCAACAACCAGTTCTGGAGCACCAATCTCAACGCCCCGATGGCGAGCCTACCGGTCGTCATCTTCCAGTTCGCGCTCTCGCCCTACCAGGACTGGCAAAAGCTTGCTTGGACTGGGGCGCTGATCATCACGTTCACCGTGCTCGCGATCTCGATCACCGCGCGCGCACTTTCCGCAACGAGAAAGCCGTCATGAATGTCGCCTCCGCTTCGGTCGCCGTTCCCACGGTCACCCACGCGCCGATCAGCACAACCGGCCTGAACGAAAAGATTTCGATCCGAAATCTCGACTTCTATTATGGAACGAGCAAAGCGCTCAAAAGCATCAGCCTGCCGCTCTATGAAAAGAAAGTCACCGCCTTCATCGGCCCGTCTGGTTGCGGCAAGTCCACGCTGCTGCGTGTTCTCAACCGGATGTACGATCTCTATCCCAACCAGCGGGCCGAGGGCGATGTCGTGTTCGACGGCGAGGACATTCTTTCGCCCAAGCAGGATCTCAACCTCTTGCGCGCGCGCATCGGCATGGTGTTCCAGAAGCCGACGCCGTTTCCGATGTCGATCTACGAGAACATTGCGTTCGGCGTCAGGCTCTACGAAAAACTGCCGCGGTCGGAGCTGGATGGTCGGGTCGAGACATCGCTGCGCCGCGCCGCGCTCTGGGAAGAGGTGAAGGACAAGCTCAGCGCCAATGGGCTGAGCCTCTCCGGCGGGCAGCAGCAGCGCCTGTGCATCGCGCGCACCGTCGCGGTGCGGCCTGAGGTAATCCTGTTCGACGAGCCGTGCTCGGCGCTCGATCCGATCTCGACCGCCAAAATCGAGGAGTTGATCGACGAGCTCAAGGACGATTACACGATCGTGATCGTTACCCACAACATGCAGCAGGCGGCGCGCGTCTCCGACTTCACCGCCTTCATGTATCTCGGGGAGCTGATCGAGTTCGACACCACGAGCAAGATGTTCACCGCGCCCAGCGACCGACGCTCGCAGGACTATATCACCGGCCGCTTCGGCTAGACGGTTCGCCAGCCAGGACGAAACAGATGGTCATCTCCGATCATACCGCCAAGGCCTTCGACGTCGACTTGCAAGAACTCACCCGCATGGTGGCGGAGATGGGCGGTCTTGCAGAGAAGCAGGTTGCCGACGCGGTGGATGCGCTCGCGCGCCGTGATACCGATCGCGCGCAGCAGACGGTGGCCGCCGATCCCGATATCGATGCGCTGCAGGCTCAAATCGAGGAAAAAGCCGTGCTGACGATCGCCCGCCGGCAGCCGATGGCGGTCGACTTGCGGGAAGTCGTCGGCGCGCTGCGAGTTTCCAACGACCTTGAGCGTATCGGCGACCTTGCCAAGAACATTGGCAAGCGGGTCCTGGCTCTCGACGGCGAATTTCATCCAGCCAAGTTGATCCGCGGCGTCGAGCATATGGGCTCCATGGTTCTCGCCCAACTCAAGGAGGTGCTCGACAGCTACGCCCGCCATGATCTCAAGAAAGCGCTGGCGGTGTGGAACGGCGACGAGGAGGTCGACGCCATCTGTACGTCGCTGTTCCGCGAGCTGTTGACCTATATGATGGAGGATCCGCGCAACATCACCTTCTGCATTCATCTCATGTTCTGCGCCAAGAACATCGAGCGTATGGGCGATCACGCGACCAACATCGCGGAGACCGTTTATTACATGGTCGAAGGCCACGCCATGACCGATCAGCGGCCTAAGGGCGACACCACCGCCTTCGCCACGCTGGCAGCGGACAAATGATCGGGAGATGCTGAGCGCATGAAGCCCAATATCCTGATCGTGGAGGACGAGGAGGCGCTGGTTCTCCTCCTGCGTTACAACCTCGAGGCGGAGGGCTATGGCGTGGAGACCGTCGCGCGAGGCGATGAGGCGGATTTGCTGCTCAAGGAGCGCTCGCCCGACCTGGTCATTCTCGACTGGATGCTGCCCGGGCTCTCCGGTATCGAACTCTGTCGCCGGTTGCGGGCGCGCCCCGAGACCAAGCGGTTGCCAATCATCATGCTTACCGCCCGCGGCGAGGAGAGCGAGCGCGTGCGCGGACTGGCCACCGGCGCCGATGACTACATCGTCAAGCCGTTCTCGGTTCCGGAATTGAGCGCTCGCGTGCGGGCCCTGTTGCGGCGCGCGGCGCCCGAGCGCCTCGCCGACGTGTTGTCCTTCGGCGAGCTCGAGGTGGACCGGGAGAAGAAACGCGTCTCGCGCGCCGGCCGCGCGATCGATCTCGGCCCGACCGAATACCGTCTGCTCGAATTTCTCATGGAGCGCCCCGGCCGCGTCTTCTCGCGCGAACAGCTGCTTAACGGGGTATGGGGCAGCCAAATCTATATCGACGAGCGCACCGTGGACGTGCATGTCGGCCGACTGCGCAAGGCGCTCAACCGCGGCTACGATACGGATCCGATCCGAACCGTGCGGGGCGCCGGCTACGCGCTCGACGATCGGTTCGGGAAGATGGGATGAACCAGCGCATTTGGCGGTTGACGTGGCTGGGTCCGCACCCGCGTCACTCGCAGTCTATCCTGCGCCAGAATGGCTGGGCCAACGTTGAGCCTACCCCCGCAATGACCGCCGCTCGCGGCGCATGTGCGGCGCCTGATAGGCGACCCGTGAATGATAGGCGCAATAGGGGAGCCCGGTGATGGTCTGCCCTCCGCAAAAGAAGAAATCGGGCTGCCCGGGATCGCCGATCGGCCAGCGGCAAGTCTCCTCCGTGAGCTCGAGCAAGGTGCGGCGCTGGCCCAGCGGGATGACGTTGTCGAGCAACTCCGGCTCGGGCTCGACGTCGAGTTCGTAGGCGTGAGCGAGCGCGGTGTTGCCGCGTATCGACGGCCGCGAGACTCGCAGCATGTGCGAATGGACGCGCGGCTTGCGCGGGCGGGGAGCAGCGGAGGACGGCGACTTGGCGCGGCCCGAAAGGCCGAGCCGGTGCACCTTGCCGATCACCGCATTGCGAGTGATGCCGCCAAGCTCCGCGGCGATTTGACTCGCCGACAGCCCGTCGGCCCACAGCTTCTTCAGCATTTCAACGCGTTCATCGGTCCAGGTCATGGCTAAATCCTCGCCAGCCGTCACGGCGGAGAAGTCCGGACAGAATCCGACTGCGGGTCTGGGCAACGATCAGTTGGCCCGACGCATACCCCCGCCACCGATTTACGCTAGTAACTGTCCGCCGCACGAAATGTCGTATTCGACAATGGAAAAGCTACAATATGGCGGGAGTCGGGCGCAAGAGTCCGATCGGCCTGCGTCCACATGTTCTGTCCGCGTTAAGGCCATGCGTCCACACTTATCTGCACGGCTGTGTATTGCGCGAGCATATAACGGCGTCGCCATGGCGTCCCCCATCGTGTTGACAGGGGACGGCGCAGCAATAGAATACCTTACGGTGCCGCCCGCAGAGGCGGCACATTTCGTTTCCACGGATTGTCGGTTCCTCGATGAGTAACACCCAAACCTCGCATTTGCTGCCGACCTACGCGCGCGTCGATCTTGCCTTCGAGCGCGGCGAGGGCGCGTGGCTCATAGCGACGAGCGGCGAGCGTTACCTCGATTTCACCTCCGGGGTGGCGGTCAACGCACTTGGCCATGCCCACCCGCACCTCGTCGAGGCGATCACCAAGCAGGCCAACAGGGTCTGGCACGTGTCAAATCTCTACCGCATCCCCGAGAGCGAGCGGGTTGCCGAGAGGCTGTGCGCCGCGAGCTTTGCGGACGTGGTGTTCTTCTGCAATTCGGGCGCCGAGGCTATGGAATGCGCGATCAAAACGGCGCGCAAATATCAGTCGGCGAGCGGCCGGCCCGAACGCTATCGTATGATTACCTTCGAGGGCGCCTTCCACGGACGCACGCTCGCGACCTTGGCCGCCGGCGGCCAGAAGAAATATCTCGACGGCTTCGGTCCGGTCGTCGACGGGTTCGACCAGGTCCCGTTCGCCGACCTCGAGGCGACCAAGCGCGCCGTCGGGCCGCAAACCGCCGCGATCCTGATCGAGCCCATCATGGGCGAGGGCGGCGTGCGCGTGGTGCCGAATGAATTTTTGCGGGCGCTGCGGCGGCTGTGCGACGAGCACGGCTTGCTGCTGGTGTTCGACGAGGTGCAGACCGGCATCGGCCGAACCGGGGAACTGTTCGCCTATCAGCGCTGCGGTGTCACCCCCGACATCATGGCACTTGCCAAGGCCTTGGGCGGCGGCTTTCCACTCGGCGCGTGCCTCGCCACCAGCGAGGCCGCCAAGGGCATGACCACGGGCACGCACGGCTCGACTTTCGGCGGCAATCCGCTGGCAATGGCGGCCGCGAGCGCCTTGCTTGACGTGGTACTCGCCGATGGATTTCTCGAGCGCGTGCGCCGGGTGTCTCTTGTGCTTAAGCAAAAGCTCGCGGAGATCAAGGACCGCTATCCCACGATCATTGCCGAATTGCGCGGCGAGGGGCTTCTGGTCGGATTGCGAGCGGCGGTTCCCAGCGCCGAGCTGGTCGACGAGCTGCGGGCGGAGAAGATGATCACGGCCGCGGCCGGCGATAACGTGGTACGGTTTTTGCCGCCGCTGATCGTGAGCGAGGAGGAGGTTGCCGAAGCGGTTCGCCGACTCGAGCGCGCCTGCGCCCGCATCGCCAAGACGCAGGAACGACCGCAGAAGGTGGGAGCGGCTGTATGAAGGGCCGCGACTTTCTTGACTTGATCGACATCCCTGCGCAAGAGCTGCGCGGGATGATCGAAGTGAGCCGCGCCATGAAGGCGCGGCGCGAGCGCGGTCCGCGGCCACTCGAGGGGCGCACGCTGGCCATGGTCTTCGACAAGCCCTCGACGCGCACGCGGGTCTCCTTCGATGTCGCCATGCGCCAACTCGGAGGCGCAGCCATCCTGCTGACCGGCCAGGAAATGCAACTCGGCCGGGGTGAAACCATCGCCGACACGGCGCGGGTGCTTTCGCGCTACGTCGATATCATCATGATCCGCACGCTCGATCACGACATGCTCGTCGAGCTCGCGCGTCATGCCACCGTGCCGGTGATCAACGGTCTGACCCGCCGCTCGCACCCCTGCCAAGTGCTCGCCGACGTCATGACGTTCGAGGAGCATTGCGGGCCGATCCGCGGCAAGACCGTGGCCTGGACCGGCGATGCCAATAACGTGCTCACCTCCTGGATGCACGCCGCCCAGCGCTTCGATTTCCGCCTGCGCGTGGCCACCCCGCCCGAACTCGCCCCGAAAAAATGGCTGCTTGACTGGGTCAAAAGTTCAGGCGTCGCGATCCATATCGGTAGCGAGCCCGAGGAGGCGGTTAGGGGCTCCGATTGCGTGGTGACCGATACGTGGGTTTCGATGGGGGACAAGGACGGCCAACGTCGCCACAACCTGCTCAAGCGCTACCAGGTCAATGCCCGCCTGATGGCGCTGGCGAACCGGGATGCGGTGTTCATGCACTGCCTGCCCGCCCATCGTGGCGAGGAGGTCACGGACGACGTGATCGACGGGCCGCAATCGATCGTCTTCGACGAGGCCGAGAACCGCCTGCACGCCCAAAAAGGCATTTTGGCGTGGTGCTTGAACGCACGGTAACTTGGTGCTCGCGCTGAAAATCAAAGCCGGCGGGCATCTTTCGCCGCTCGGCACTATATTGAAGCCATCATGTCCGATCCCCACATCGAAATTCCAGTACGCGCGCCGGCAGCGACCTCCGTCGACGACACGATCTTGCCCTTCAAGGTCGAGGCGCTCGATCTGCGTGGCCGGGTCGTGCGCTTTGGTCCGGCGATCGACGCGATCTTGTCGCGTCACCGCTATCCCGCCCCGGTGGCGAAGCTTTTGGGCGAGGCCATTGTGCTCGCCGTGCTGCTTGGCTCCACCTTGAAATTCGAAGGCCGTTTCATTCTCCAGACCCAGAGTGACGGGCCGGTGCGGATGTTGGTCATCGACTACACCACGCCCGGCCAGGTGCGCGGCTGCGCCCGCTTTGATGCAGCCCGGGTTGCGGAGGCCATGGCAATTGGCGCGGCTGATCCAGGCGCGCTGCTCGGCCGTGGGCATCTGGCCATGACCATCGACCAGGGACCGGATACTGCCCGCTATCAGGGCATCGTGGCGCTCGAGGGCAAGGGGCTCGAACACGCGGCGCACGAGTATTTTCTTCGCTCGGAACAGATCCCCACGCGAGTGCGCTTGGCTGTCGCCGAGGAGCTGCGCTCGGGCGCAGACGGTGCGCGCCATTGCTGGCGGGCTGGCGGGCTGCTGTTGCAGTTCTTGCCGCAGTCGCCCGAGCGGGCGCGGCGCGCAGATCTCGATCCAGGCGACGTGCCGGAGGGGATTGAGGTTAAGGCCGCGCCCGAGGACGACGCCTGGGTCGAAGGCCGCGCGCTGGTGGCGAGCGTCGAGGATGTCGAACTGCTCGATCCCAACACGTCCGCCGAGCGCCTGCTCTACCGGCTATTCAACGAACGCGGCGTGCGGGTCTTCCGCAGCCGCGACTTGCAAGCGCAGTGCTCGTGTTCGCGCGAGCGGGTCGAACGGATGCTGCGCAGCTTTTCCCAGGATGACCGCGACCACATGGTGGAGAAGGGTAAGATCACCGTCACCTGCGAGTTCTGCAACTCGACTTACGTGTTCGAGCCCGACGACGTGGCGGAGCGCACGCCGTCGGCATGAGGGCGGGCGCGGCTGAATGCCGGCGGTCGGCCTCGTGGGAGCGCGTCAATTGATCGTTCGCTCGCGCTGCGGGGTGTCGAGCGAGAAGGCTGGAATGTCGATGTCGAATTGCTCCCCGGCGGCGGTCACCATGCCGTAAGTTCCGGTCATGAAACCCGAGGGCGTGGGCAGCGGCACGCCGCTCGTATATTCGAAATTTTCGCCGGGCTTGAGCACCGGCTCCTCGCCGACGACGCCTGCCCCGCGCACCTCCTGCAGCCGACCGAGCGCGTCGGTGATGCGCCAATGACGCGTCTTCAGCTGCACGGTCTCAGCCCCGCGATTGGTCAGCGTGATGGTATAGGCCCAGAAGAAATAGCCGTTCTCGGGCGAGGATCGCTCGGGCAGGAAGCGGGGCGTGGCGATGACCTCGATCTGCCGGGTCATGGCCCGATACGCTGCTTTGGCGGCATCCATTGTCAGCCCTCTACCCCGGGCGCTTCGTCGCATGTGCGGCCGTAGTGAACAGCTTCAGCGCCCGGCCTGCAACCGTCGCGATGACGTGACTCCCAAGCCGGGCAAAGGCCTACTAGATTTAGCTGTGTCCCTTATTGCGCGAAAGATCGCCTGGAATGCATGCCCTCGTGGTCACCACCGGACGCGATCTGCGGCTCGATTTGTTCCGCGGAATCGCGCTCTGGCTGATCTTCCTCGACCATATCCCCTCGAACCTGGTCGCTTGGGGCACCATCCGTAATTACGGCTTCAGCGACGCGACTGAAATTTTCGTCTTCGTCTCCGGTTACACCGCCGCCTTCGTCTATGGCAGGGAAATGCGCGAACGCGGCTTTCTCATCGCCGGTGCCCACATCCTGCGGCGGGCCTGGCAAATCTACGTCGCCCACGTGTTCCTATTCGCCATCTATCTCGCCGAAATCTCCTACGTCGCCACCAGTTTCGAGAACCCGCTCTATGCCGAAGAGATGAACATTCTCGATTTTCTAAAGCAGCCGGAGGTGACGATCGTCGAGGCGCTGCTGCTCAAGTTCAAGCCCGCCAATATGGACATCCTGCCGCTTTACATCATTCTGCTGCTGTTGTTTCCGCCGACGCTGTGGTTGCTGCAGTTTCGATCCTCGCTGGCGCTGGGCGCCTCGGTGCTGCTCTACGTGTTTACGTGGACCTTCAACTGGAACCTGCCGAGCTATCCCAGCGGGCACTGGTACTTCAATCCATTCGCCTGGCAATTGCTGTTCGTGTTCGGCGCTTGGTGCGCACTGGGGGGAGCGCAGCGGCTCGCGACCGTCTTGCAATCACGAGTGACGTTGTCGATCGCGGCGGCCTACCTGCTATTCGCGTTCGTCATCACGCTGACCTGGTATCTGCCATACATGAGCCAGTACGTTCCGCATTGGCTGGAGGAGTTGATCTACCCGATCGACAAGGTCAATCTCGACGTCCTGCGCTTTGCGCATTTCCTCGCGCTGGCGGTGGTGACGGTCAGATTCCTGCCGCGCGACTGGCCGGGGCTCAAATCGCGCTGGGCTTGGCCGCCGATCGTCTGCGGGCAGCACTCGCTGGAAATCTTCTGCCTGGGCGTGTTCCTGTCCTTTGCCGCGCATTTCGCCATGGTCGAGGTATCAGGCGCCATCTGGATGCAATTCCTGCTCAGCGCGCTGGGCATTGTCGCCATGGTTGCGGTTGCCGGCCTGCTAAGCTGGTATAAGAGGGCAGAAGGACGTAGTCCCGGATCGCGCCCGAAAAAGACGCCGGACGCGGACCTCGCGGGAGGCGAGGCATGAGAACGCCCATTGCGGTGGCCGCCTTGGCTGCGGCCCTTTCTATCGCGACCGGCGCGGCCTTTGCCGCCGAGCCCTGCGACATCCCCGGCTATTTGTTGCTGGGAAACAACGAGTTGAAGCACGTCGCCGAGGCCGTCCAGAAGGAGAAAAAGCTCACCATCGCCGTGGTCGGAACCGGCTCCTCTATTCTCGCCGGTCCTGACGGCCCGCGTTCGGCCTATCCGGCGCGGCTCGAGGCGGTGCTCAAGCAGAAGCTTCCTTCGGTCGTGGTCAAGGTGGTCAGCCTCGTCAGAACGCGCATGACCACCGAGGACCTGGCCCGGGGAATGGAAAAAATGCTCGTCGACGAGAAGCCCGACCTGGTCATATGGCAAACGGGCACTCTCGACGCGATCCGCAGGATCGACCCCGATGAGTTCAGGGCGGCGCTTGAGGACGGGGTCGAAACGCTGCACAAGGGCGGCGCCGACGTCATTTTGATGAACATGCAGTACAGCCCCCGCACCGACATCATGGTTCCGCTCGGCCCATACGCGGACAACATGCGGGTGGTGGCGCAGCAGCACGAGATCCCGCTGTTTGACCGGCTTGCCATTATGCGGCATTGGTCCGATACCGGCGCGTTCGACCTCTATGCCGCCGGAAAGGATAACGTGCTCGCCCAGCGCGTGCACGATTGCATCGGCCGAGGCATTGCCTCTATGATTATCGACGCCGCCCATTTGCATCCCGAATCGAAGGCGGCTCAATAAACAGGCGTCAAAGGAAAAAACTCCAGAGGACCAAACGCACATCATGCATTGTCGGCTGTTTTTGGGTCGTACGGCTCTACTCGGGGCCGTTGCGACAGCAGTTCTCATTGCGCTCGCTCCGGCGCGGGCGCAGACGTCTGGGCCGACCGCGGCTCCGGCCGCTCTGTCATCCTCGGCGGCGGCGCGGCAGCCCGCCTGCGCGGTAGCGGCCGAACAAGTGCGGTTTGATCGCCCATTGCCGCGGATCGGGCGCCTGCTTGCGAGCGGCAAGCCGATCAAGATCGTGGCGCTCGGCTCGTCATCCACCTATGGCGCGGGCGCAAGCACGTCCGCTGCATCCTATCCGAGCCGGCTCGCCGAGGAGCTTGCCCACCGTTTCCCAGGGCACGAGATCACCGTGTTGAACCGCGGCGTCAACGGCGACGATGCCGAGGGCATGCTCGCGCGGCTCGACACCGCCGTCACCGTCGAAAAGCCGGATCTGGTGCTGTGGCAGCTCGGCACGAATTCGCTGCTGCGGGAGAAGGCGCTGCCGCCGCACGCCTCGCTGGTGCGCGCAGGCCTGGCACGCATCAAAGCGACGGGGGCCGAAGTCGTATTGATCGATCCGCAATATGCGCCGCGCGTCCTCGCCAAGCCGCATGTCGAGGACATGATTTCGCTGATTGCCACGGCCGCAAAGGCCGAGCATGTGCCACTCTTTCACCGCTTCGATCTGATGCGGCACTGGTACGAGACGGATCACCTGCCGTTCGAGACGTTCGTGTCTTCTGACGGGCTGCACATGAACGACTGGAGCTATGCCTGCCTGGCCAAGGCGCTGGGCATGGCGATCGCCGAGGCCGCGACGCGGCCGACGGCCACCGCGATAGGTCGCAGGTAGTGCCGTAGGTTAAGGACGGCACACCTTCCGTCTTCGCTCGCTCACGCCGCCTTCAGCGCCGTGAGCAAATCCTCGACCAGGTCGTCCGGATGCTCGAGGCCGCATGAGAGCCGCACCAGCCCGTCGCTGATGCCGAGCTGGGCGCGGGCAGCCGGCGTCAAGCGCTGATGTGTCGTCGTTGCCGGGTGGGTGATCAAGCTCTTGGCGTCGCCGAGATTGTTGCTGATGCGGATGAGCTTGAGCGCGTCCTGGAAGCGGAACGCGGCCGCCTTTCCTCCCTTGATCTCGAACGCGACTAGCGTCGAGCCCCCCTGCATCTGCCGGCGCACGATCTCGGCTTGTGGATGATCGGGCCGGCCCGGATAGATCAGGCGCGAAATCTTCGGATGCTCGGCGAGCGCGACCGCGACTGTCGCCGCCGTGTCGGTCTGCCGGCGCACGCGCACGCAAAGCGTCTCCAGGCCTTTGAGCAGGACCCAGGCGTTGAACGGGGACATCGACGGGCCGGTCTGGCGGATCGGCACGGCGATGTGATCTTGAATGAATTTTTCGGAGCCGAGAATGACGCCGCCGAGGCATCGCCCCTGGCCGTCGATGTGTTTGGTGGCGGAATAGACCACGCAGTCGGCCCCCAATTCGAGCGGGCGCTGGAACAGCGGCGTCGAGAACACGTTGTCGACGACCAGCGTTGCGCCCGCCGCATGCGCGATCTCGGCGATCGCCTTGATGTCGAGCACGTCCAGCGCCGGATTGGTCGGGGTTTCGAGAAAGAAGGTCTTGGTGTTCGGACGCACCGCCTTGCGCCACTGATCGAGGTCCGTGCCGTCGACCAGCGTCGAGGCGACGCCGTAGCGAGGCAGGTGCTCCTCGACGACGTAGAGGCAGGAGCCGAACAGAGCTTTCGACGACACGATATGATCGCCGACTTTGACCTGTCCCATCAGCGCGGTGGTGACCGCCGCCATCCCGGTTGCGGTCGCGCGCGCCGCCTGTGCGCCTTCGAGCGCGGCCATGCGCTGCTCGAACATGGTGACCGTGGGATTGGAAAAGCGTGAATACTGATAGCCCGGCTCCTCGTTCTTGAAGCGCTTTTCCGCGCTCAAGGCGCTGTCGTAGACGTAACCTTGGGTGAGGAAAAGCGCCTCCGACGTTTCGCCGAACTGCGAGCGCAGGATTCCGGCATGCACGAGTTCGGTCTCGGGGCGGTAGCTTCGCTTGGCTGACGCGGACATCTGGGTCTCCTTTGCCCAACAAAAATCCCGGCCGGAAAAGCTCCGCCGGGTCCTACGCGTCCCCGGCCTTTTAGCGACTTGTTTTACGTGGCTGCAAGCCGGCCGGCTCAAATGACCACGGGATAAATATGCTCTAGCGCGGCCGATGTCTTTTCGTCAAGCCAGCGTTCGGCTAGTAACCTTGAATCCAGCACTAGATGTTCCGGCGTCATCGGGGGCTTTGCGTCTTGTCGCTCGCCTTGGCAGTCGACCAAAAAGGCATCCTGCCCGACCATATGATCGCGGTGCTGGTGCGCGACGGCGCTATTCTACGCGCCTACGACCTCGTCCCCGATCAGATCCAGCCTGCAAGTCTCGATCTGCGCCTCGGTGAAGTGGCTTACCGCGTGCGCGCGAGTTTTTTGCCAGGTCCGGACACGACGGTTGCCGAGCGCATCGACGAACTCAAGCTGCACGAGATCGCGCTGGGTGATGGCGCCGTGCTCGAAACCGGTTGCGTCTACATCGTGCCGCTGATCGAAAGTCTGGCCTTGCCCGATGACATCGCCGCCGCCGCCAATCCCAAAAGCTCGACCGGCCGGCTCGACGTCTTCACCCGCGTGATCGCCGACGAGACCCGCGGCTTCGACCACATCTCGGCGGGCTATCACGGCCCGCTTTACGCCGAGATCAGCCCGCGTACATTTCCAGTGCTGGTGCGCGAAGGCTCCCGTCTGTCCCAGATCCGCTTCCGTCGCGGCAACGCGCTGCTCGACGCCGAAACCCTGCGCGCGCTCCACGGGTGCGAGCGCTTGGTGAATGACGACGACGCTGACGTCAGCGAAGGAATCGCAGTGGGCGTCGATCTTTCCGGGCTTGGTCCCGATGGCCTCGTCGGCTACCGCGCCAAACGCCACACCGGCGTTATCGACGTCGAGCGCCGGGCGGGCTACGACGTCGCCGATTTCTGGGAACCGATGCGCTCCCGTAAGCAGCGCAATCTCATTCTCGACCCCGGCGAGTTCTACATCCTCGCCTCGAAAGAGGCCGTTCAGGTGCCGCCCGACTACGCCGCCGAGATGGTGCCGTTCGACCCGCTAGTGGGCGAGTTTCGCGTGCACTATGCCGGCTTCTTCGATCCCGGCTTCGGCTACGCGGGCGCCGGCGGGGGCGGTGCGCGCGCGGTACTGGAGGTGCGCTCGCGCGAAGTGCCATTCATCCTCGAACACGGCCAGATCGTGGGGCGGCTCGTTTACGAAAAGATGCTGGCGCGACCGCACTCGCTTTACGGGGAGCGCATCGGCTCGAACTACCAGGCGCAAGGCCTCAAGCTGTCCAAGCATTTTCGGACATGATGTCCTTAGTCCCAACCGGCCGTCGCTTGCTGGCGCGTGTCGGCCCTGCATGCCGCTTTAGGAATTATTTCGGAAGGCGTTGGTTTGTGAGCTACTTCACATATGGCGGACTCGTTTGGGTGCAGGCTCGGGTCGAGGCATGCGGCGTTTGTCGCCGAGAGAAAAAAACCGCGTCTGGCGTGAGGCAAAGCGATCCAGCGCGGGGACGTGCCCGCAGAGGGTGCCATGAAACGAATAGCGATGGTTGCGCTGACGACCGCGGCGCTGCTGGGTCTGGCAGGGGCGCCCACAGGCGATGCGCTGGCGCAGCGCAGAATCCAGCTCGCCTTCAACGCCGAGCCGGCGAATGCCAGGTACACCCAACAGCATGTGATCGATGTGGGCGACGTGCCCGGCCATCAGCTTCGGATTTTCGAGGTTCGCCACACCTATCCAAACCCGCTCGTGATCAACGGGCTTAAAATCGTGGAGTCGTGGACGCGCGGCGTCTCCGACTACACCAACAACAATGGACCGGCCGTCGTCTATCACGTGTATGTCGCGGAAAATGGCGACAAGTTCTTCGTCCAGAGCTCGACCCTGGCGGTACAAAACCCGGGGTCGACCGCGTTCACCGCCACCACGGTCGGGCCCATCAGCGGCGGCACAGGCATGCTCGCCGCACTCCAGGGCCTTGTGCGAATGTCGATAAGGGCCGATCCCACAGCAGGGGTGAACGAGATGCAGATTGAACTCGAATATTGGCTTTCACGCTAGCGGGCTTTGCTCATCGCGCACGCGCGTCGCGATATCGATCGCCTCCAAACGCGGACGTCGCTTCCTGTTTGATGCGCCCAGCGAGCAGCTCCGGTGTGCCAATGAGCGACATCGCCTTCTGGCCCGCAGACGAATAAGATCGCTTCCCTGATCTGATGGAGCCAACGACCGGCTGTGTGGCGGCGACCGGCTCATCGGACATAACAAGCCGTAAGCAGGGGGAGGACTGCCATGCGACGGACTGCCGTATTGGGGTTGATCCTGGCGCTGATCGCGGTTGTCGGTGTGCCGCACGGGCGTGCGGGCGATTTTCCCTCGCAGCCCATCCGCCTGATCATCGGCTTCCCGCCGGGTTCGGCGGCCGATATCACCGCCCGCGTCGTCGGCGCCGCCATGAGCGAGACGCTCGGCCAGCAGGTGGTGGTGGAAAGCCGGCCGGGCGCCGGCAGCAGCCTGGCGGCGGAGTTCGTCGCTCGTTCCCCAGCGGACGGCTACACGCTGTTCATCGGCACGTCGTCGAATCTCACGAACGCGGCCATCAATCCCAATCTCCGCTTCGACTTCGCCAAGGATTTCGCGCCGGTGACGCCACTCACCGTCCTGCCGCTCATCCTCGCGGTTCATCCCTCGCTGGGCGTATCGAGTGTCAAGGAGCTCATCGAATTGGCGAGGTCCAAGCCCGGCGAACTCACTTACGCGTCGGTCGGGCCCGGCACCGTGCCGCATCTCTCCACTGAGCTCTTCAGCGTGCGCGCGAAGATCAAGCTCGTTCATGTGCCCTACCAGGGCAGCCCGCCTGCAGTCACCGATCTCCTGGCCGGTCGCGTTTCGATGATGCTCGGCGTCGCCTCGACGATCATGCCGCACGTGGAAGCAGGGCAGCTCAAGGCCCTTGCCTCGAGTTCGGCCAAGCGGGCGCACTTCGCGCCAAACCTGCCGACCATGGCCGAGGCCGGGCTGCCCGATTTCGAAGCGGGCGTGTGGTTCGGTCTCGTGACGCCCGCCGGCACGCCTCGCGCGGTGATCGACAAGCTCAGCGCTGCCGCCAACGCGGCGCTCGCTTCCGAGGAGGTCGTCGGCAAACTCAGAGCGCAAGGATTCGAGCCGCTGGGCGGGCCGCCCGACGAATTTGCCCGATTCGTTGCGCGTGAGACCGTGAAATGGGCTGCCGCCGCCGAGGCTGCCGGGTTGAAGAAGCAGTAGTCGCCCCCGACGGAGAGATGCATCCCGCGGGTCGAGCCGTCCGGCTGTGGAAATAGACTGAATGCGGGGTCGGCACCCCAGCGTGCCGGATCGGTTGCCGCCTAACAAGAACGAAACCCCCGACGTCAGCGCGAATTTGGCGGCGACCTGCCGGTGGTGGATGAGGACGACAGGGTCGTCGGGGTGCTCAGTGAAGCGGACCTCGTCCGGCGCACGGAAATCGCGACTATTCTTTTCACTCTTGCCTTCCTCTCTTCGCACTTATGCGAAGCCTCAGCTCATTCCCGTGCAAGTGGGATCCACCAGGGCGTTTACGCGCGTCTTCGACGCGCTATGGGCCGCGGTCCGTAGCTCTGGGTCCCCGCTTTCGTGGGGACGAGCGGAGTGGAATTCATTGATGCGATGTGTCCTCGCCCGGAATCAAGGCTGATAGCGTCCGCCGAAGGCCGGTTGGCTCTGGCCGAGTCCGGGCAACTCCCACACGCCTGCGCCGCCGGGGTTTTTGTCGGCGTCAATATGGGCGTTGATGAGATAGGGCCGGCGCGAGGCGAGCGCGGTTCGCAGCGCGTCGGAAAGATCGGCCGGGCGGTCGACGTTCACGCCTTCGACGCCGGCCGAACGCGCCATTGCGGCAAAGTCTGGATTGTACGGCGCGCCAGTCCCCGGATGGCGGAAGTCGGTCACGAGCTCGCGACCGTTGAGATAGCCGCGCTGTAATCCGCGGATCGAGGCATAGGCAAAATTATTCCACACGACCCAGATCACCGGCAGGTCGTATTCGACGGCGGTCCCCAACACGCTCGCGTGCATGAAAAAGGCGCCGTCACCGCAGACGGAAACGCAGGGCCGCTCCGGCGCGGCGAACTGCGCGCCCAACACCCCAGCGACACCGAATCCCATCGGGCCGAAGCCCATCGAGCCGATCAGCGACTCCGGTCGCCGCGGTCGGCAAAACTGGATCAGCCAGTTGTGATGGACGCCGATGTCGCTCACCACAATGGCATCCTCGGGCAACACCTTGTCGATCTCGTGCGCGGCGCGTTGCGGATTGATGGGTGAAGCCTCATCGACAAAGCCGGGGGCGATAAACGCGTTCCATTCGCGGCGATAGCCGTCGATGGTGTCGAGCCATTTTGCGCGCGCGGCGGCAACATCCCCAATGCCATCGCGGCATTCGACCTCCGCCAGCAGTTGTCGGAGAAACGTGCGCACATCTGCCATCAGCCCGAGCGCGACCGGATAATTGCGGGCGATCTCGTCGGGATCGATGTCGACGTGGATGAGCTTGGTCGGCGGGATGGTGAACGAGTAGCCCGGCAGCCAAGAGCTCGACGTGCGATCGTCGAAGCGTACGCCGAGCGCCAGCAGCACATCGGCAGTGCGTGCGGCATGGTTGGCCTGATACGACCCGTTGCGGGCAACAAGGCCGAGCGCCAGCGGATGGCGGGCATCGATGGCGCCGGTGCCGCTTGCCGACCAGGCAACCGGAATGCGCAGGCGCTCCGCCACGTGCAACAAATCGCCTGCCGCACCGCCATATTTGACGCCCTGGCCTACCAGCATGACGGGCCGCTTGGCCGCAAGCAGCATGTCGACCGCCTTGGTCACGCCGTCAGGATCGGCGCCGCAGCGGCACGAGATATTGGCGGTCCACTCTTCCGGTTTCGGCGTTTCCTCGGCGGCCGCTTCTTTAAAGATGTCGAAGGGAACATCGAGCACGACCGGTCCCGGCCGTCCCGTCACCATCGTCTTCCACGCTTGCCGGATCGCCAGCGGCACCATGTCGCCGCGCGTGGGCTGAAACACGCGCTTGCAATAGGCGCGCACCGTGGATGGGAAGTCCGCCTGGTAATGGCGATAGAGCTCTTGAAACGCGCCGCGGTTGAATTGGCCGGTCGGCACATTGCCGGTCACCGCCAGAAAGGGAACGGAATCGAGATAGGAGTTGGCGAGCGCAATCGGCAGATTGGCGGAACCCGGACCGCAGGAGGTGAAGGTCGCGGTCGGTTTGCCGCACACACGGTAGTAGACGTCCGCCATGAATCCGGCGACGCTCTCGTGGTGGACGGACACCGTCTTGATGTCGTCCGCGCGCTCGTAGAGCGCGTCGATAAAGCCGATATTTCCGTGGCCGCACAGGCCGAAGACGTAAGGCACCTTTTCGCGCACGAGATAATCGACGATCACCTGACCGCCGTCGAGCATGTTCTTGGACATCGGCTTGTTCTTCGCTGTTATTCTGGCTTGATATTGGCGTCTCTGATGATCTGCGTATAGCGCGCAAGCTCCGCCTTCAGATAGGCGGCCCATTCCTCGGGCGCGGTGGCGAGTGGCGCCATTCCCTGCGAATCGAGCTGTGCCACGACGTCCGGCGCCGCAACCGCTTTCGCCACCTCCTCCCGCAAGCGCTTGGCAATCGGCGCTGGCGTATTGCTCGGCGCGAGAATGCCAACAGGGGATAATTTATTCGATCACCTCGACGGCGCTACGCTGACGCTCCGTCTGCTGACGCTTTGCCTCGGGACACCCCTCCGGCGTGCGAAACACCATGGTCGGCAGCGGCGCGTTCCGATATGCCGCCCTTCGACGCTGATATTGCAGCTCCTGCCGATCTGCCTCATAACATTCCGAGAGCTTGCTGTGCTCCAGATCCTGAAACCCAGCCGCTTCCGGAGAAGGGATGTCATTGAACCGAATCGACGCCACAAGGCGGAACGATGAATCGGGAAGCTTGAAATTATCCGGCGCTGGAAACGGCTGCGACTGCTGAAGCAGCAAGAGCGCTACCCTGCCGAGGTCGGGGTCAACGGTTACGATCCGAGTTCCCGGAAGCACCCAGCCGGAGCGATTTATATTCAATTCGAACTTCACGACGCCAATCTTGCCGCGGGTCCTAATCGCGGGAAGATAACGTTTGTTGTGCTCGAGCTCCGCGGCGATCTGGTTCCTCCACTCCAGGAGTGCAGAAAAATCAGACCCAGGGCCATCTCGCGCGACCGCGGTCTCGCCACCGGCGGACATCAAAGCCGCTAGGACAAAGAGGCGGAGCAGTCGCGAGGTCAGCATCTCCAACCAGGGGCGAATGGAAGCAATGTTTGGAGTGATCCTTTCACGACAATATGTCGGAAATGGTTGCTGATCTAGGTCAAGATGAGGAACTTGGTCTTTCCACGAAAGCGGTAGAAGCTCCCGCATACCTGACCTGCGGTCCTGCGCCCGTGGGTGCCGAATTGCGCCAAAATGTGATGGCCATCACATCCCGCCAGCGCGGGATGTGAAATGGTCTTGATCAAGGCGAGCCGGACGCCCCTACGACTCCCCCGTCCCCCAGGGTGATCCGAATACGCCGAGAGGGTCAATCTAGCCCCGCTTCGGCGGGGCTTTTTGCTTTCTCGGCGGCGAACCAGAGTTGGCCAGGCGGCCAGCTATTTGCCCTGGGGAATTGGCGGCTCGACTCGGTGCTTGGGCTGAGACTAGGGGCTTTTGCGCCCTAATCAATCACCGAGGTCGAGCCACGCGAATTCTCTCTCTTTCGAAGAAGGCGCGCGAGTCGTTTTGGCCAAAGCCGTAAACAGCAGGTTAATCCCTCAAAACGGATTCCGTGATGGGGGGCGGGTTGCGGCTAAACCTGCGAGCTGGATTATTGCTGCTTGGCGGAACGTTGCCGTGAAGAGACAAAAGGGCGTGACTCATTCCGGTTTGATTCCGTGCGCATCGATGAATTTGGCCCAGTTTGCGATCTCGTTTTCGAGCTTCGTCTTTAGGACCTTGCCCGGCGCATAGGCCGGTTCGATATCGAGATTGGCCAGCCGTTCGCGCACATGCCGATGCGAGAGCGCTGCCGATACCGCCTTGTCCAACTTGGCCTTGACCACATCCGGAAGGCCGATGGGAGCGAAGATTCCGAACCAGAAGCGCAAATCCACGTCCGCGGTCTTGACGCCGGCTTCTTTCAGGGTCGGAACGCTCGGCAGCACCGGTGACCGCTCCGAGCTCGTGACCGCGAGTCCCTTGATCTTGCCCGTTTCGACCAGGCCTTTCGCGACCTGGATGGACGCCATGTTGATGGCCACGTGGCCCGCGATCACATCGTTCATCGCCGGCCCGCCGCCCTTGTAGGGAACGTGAACCGCCTCCATTCCGGTGGCCGCCTTTATCACTTCAAAGGTCAGATGCGAGACGCTGCCGATACCGGCGGAGGCGTAATTCATTTTCTGCGGCAATGTGCGCGAATAGGCGATGAGTTCCGCCACCGAGTTGGCTTTCACGTTGTTGGCGACTGCCAGAACCAGCGGCGAAGTGGCGACAGACGCGATTGCATCGTACTGCTTGACCGGATCGAACGACGATGCGGTCTTCTTGTAGAGAGCTTGGCTGATGCCGAGCGCGTTCTCGGCCATCAGCAGCGTGTAGCCGTCCGGGTCTGAACTGGCGACGTAGTTCCAGGCAATGTAACCGCCGCCCCCCGGCTTGTTCTCGATGACAACGGATTGGCCCAGCGCCTCTCCCAGTTCTTGCGTGATTTGGCGCGCAAGGGTGTCCGTTGCCCCGCCAGGCGGAAATGCCACGACCAGCCGGACCGGCCGATCGGGATAGGACGACGGGCTCTGTGCGTGTGCCGATACCGCGGCGCCCAGCACGGCGCCGACAACGAACCACCAGCGAAAGAGATTGCGCATGATCCGCCTCCTGATTGCACCCAGCTCAGTGCCCGTCGAGTGCCATTGGATCACGTGCCGATCGCTGCGTCGACGGCGCCAGATGTCACAATGATATCGTCGTCGCAGAGCCTTACATGTTGGCGAGGAGCCAGTCGCCGATGTAATCGATGCCGAGTTGACGGTGATCGACCTGGCAGTGCTCGGCGCCGCCTTCCTCGGCGGTGAAAATCTTGATGTGCTTGCGCTTCGAGCCAACCCGCTCGTAGAGCTTCTTGGCCTCCGCGAGCGGGACGATCCGATCATTTTCACCGTGCAACACGAGAAACGCGCATTCGATCCGCTGGGCGATACCCTCGAGCGTGAACTTCTTCGCCCATTCGAGCGCGGTCTCATTGTCCGGCGCGTCCACGACCCAGCGAAATTGGAAGATCGAGGTGGAGCTGGTGCGGGGGTCGGCTGCGAGCCTCGCCTTGTTACCGGCGACCCAGTCGTAAATGCTCCAATGCATGGCGCCAAGCGCGACCGCGGCGGCGTAGCGCTTCTCGAAGGCAGCAATGCGCGGCGCCTGATAACCGCCGAAGCTGTAGCCCATGACCGCGACCCGGGTGGGATCGACCTGCGCGCGGGAGGCGACGTAGTCGTAGGCTGCGGTGCCCGCCACCTCGTAGTCGTGCCGGCTATGGATGTTGCGAAGCCGTAGCGCTTCGGCTTGTCCGGGCCCGTCGATGGCGAGCGTGTTGATGCCGCGCTTGGCCAAGTCGAGGCCGGCGAAGATCACGCTCATTTCCTTGGCGTTGTCCATGCCGTCAAACAGCACGACGGTGGGGCGACGACCGCTGGCGGCGCCCGCCACGAAATACGCCGGCAGGCTCGTGCCCTCGTACGGCACCTCGACGCGTTCGATGTCGGGATGGAGGCGCTCCATCGCGGCCTGATAAGCGCGCAGCGCCTTTCGGTACATGGCCATCTTCTCGGCGCCGGGCGGGATGAAACGCTCCGCGCTGTAGTAATAGTTGCCCGCACGCATGTAGTGGTGACCGGCGGTGATCTGGCGACCTTCTGCCGCGGCTTTGTCGGCGACGGCGGCGACGCGATCCGCCATCGCCGCCCATTCCTCGCGCCAAACCTGATCGAGATCGGCTTCCCCCGCGCGCCCCTCGAGCCGCCGCCCCACGCGGTCGACCTCGTCCATGGCGACGGCGGCGTAAGGTGCCATGCCCTTGACGATCTGCATGGCGTTGGTCCAGCGCAGGTTGTCGGGGAACTGCACCGCCCAGCTTCTTGGCTCGGCCGGCGTGCCGTGGGTCATTGCTTGCCCCCTGGAGCGCGGTCACCACTCAAAGCTGGTACTTGGGTCGCGGTGCCCTTTTGTGTGGCATCGATGGATGCGGAGATCGCCAAGAGTAACGCAGCCTGGACAATGGCAAAACACCTTGCGGCTTTTCCCCGCCTCGCATTGAGGTTATCCTGCGGTTTCGGGTCCTCCTGAGCGCGGGCGTAGTTCAGTGGTAGAACGACAGCTTCCCAAGCTGTATGTCGAGGGTTCGATTCCCTTCGCCCGCTCCAAGCTCGTTACTTCGATTTAGGTGGATCGCCGGACTGCTCAATCGGATTCCTGCCATCATACTTACGCGCGAGGCGCCGTATGATCGCGCCCAACCTCGGTTCGTCGACCTTTTCCGCCGCCTGCGAGGCAGAGAGCCACTTGATGATCCGCTCCTGTTTTTCGGGCCATTGTTTGCTTTGCCGCCTGACCTCCAGCAGAAACA
>WNGF01001931.1_pt1 | contig 29768 bp, 12 predicted proteins | sample 5400641 | NCBI WGS metagenome assembly WNGF01 (sample SAMN13153371, study PRJNA577476) | soil metagenome | isolation source: 80 cm soil or saprolite under grassland replicate 2 | place: USA:California | collected 2016-06-15 | reverse complement strand
TTCGTCTGGGTGATACCATGATTCTCCATGTACTTGTGCACATCTGTTGCGGGCATACCAACACGCAGCCCAGAAGCTATCTTTACTGCGCTCGATATGCTCACCAGGTTCGAGCGGTTCGTCACGTAGAGCGTTCGTGCAGTCGGAGTATCGTTCGCGCCAGATGTCTGCGCCTGCCCAAGATAGTGTGAACACAGAAGAACCAAGATTGCTGCCGGTGCTTTCATACGTTTTGCCCCCTAACGACCCAAGCTCAGCGACGGCGGCCACGAGGCGCGCCGATTGCAACCGCGACGGCCCGCCGCCGTTCGCTGCAGCGCATGGTTAGGCGTTACCATGCTGCCGCCTTCGTTTTGTGAATCCAGACTCGGCGCGTCTGCCCGCGAGCATCGAGCAAGATGACTTCGCCGGTCCGAGTGATAACAAACGTCCCGCGGAAAGGTGGAATGGACCGATGGGCGAACAAACCGGGGTAACTCTGACCATCGATGACGTGAGACGCGGTATAAACGAAGGTGGTGCTCGAACGTGATGCGCCAATATATCGCGACACCTCGGGCGGCTCTGGCGAACCGTCGCGAATCCATGCGTCGCGCATGTATCGCAAATGGTGGACGTGTCTCCATGTGTCGTAACACTCGCCATCGATGACGATCACGGCGAAGAAGATGACGAACGCAACCACAGGCAGTGAGAGTGCCGCGACAATCTTCTTTCGTTTTGTCCATGTGGTGAACACGGCCGACGGCGGTGACGCCTAACGTCAAAGCTGAGCCACGCCGGGCCAGGGCGTGAGAATGGAACTCAAGGCGCCAACCGGCCTTGGCTCCAGCGATTAGGCGGCGTGATCTTTGTCATCAGCGTGACGGTCTGGAAGAAGCACCAAGATAGCAAAGCCGACGCAGGCAAGAAGCCCCAACAACCCGAGCAACCTGGAGTAGCCCTTCCCCTCCGCGTAGCCCATGCATCCGTAAGTGAAGACGATCCATCCGATGAGCCCGAGAAGCAACACAAAAACTCCATGGGAATCCACTCTTTTGCTCAGAATGCGGGCACCAACTATTGTTACAACGCCAAGCGCGAGAAGAATCTCTGCCTTGGTACGGTTCCGAACGAGCATAACCTGTTGGATGCTGTGTCGCCTAACGCCGGAACTGAGCCACGCCGGGCCGAGGACTCAAGCCAACCCGCGACTTCCCGGCAAACCCGACGGGCTCCCCGGCGTTGGCTCCAGTGCTTTGGTTCGGCGGCGTGGTCACAATCTCAAAAATCTCCGGCCAACTCTCCGGCCGCGCCGGGACGGCCGGCCGTGTCGGGGCACGAGCAAATCAAAGCAGAAAACGGGACGCCAGGCACGACCAAAAATCAGCTCTGACGTCGCCAAGGAAAAGACCCACGACCGGCGCCCAACGTCCGCAGCCTGGCCAAATCCTCTCTGCGCCTTTGCGCCTCTGCGTCTCTGCGTTGAGAACGGGCGCCAATCAAAACGCAAAGGCGCAAAGACGCCAAGTCGCAATCAATCAAACGGAGTCACGCTCGCCGCCGAACATTGTTTAGACTGACCAACAGACGCCTTTAAAGACGGCGACAGGTAAGAATAAACTTGCTTTGGGGATTGTCGATCAATTACTTGGGACAAATTGGAGGTTGAATATGGAAAAGACAAAGACGGCAAAGGCCTCACAGGTCCGGATCGTCCAAATCCCAGGGCGCGACTGCTCGATCAGGTGCGGGAGGTGATCCGGGTCAAGCACTACTCAATTCGAACCGAAGAGGCTTACGTTCAATGGATCAAACGATTCATCTTTTTCCACGGCAAACGGCACCCGAGGGAGATGGGAGAGGCGGAAATCGAAGCGTTCCTGACCGATCTGGCAGTCGAGAGGAAGGTGTCTGCCTCGACGCAGAACCAGGCCCTCAATGCCCTGGTGTTTCTTTACGAGGAAGTTCTGCACCTGGAACTGGGCGAGTTTTCGGCCGTGCGCGCCAAACGACCCGATCGGTTGCCCGTGGTCCTGACCAAGGCCGAGACGACCAGGTTGCTCGCCGCCATCAAGCCGGGAACAAACGCCCTCATGGCACGCTTGCTCTATGGGACCGGCATGCGTTTGATGGAATGCGTCCGGTTGCGGGTGAAAGACGTGTTGTTCGAGGAGAATCAAATCGTGGTCCGGGATGGGAAAGGAGCCAAGGACCGTGTCACGATGCTGCCTTCGAGCGTGAAGGCGGAACTGGAGGGGCACCTGGCACGGGTCAAACTCCTGCACGGAAGTGATCTGAGATCGGGCGCAGGGGAGGTGTATCTGCCTTACGCGCTGGAACGGAAGTACCCACAGGCGCCGCGAGAATGGGCCTGGCAATATGTGTTTCCCGCAATGCGCCTGAGCCGCGACCCAAGGTCGGGAAAAATTCGGCGTCACCATGCGAGCGAAACGGCTCTGCAGCGCGTCGTGAAAGAGGCCGTGCGGCTGGCCGGCATCGTCAAGCCCGCCAGTTGCCACACGTTGCGCCATTCGTTTGCCACGCGCCTGCTGGAAGACGGTTACGACATTCGCACGGTTCAAGAGTTGCTCGGACACAAAGACGTCTCGACGACGATGATCTACACACACGTGATGCAGAAGCCGGGCATAGGAGTGCGCAGTCCGTTGGATGGATGAGGGAGAGACGAATTTCGCGAAAGTGAGCGAGGAAAGGCGCGGATCAGGGATGAAATCACCACGCCCTGAATCAGACAGGATTGGGTCTTAATGGCGGTTGAATGCTGAAGTTCGAGTCTGCCGAAGGTGGAACCCGCAGGCCGCTCTCAACCGCCGGGCCGGAAACTCGATTGGGGTCGAGTCGTTGCATTCAACATTGGACCCGTCGCCCGGCGGCGGAAGCCAAAACCACGCTTGCCTGTGACGGCTTCACGCCTACGATGCTTCAGGCTGGGCGGCGTCAGTCCCATGCGAGTTCGCGCGCGCATCATCCCCGGGATCGGGGCAGTTGCATTGATTGTCAGTGCGGCGCTTTTTCTTCGTCACATCGGCGCGCCGCGCGTCGTCGGTCGCGCCGTCGCTCCCGATGGCACGGAGATGTGCATCGTCCAGCAGTGCAATTGGAACGCCGAGCCATTCACGACGAGCTTTGTTTACCGCACACCGGGCAAGCCATGGGGCAGGTTTTACTACGACCATCAGGATAGTTATTGGGGCCATAGTCGAGTTTCGGTCGACACCAACGCGGGAATCGCAGTTTTCTACCGTGGCGGTTCGCCGGCCGTCACGTTCGCCTGGGCGACAGAGACCTACACGATGCACCGGTGGAATCGCACGGTGACCGGGGCCCAGTGGCAGCTGCCAGTTGGATGGAGTCCAAAGTCATCAGTTCACTGAGCATGATATCTGACAATTCAGTTCGTGGCTCAAAGCTTGCGTCCTTGAGGTGTAGAACCGGGCAAGACTTGAGATGCGCCCGGCAAAAGGGCGAGAGGAAAGGCGGTTTGACAACATACCGACTGGTCTGTATTGTAAACGCACTTCTGAAAACGAATGTCTGTGTCCGCGAAAATCTGAGTGACCGTTATGAAAAAATCTGTTCTGCCCCTGATCGCCCTCGCCGCCCTGACTTTCGGCATCGTTTCCGTCGTCCGCTCGCAGCCAAAGCGCGAACCCACTACTCCTCCCTCACCGCCTCCCACCTCGCCCTACACCCACACCGTGGCGGCGGTGGGACTGGTGGAGAGCAGCACCGAGAACATCGCGATCGGGACGCCGTTGGCGGATATCGTCAGCGAAGTCCTGGTGACCGTCGGTCAAACGGTGAAGGCCGGCGATCCGTTGTTCAAGCTCGATGATCGGCAACGCTTCGCCGACCTGGCCGCGCGCCAGGCCGAGCTCCACGTGGCCGAGAGCCGGAGAAAGGTGAACGCCGCCGGGCTGGAGGATTTAACGCGTCAACTCGAGTTCGCGGAAAACCTCCCGGACAAAAGCGCGATCAGCGCGGAAGAACTGACGCGGCGCCGCTCCGCGGTGGAGACGGCCCGGGCCCGGCTCGAGGAAGCCACGGCGCAGGTCGCCCTGGCCACGGCGCAGATCAAGATGATCGAGACCCAAATCGAACGGAGCACGGTGCGGGCTTGCGTCGATGGCGAGGTCCTGCAAGTGAAGATTCATCCGGGGGAATTCGCTCCGGCGGGAGTGACGCCGGCGCCTCTCGTACTGCTCGGCCGACTGAAGCCGCGGCACGTCCGCGTGGACGTCGACGAACACGAGGCATGGCGGGTGCGCCCCGGAGCGAAAGCCATCGCCGCCGTGCGCGGCAACGCGAATCTGAAGGCGGGGCTCACCTTCGTGCGGTTCGAGCCGTTCGTCATTCCCAAGAAATCGCTGACGGGGGACAACACCGAGCGCGTGGACACGCGCGTGTTGCAAGTCATCTACCGGATTGAAGACGACGATCTGCCGCTGTTTGCCGGCCAGCAAATGGACGTGTCGATTGAGGCGGCCGACTGGAAGACGGCGCTGGCCAGCCGGGAGGCGCGGTGAGGTTCAAACTCAGCGCGCGGCGGGTTGGCGCACGACGAGCAGGGAATTGGCCACCGTATCCTCGCCTTGGCAGGGGCTGTTCATGATCTGGCCGGTCACCCACATTTGGGCGGATTTCCCGCCGTCCAGGTTCATGGCTTCCGTGCAGCCCAGGCCCGACATGTATTCGGCCAGTTCCGCCAGGGTCATCCCCGCCGACAGGCCGGGCTGCCGGCCGTCCACGGTCACAAGGTAAACATGCGTCGGGCTCCAACCCACCGCGGAACGCGGATGCCGCTCGTATCTCGAGCGCTCGCTGTAATCTCGGGAGACAGCCGGCCCGGGAGTCTTGGCGGAAAACGTCTTCCCATTCTGGATCAACGCGGGACCGCCGGCGATGGCCGTCCTGACGCCCTTCAACTCCGGCGTGGTGGTGGTGAGAATCTTCAACTCGACACCCGGCACCACTTTGGGCCCGCCGGCCAGGAATTCGGAGGCCAGCGCCAGCACCATCACGTCGGCTGGGAGCCGGGCGTTGCCATTGGTCTGCACTTCACGCACACGCGCGAGGTAGGTCTGGCTGGCCTGGAGGGGCAGCCACGGACTGTCGCCGCTTCTTTCCAGAATCACTTCCCGGCCACGAGGCCCGCGAGTCGAGGCACCGTAGGTCGGGGTGTAAAGAACCGTCTGGTTGGACCGGCGCTGCTGGTTGAGGCCGAAAGAGGTCTTCTGATCCTCCGGCCAGATCACTTTGAAATCGCCTTTCACTTCATCGAGGTGGGGATTGTCGTCGGCATCGAACCAGACGCAGACGGTGCTCGGGCCACTGATCAGTTCGCCATTCAGGAGTTGCAAGCCACGCGGATCGCCGGCGTAAGTGGGATTCTCCCGTTCGTAAAAGTCGCCGTTCACGCCGGCAATCGCGCGGCCGATCTCAGGCGGCACCGTGCGGGCTTGTTCAGCAATCAGACTGACCCCAAGCACCTTGCCCTTCGCGTGGGCGGCGACGTAAGTGAGATCCTTCCTGGTCCGATCGATCTTCAACACGTGAATGGACCAGGGGACACTCGCGACCCGTTCATTTTTATAGCTCACGCCCGGCTCGGACTTTGGCTCGCGGGCGGCGGCGGAACCGGGATTACCCAACCCAAGGAACGCCGCCAGGTCTGCGACGCAGACGACGATGATGAGGAGCAAGCGGCTGACCCGGAACGCGAGCGGTTTTGGGGGAAGAATCGGCCGGCGCGGCAGACGGGTCCCTGGTGTCTTCTCGACCACTGGTGGCCCGGGGCATGGTCCAGGCGGGTCGCTGGCATCATGTTTGTTCACGGGCCGTATTCATAGCTTGGCCGGTTGGTTTCGGGCAATGCCGGAAAAGTAAATTCGTTTGTCATCGGGAAGAAGCATGACAGATTCTTTAGCGTTGTTGGTTGGTGGAAGAAAACTTTTAGAGAATTATGCCAAAGATGCGTGCAGCCCAAGTCACCCGGCCCGGTGGACCGTTCGAAATCGTGGAACGTGAGATTCCGCAGCCGGCGGCCGGCCAGGTGCGGATCAAAGTCCAGGCTTGCGGCATTTGTCACAGCGATTCGCTGGTCAAGGAAGGTCATTGGCCGGGGTTGACCTATCCGCGCGTGCCCGGTCATGAAGTCGTGGGCCTCGTCGATGCCGTGGGCGCGGGGGTTGCGCCCTGGAAACCGGGACAGCGCGTGGGCGTGGGCTGGCACGGCGGACATTGCGGCTACTGCGAGGCGTGCCGCAACGGCGATTTCTTCGGGTGCAGCGTGGCTCTGCAGATCACCGGGATTTCCTTCGATGGCGGATACGCGGATTACATGGTGGCTCCGGCCATCGCGCTGGCGATCGTGCCGGAAGGATTATCGGCGGTGGAAGCGGCCCCGCTGATGTGCGCGGGCATCACCACTTTCAATGCACTGCGCAACAGCGCGGCTCGTCCCGGGGATCTCGTCGCGATCCTTGGCCTGGGCGGCCTGGGTCACCTGGGCGTGCAATATGCGGTGAAGATGGGATTCAAAACCGTGGCCATCGCTCGCGGCACAGACAAGGAGCCGTTGGCCAAAAAACTCGGGGCCTGGCGCTACCTCGACACCTTGACGCAGGATCCGGCGGCGGAGTTGCAAAAGCTGGGCGGCGCAAAAGCCATCCTCGCGACGGTGACGGCCGGCGAGGCGATGAGCGCCGTGCAAGGCGGTCTGGGTCTGAATGGTACCCTGGTGGTGATCGGCGCGGCGCAGTCGCTGCAGATCTCGCCGCTCGTGTTGATCGGCGGAAGAAGGTCGGTGAAGGGTTGGTATTCCGGCACGGCGATTGATTCACAGGAGACGATGGCGTTCAGCGCTGACTCCGGTGTGCGTTCCATGAACGAAGTTTTTCCGCTGGAAAAGGTCGCGGAAGCTTATGCGCGGATGGAGAGCGGGAAGGCGCGGTTCCGGGTGGTGCTCACGACCGGCCAGTAGATTCCAAGTTTGAAAATTTCCTAAAAATGTCGCGCGGGTATTTAGCCGCGAGAGAACGCAAAGATCGCAAAAGGAGATCTGGCTGTTCCAGTTCTCTGTGATCTCTGTGTCCTAGGTGGCCCCCAACCTGTGTGTGCCACAGAGGACACCGAGAACACCGAGTGGGATGATTGAGCTAAGAGATCATGGGTAGCCTCGATGGCCACTGCGCCACGCATTGGGACCATGAACCGATTCGACTGGTAACTGGTAACTTGTAACTGGAAATTGAAAACAGGGTTCACACTCGGGATGAGCTTCTGCAAATCGCCAGTTACCAGTGACAAGTCGGTTCATGGAAAGCTCCCTGTTCCTTTCGGACCTGCTCAACGGCCATGAACCGGACCGCCGCCGGTCGCGCAGCCATGTACGATTTACGATGTACGATTTACGAGCGCAGCGCAGCGCAGATGGGCGGGCGCGCGAATCGCGTAGAGTCGCGATCACTCCATCGGAAGCTCGTAAATCGTACATCGTAAATCGTAAATCGCTGGGCCCGGGAGATCGCCCGGTCCGAATCGCCAGGTTCATGGGGAGAGTCATCGAACTTCATCGGCCCAGCCCGATGAAGTCAGGGCGGATGCACGTTGGCTGCCACGGTCCTCCTTGACGCGCGGTTAGCCCAGGAGCCCTTGCACCAGCTTCGCTTCCTGTTTGTCGGTGAGAGACAGTTCCAGGCCGTTCCGCTTGTAGGTCACCTTTTCGTGGTCGAGGCCGAAGAGGTGGAGCAGGGTGGCGTGGTAGTCGTAATGGTGGACGATGTCCTGCACGGCGTGGTGGCCGAACTCATCGGTTTCGCCGTGGACATGGCCGCCCTTGATGCCGCCGCCGGCCAGCCACATGGAGAAGCCGTAGGTGTTGTGGTCGCGGCCCCACTTGTCCCGACCGTTGTCATTTTGCAGCACGGGCAGCCGGCCCATCTCGCCGCCCCAGTGGACGAGGGTCGAGTCGAGCAGGCCGCGTTGCTTGAGGTCGGCCACGAGCGCGGCACAGGGCTGGTCGACGGCACGGCAGGAGGCGGGCAAGGCTTTGATCAGGTTACCGTGGTGATCCCAGGACTGGCCCTGGTTGAACACTTGCACGAAGCGCACACCGCGTTCGACCAACCGGCGCGCGGTGAGGCAGCGCGTGCCGTAATCGCGAGTCTCGTCCTTGTCCAGGCCGTAGAGTTTCCTGATATGCTCCGGCTCCGAGCTGAGGTCGAGAGCTTCCTTGGCGGAGATCTGCATCCGCGCGGCGAGTTCATAGCTGGCGATTCGGGCTTCCAGGTCGAGTTCACCGCTGTGCTGCGTGTAATGTTCGCGGTTGAGTTGGCCGAGCAAGGAGAGTTGCCGGTCCTGTCCCGCTCCCGCCAGGAGCTCCGGCGGGTCGAGATTCAAGATGTGCGGCGCCTTGGGGCGCACGATCGTGCCCTGATAAACGGCCGGGAGCCAGCCGCTCGTCCAGTTCTCGTGGGCCAGCAGCGGCTGGCCGAGCGGACTGGTCAGCGCGACGTAGGCGGGCAGATTCTGGCTCTCACTGCCCAGTCCATAGCCGAGCCAACTGCCGAGCGACGGCCGGCCCGCGGTGATGCGGCCGGTGTTGAGCGCATACATGGACTGGCCGTGATTGTTCACGCCGGTCTGCATCGAGCGGATGAGACAGATCTCGTCAGCCACGGTGCCGAGACAGGGGAGCAACTCGGAGAGTTCCATGCCGCATTGGCCGTGCTTCGAGAACTGGAACGGGGTGGCGAAAACCTTCGAGGAAGCCTCCGCGGCGTTGTCGTATTTGATTTCGCCGGGGAAAGGCTGGCCGTCGTATTTCGCCAGAGCCGGCTTGGGGTCGAACAAATCCATCTGGCTCGGCCCGCCAATCATGAGGAGGGAAATCATGGCCCGGGCGCGGGCGGGATGATGCGGCGCTTTCGGCCGGAGGTCGAAGTGCATCGGCCCGCTATGCGGTTTGACCGGGCCGGCGAGCAGGCCGTCTTCCTTAAGCAGCCAGGCCAGTGCGATCGATCCGAGGCCGAAGGACGAGGCGCGCACGAAATGGCGGCGGGAGCAGAGGGTCGAGTTCATAGGCTGGCCACGGTTAATCCACATAGAGGAAGCGGTTCCCGCTCATCAGCACCTGGCAGAGGCTGGCCAGGCTTTGCAGCGGGATGTCGGGCGGCGCCGGCGGCTTGTCTTTCCTGGCTGAATCAGCCGTCGTCGCGGCGCGAGCGCGGATGGTCTCGGTTTGTTCGGCGAGGAAGGTGAGGCTGTCGCGCATCTCGGCCTCGGTGGGATTGGCGCCGTAGAGCTGGCGCCAGGCCCGGGTGATTTGCGCGCGCAGGTCGCCCGGGGCCTCCTGGCGGAGCCGCTCGGCCAGATACTGCGACTGCGTCACCACGAACACGTCGTTCATCAGCATGAGCGATTGGGGCGCGACGGTCGTCACGGCGCGGGCGTCGCAGTTGGGCGACATGACCGGCAGATCGAAGGTATCGAGCACGGTGAGCGGACGCGAGCGGCGCATCTGCACGTAAATGCTGCGACGAAATTCCGAACCGCCGAGGCGCTCCACGCCGGTCGGGTCGCCGTTGGAGTCGGTCTGCTGGGCGCCGGTGACGACGCGGCCCGCGGTGTCGCGGGCCACCGCCACGGGGGGGCCGAACTGGGTAGAATTGAGTTTGCCGCTGACGGCCAGGATCGAGTCGCGCAACGCCTCGGCGTCCAGGCGGCGAAGTTTCATGCGACCGTAAAAACGGTTCTCCGGGTCGGCCCTGAGGGACGCTTCGTGGCGCGAGGACTGCCGGTAAGTGGTCGAGGTCATCATCAGTCGGTGCAGCGGCTTGAGCCGCCAGCCGTTCGCCATGAACTCGCTGGCGAGCCAATCCAGCAATTGGGGGTGGGTGGGCCGCTCGCCGAGCTGGCCGAAGTCTCCGGGCGTATTGACCAGTCCGCGCCCGAAGTGATGGAACCAGAAGCGATTGACCAGCACGCGCGCCGTCAGGGGATGCTGGCCGCTGGTGAGCCAGCGGGCGTAGGACAAGCGGCGGCCGGAGGAAGGCAGTGGGGAACCGGGCATGGCAAACTGGGCATTGGTCAGGGGATTGCCGAACCGGGCCAACACTTCCAACTCGCCCGGCGCCACTTTCTGTTTCGGCTGTTCGTGGTCGCCGCGGTGAAAGAGATACGTTTCGGGAGTTTTGCCGGAGACTTCGGTGAGCACCATGAGGAAAGGCTCCGGGGGTTTTGTGCCGCGCAATTTGTTGGCTTCCTCCTTCTTCGCCAGCACTTTCTTGTTCGACTCGGGATCGTAGAGGTCGAGCGCTCCGGGGACTTCGGCGGCGGGATATATCTTGAACAGGGCCTTCTGTTCGTCGCTGCGTTTGTCACGCGCCGTGTTGCGCGCAGCCCGGACGGCTTCGCGGTCGGCTTCGGGAACCTTGGCAATCTCCCGCGTGAAAACGTTTTCGAGAAACTCCTTGCGCATCCGCTCTGCTTCGTCGTCAATTTTCTTCGCCTCGGCTTCGATGTCGGCGGCCTTCTTCCGATCCGCGTCGGCGTAAAGCGAGACGAGCCGCTGAGCCGGGGTGCGCCAATTCTTCCAGTCGTAAGCCGGCTCGAAAATGGCGCGCAGCCGGTGGTAATCCTCGTGAGAAATCGGGTCGTAACGATGATCATGGCACTGGGCACAGCCGACCGTCAACCCGAGCAGCGACGAGGAAACAATCTTGAGTGTTTCGGCCAGCACTTGATTGCGCGCGAGGTTTTGGTCCGGCGGATTGTCCGCGGTGCCGTCGGGGGCCATGCGCAAAAAGCCGGTCGCGGCCAGGATGTCGAGCGCGGAGGCATGGGGCGCGATCTTGGCCGCGTTCTCCTGCGTGAGCCGGAGCAACTCGTCGCCCGCCAGTTGTTCGATGATGAATTGATCGAACGGCTTGTCGGATTGAAAAGCGCGGATGACGTAATCGCGGTAGCGCCAGGCGTGCGGACGGGCCGTGTCGGCTTCGGTGAAACCGTTCGAGTCGGCGTAGCCGGCGATGTCGAGCCAATGCCGCGCCCAGCGTTCCCCGTACTGCGGCGAATCGAGCACACGGTCCACCAGCCGCTCGTAAGCATCGGGCGCCGGATCGGCGAGAAAGGCGTCCACCTGCTCCGGCGCCGGCGGCAGGCCGGTGAGGTCGAAGTAGACGCGGCGAACGAGGGCCAGCTTGTCGGCCTCGGAGGCGAAATCAAGCTTCTGCTCCTGCAACTTCGCCAGCACAAACGCATCGATGGGATTTCGGATTGCGGGTTGCGGATTGCGGATTGCGGATTGCGGAGCTCGGATTTTTGGAATGGCCGGGCGTTGGATCGGCTGGAAGGCCCAAAAGCTCCGTTCCTCCTCCGTGACGTAAAAGCCTTTGGGCAACTCCGCCGGCTCCGCCCGGGCCGTCTTTGCGCCGGTGGCGATCCAGCGCTCGAGGAGGGCGAGGTCTTTTTCGGGCACTTTCTTTTCGCCTTTGGGCATTTCCCCGAGCCGGATGAGCTTGATCATGAGACTGGCCTGGGGCTTGCCCGGGACCAGCACCTGGCCGTCGTCCGTCTTTTTGAGCATGAACCGGCGCAGGCGCAAGTCGACGCCTCCCTTGAGCTGGTCGCCTTCGCCGTGGCAGTGGAAACAATGCGTTTTGAGGATGGGGCGCACATCCTTCTCGAAGGTGAGCGCGCGGTCCTGGCCAGCATAGGCCGGCAGCGACGCGGCCACGAACAAGGCGGCACCGGAGGCGATGGACTTCATTTGGACCCTGGTTTCGACGGCGCGCCCGGGGCGCAGCTTCAAACCGATGTGCCGGGAGCCGGCCCGCGTCAGACTTCTTCCAGGGGCTGCGTCGCGTCGCCAAACTGGTCGAGGTGCACGTCCATCTTTTCCATGAGCGAAAGGAAGAGGCGGCACATTTGGCGTTGGGATTTTTCCTTGTAGTTGAGGACGCGGCCGCCGCGGATGCGGCCGCCGGCGCCGCCGAGGAGCACGACGGGCAATTGGGACGCGTCATGGTTGCCGGTCAGCATGCTGGAGCAGAAGAGCAGCATGGTGTTGTCGAGCAGGGTGCGGTTGCCTTCGCGGATCCCGTCGAGTTTGCGGGCGATATAAGCGACTTGTTCGAGGAAGAACTGGTTCACCTTGAGCCAGTCGGCCGTGTCGCTGTGCGAGAGCAGGTGATGAATCATGTAGTCGACGCCCAGGTTCGGAAAGCGCAGGGAGCTGTGGTCGTTGTTCAGCTTGAGCGTGCAAAGACGGGTGGTGTCGGTTTGGAAGCCGAGGACGAGGATGTCGCACATCAGGCGCATGTGCTCGGCGATGTTCTGCGGGATGCCGTCGGCCGGGCGCGGGATGTTCGGGGCGGAGAGGGTCGGGCGCCAGCCCTGCAACTCGCCCTTCTGGCCGGCCCGTTCGATGCGTTGCTCCACTTCGCGCACGGAATCGAGGTATTCGTCGAGTTTGCGCTGATCGGCGATGCTGATCTGGCGGCGAAAATCCTTCGCATCGGCCAGCACGGCGTCGAGCACGCTGGTGTCGCCGCGGCTGACCTCGTCCTTGAAGAGCCGGTCAAAAGCCAGCGCGGGGTACAGCTCCAGGGGCGTCGGCGTGGTCGGCGAGCTCCAGGAAATATGTGAGCTGTAGAGCATCGAATAGTTCTTGTGCACGGACGGATTCGATTTTTCGCAACCGAGCACCAGGCTGGGGACCTTGGTGGTGCGTCCGTAACGTTGCGCCAGGAATTGGTCGATGCTCGTGCCGGAACGAATTTCACCCCCGGATGCCAAGGGCGCGCCGGAGAGGAGATTGCCCGTTTGCGAACTATGGATATTTCCCTTTTGCGCCTCGGCGTGGTAGAGGCCGTTGATGAAGAGCGCTTTTTCGCGAAACTCCTCGAGCGGCGCCAGCACCTGGCCGAGCTTCAATTCTTTGCCATCGCCCCTGGCCCACCATTCCTTGCTGTGAAAGCCGTTGCCGGCAAAGAGCACGGCGAGCCGGACGGGAGCCTCGCTCGCCGGCCGGGTGCTCGGCGGATCATCGCCCCAAACCGTGAAAGACTCCATCCAGGGCAGCGCCATGGTGACGCCCACGCCGCGCAGGAAGGTGCGCCGGGAGAATCGATGAGTTGTCATAGGTAGATGGTCTAGCAGAATCGCAAAAAACAAGAAAGAACTGAAAAATGCCAATGGGGTGCACGACCACGCAAATCTTGAGATGCGCCCAACCGCCGGGCACCGGGGGCTTTGTGTCCCTGCGCGTTAATCCTCATCCGCCATCTCCTGTCCCCGGATTTCGCGGAACTGTTTGCTCCGCACGAGGGTCTCGACCGCCGCGCTGAATCGGTATTGGTGCTCGCGCAACTGCCGTTGCATCTCGGCCAGGAGTGGCTTGTCGGACAAGAGCACGCCGCGGCCCAGCGCGTAGCCGAGCAACTTGCGACAGAACTGCCGCAGCACGACCTCACGCTTTTTCGTGAGGAGATACTCGCGCAGCCCCGCGGCGCCCTCGACAGGCGAGCCGTCGAACAATTTTGCCCGTGTGTCGATGGGGCGGTCGCCGAGGTCTTTCGTGCGCGCGCGGCCGATGGCGTCATAGCCTTCGAGGGCGTAGCCGTAGCCGTCGATGCGCACGTGGCAGCCCGCGCAGCGTGGATCGCTGCTGTGTTTCTCGACGAGCTGGCGCACGGTGAGCGGCTCGGTCGCCTCGTCCTCCGGCAGACGCGGCACGTCCTTGGGCGGACGCGGCAGCTTGTCGCCCAACAGCACTTCGGCCACCCAGTTGCCCCGCAGGATGGGACTGGTGCGCGAGGCGCCGGACTGCTTCGCCAACGTCGCGCTCAGGCCGAGGATGCCGCCGCGGCCGAACTGCTTGACGCCGTCGACCCGGCGCCACTCCGGGCCGGTCACGCCCGGGATGCCGTAGTGCCGCGCCAACGCCTCGTTGAGGAAGGTGTGGTCCGTGTCGAAGATCTCCAGCACGGACGCGTCGCTCTGGAAAAGGTCGGAGAAGAAGCGGATGGCTTCTTCGTACATCGCCCCGCGCAAATCAGCGAACGTGGGAAAGTGGCGTTCGCTCTTCTCGTTCAGTTCGTCGAAGTCGTGGATGTGAAGCCAGGTGCAGGCAAACTCCGTCGCCAGCCGCCGCACGCGCGCGTCATGCAACATGCGCCGCGCTTGCGCCGCCAGCCGATCCGGGTCGCGCAGCTTTCCGGCCGCCGCCGCTTCGCGCAGTTCCGCATCGGGCGCGGACGACCAGAGGAAATAACTCAGCCGGCTCGCCAACTCCCAATCCGTCACCGGGGCCGGCTCCGCGCCGGGCGCGGCTTTTTCGAGTCGATACAAAAACGCCGGGGCGACGAAGACGCGGGCGAGGGTCAGCCGGAACGCTTCGTCGTGCGGGATCTCCTGCGCGCGCAGCCGGCGGTAGAGCGCGCGCAGTTCTTCCGCCTCCGCCTCGGTGAGCGGACGCCGGTAGGCGCGGCTGGCGAACTCCAGCAGCGCCTCGAGCTGTTTCGGCTGCGTGTCGATCAAACGTTGCCGGAGGGCCGCGGCCCGGTCGTTGATCGGTTTGCGCATCGGCTCGAAAACCCTTGGATCGGCATCCTGGGTGGCGAACTGCCAGAGCTGCTCGAAGGCGTCGACCAGGGCAAGCGCGTCCTGGCTGACGTAATGCAGCTCATTCCAGAGCCGGTCGAGCCGGGCCTTCTGCTCATCCTCGAGCATCAGCCTGGCCAAATGGTCGTCTTCGCGATAAAACAGCGTGAGCGTGACCACTTCATCGACCGGCACGATTTTCACATAACAGAGAGCGGCGGGGAACCATTGCCGGAACTCGTCGAAGCCGGCCTCGAGACGCCGCCGCGCGGCGCTGCCTTCGCGCACGAGAATGGGTGTGCTGTGGGAAACCTGCCGATTGTAGGAGGTCCACGGCCCGTTTTTCTCGGTGACTTTGGTCTCGCCCGGCAGCAACCCTGGCGTGAGGTCGGGCCTGGTTGTGGTGACCAGAAGTTGAACGCTGCCTTCCGCGCCGGTTTCCTCGTGCAGCACGCCCGTCGTGACCAATTCCGCGCCGGCGACCAGGTCGGCGGGCAGGCGGATCTCGAGGAGGGACGGCGCCTGCACGCACAAGCTCGCCGGGTCGATGGCCGAGCCGTTTGGATGTTTGCCGAAGGCGGCCGGGTCAAAGGCCCAGCCGGCGTCAGGCAACTCGCCCGCCGGCCGTGTCGCCGGGCCCGCCGCCTGGGCTGCTCCGCGCTTTTCTGAGCGCTCCGATGGATCCGGCTGATTCGGTGTCGACCGGCGGGTGGCCGGCGAACCAGCGGGTGGCAGAGCTGCGCTTCGAAACAACGGGCCGCCCAGCGATGAGAGCTGGCGATACAACATCGCATCCGGACTGTCCTTGGCCGCGGGCGGCGGGGACGTCAGCAGCTTTTGCACTTCCGCCGCGAGGATCTGCTTCTCCTCCGCGCTCACGCTGGACTGCCAGCGCGCGAGGAGGGATCCCGCCGGGATGACCGGGCCCGTCTCGCTGCCCGAGACCGGCTCGGTGTAGAAATGCCAGACGCCCTCGTGGCCGAGGCGGTCCGCGTGGGGATTGGCCGCGAGCACGTCGTCGGATACGTCGCGGGTCAAGCTCCATTGGCGCGCGTTGTCGGCCTCGCTCTGGAGCACCAGTTCGAGGTCGGTCAGGTCGCATGCGTGATTGCCGTCCCGAGGGCCGATGAGCAGGGAAACGAGGTCACCCGGTTGCACCGCGAGGTGTTCGATGGGATCCACTTTCACTTCCTTACTGCCCTGCGCGACGCCTTTGGCCAATCGCTGGCGAGTCTTGCCCCGTCGCAGTTCCAGGAACCATTCGACGCCGTTGCCACACTCGGGATGGGCGTGAGTGATTCTGGCCTGGACCCGGATCGGGCCGGCGATCGGACTGCGCCATCCCACCGCCGCGCTCAGCTTCGGCGAAGGATGCACGGCGACGCCGTGCGGTTTCATGTTGCCGGGGATGCGGACGTGCTGGTCGGAAGAGTTCGCCACGAGATTCGGTGTCTCGACCGAGCCCCAGCCTTTGACGAAGTCGTAGGTCGAGGCCCGGTCGAGGCGATTGGTGAAATAGTCGAGCTGGAGCGCGGCACTCGAGCCGATGCCGAGATAATCCAGCCAGGCCTCGAGCGCATCGGCATCCACCTGGTAACGGCCGGCCATTTCCGCGACGCCGAGTTGATTGCCGGGCGCGCTCGCCCCGGCGCACGCCGCGAGACTCGCCGCGGTCGAGGCAAAGAAACGTTCGCGGCGAAGGGTGATGGCGCGGATGAATTGGCGCGCGTCGCGCAGGAGCAGGTTGGGGCGTCCCGGAACGACCAGCCGCGGCTGTTGCCAGACGACGAAATCGTTCGCGTGCCCATCGCCGGCATCGTTGGCGACGAAGCAGACCACGACAGGCTCGCCGTTGGTCGGCGCGGGGAGTTTGAGATGCACCTCCGCTTTCGTGATGAATGGGTTGACCGGTTCCATCCAGGCTTTGGGTCCGCCGACCTTGCCGATGTGGCCGACGCTGGAGAATTTCCAGAGCGCCTTTTGCCACTGGGCAATGTCGGCGGCCAGCGCGACGGCGTCCTGCGGTTTGGCGTTGCGCCAGCGGGCGCGGATCCCATCCAGCAGCAACGACGGCTCGTTGCGGTTGAGCACCTGCCAGAGCGATTCGAGATAGCGGGCGCTCAGGCCGCGCCCGGCCGCGAATTGTTGCAGCGCGCCGGCCGGGCGGAGCGACGAGGACGGCGCTGGGGAGGATCTCGCGGCATCCTGCGGGGAAGCCAACGCGGCGTCGCCCCCGGCCGGACCCAGCGCGCTGGAGTCGCGGAACTCCAACGTCGCCTTCAAATATTTCTCCACCGGCAGGCGCCCGCCCTCGTTGGTGTCGAAAACGATGCCTTGCAGGTTCACCTTGTCGCCACCTTGCGAGTCAGTGTAGCTGCGATACAAGCGGCGGATCTCGGTCAACAGCTCCTCCGTCCAGTCGCGCCGGGTGGTTTTGGGCGAGAACCGAAAGCCGTCCGGCAGCAGGAGCGCGTGGCCCGCGATGTCCTTGCCCGCATCGAGGTACTTGGTGAGGAGCGCGGGCGACATGACGAGCGAATTGCCCGTGTTCATGAAGCCCTCGCCCGCCGCGCTGTCCGCCGGGAATTCCCGCGCTGGATCCAGGGGCGCGACGCCGGTGAGGTCGCGCACCGTGTAGGTGTATTCAGCGTTGTTCAAGCGCCGCAACACGACCGGTCCCGGGTCTCCCGCGCGGACTTTGGCCGCTTCATCGAGGAGGGCGTTCACCCAACTGAGCAACCGATCGCGTTCGACCTTCGAGGGCTGCGGCTTTTCCTTCGGCGGCATTTCCCCGAGAGAGAGTTGCTCGACGACAACCTGCCATGCTTTCGGATGCTTCAAGACCTCTTGCAGTGACGCGAACCGTTCGAGGTCGAGGTCGCCCTTGTGTTTCTCGGTCGAGTGACAGCCGAGGCAATACTGTTTGAGAAGGGGCCGAACGCTGCCGTCGAATTCATGTTCCAGCGCAACCAGGCTGGGCTCGCCGGCGGCAGGAATCGGCGTCGCGCCAAACAGAGCAGCCAACGCCCAGGCAAAGCGAGTTCGCGTTCTTGGCATTTAGCCTCTCTCTACTTTGTCCGCTCTTTTGAAGCAAGCCCGCGGTTCAGGATGAATCGGCGCGCACGCCGGAGCGCGGCCCGGCCCGGCCCGCAGCGCTTCGCCCGCAGTCGAGAGCCTGAATTGTTCCTCACCGTCTGCGCCGGTCACGCGCTGCGGGCGGGGACCGCCCGCGCTCCGGGGCTCATTGCACAATCACTTTCGTCTTGATGGAATTGGCGATGAAGCATTGCTCGTGGGCGAGGTGGTGCAGGTGTTCCTCGTCTGGCGGCGTAGGGCGCTGGTCGCCGCTGTAGTCAATTTCCGGATGCAGTGTCACCTGGCTGATCCACGGCACGCCGCGCTCATTTTTCGTCATCGCGCCCACCGCCTCGTCACGGTAACGGTCCACCAGGAAGCCGGCCTTGGCCGCCAGGTAGACGAACGTCAGCATGTGGCAACTCGAAATGGAGGCGACAAACGCTTCTTCCGGGTCCACCTGGGCCGGGTTGGACCAAGGCGCCGGCACGACCGAGGGCGAGGAGGAAGCCGGCACGACCACCCCGCCGTCGAAGGTCCAGGTGTGTTCGCGCGAATACTTGCCCTTGAGAAAGTCAGGACCGCTGCGCTTCCACTCGATGATGGCCTTATGCTCGGACATGGCAACAATCCTCCGGTTCTTTCAAGTGTTTCACGTATTCCGTGTGTTTCATTGATTTCAGGCATCGGGCGGTGGCCCGAAATGAGCCGCATAGGAGCCGTAGGCGGCCGTGTCATTGAGCATGGCCTCGATTGTCGCCGCCAGCGGTTCGAGCGCCACGAGGCCGGAAAAGATGGCGCGATCCCCGATCGGGTCCTCGACCAGGAACGCCGGGCGCTGGTTGATTTGGAAGGAGCGAAACTCCGCGGTGGCAGCGCGCGCCCGCGCTTCGGTTTCCGGCGACCTGGCCTGGGCGAGCAGTTTCGCCGGGTCCAACCCGGCGGCGCCAGCGGCCGCCTCGGCGGCCACGTTCCACTCGCCGACCTTGCGACCTTGCCGGAGCGCCGCTTCGGCGACCGCCAGGCGCGCACGATCGTCGACGACGCCAAGGTCCTTGGCCGCCTCGGCGACCAGATTCGGAGCGAGATACTCCTTGAGCTCGGGCTGGAACCACTCGGAGTTGAGCAGGAATGGCGAACGCGTGACCGTGCCGCTGCGGCGGTAGAACCACTCTTCCTGCTGGCGCGACGCCGGCAGCCCGCTGGCGTCCAGGAGCGCGAGTTTCCATTGGAACTGGACGCGGCCGGCATAACGCCGCTTGAGCGTGGCCCACATCGGCTCGGCCCAGTAACACCAGGACGAGATCACATCCAGGTAATAAGTGATTTTCAATGTCCCACGGAATGTAAGAAAACTCGGGCCGTCTGCCACGAAAAATCGACGCCGACGACCCGGATGTGCAGCGCGGCGGGTTCGATCTAGAAGATGCCGGTGTTTTGAATGTCTGGCAGTTCTTCGGGCTTCACTTCGAGCCGCAATGGAGTCGCTCCTCCTTTTGCGGCGAATGTGGAATGCCAAGTTTCGACATTTCCATTCTACTCATTATTCAATGAGCAATACGGTCCGCTGGATCCTTCGCCTCGGTCAGCCCCGCCAGGACATCCGCCCCTTCACTCCTTCCGGCTGACGATCCTGAGCACATTCTGCGCGGCCTGGATCAACGAGTCGGCCAGGACCGGATCCGCAGAAGCGATCTGGGCCCGCACTTTGTTCTCGAATGCATGGAGCTGGTTGCGGCCGCTGGTGAAGCTGCCGCGATCGAAGGAGGCGACGGCCGCCTTGAGGGTCGCCAGCAGCGGCCGCTTGCGCTTGCGCTCGAGATTCGATTCGTTGAGCAACGCGATGATTTCGTCGATCGCCTCGCCGGGCCGGATGATTTCCAGGTTGAGAGTGTCGGAACCGCTGAGTTGGCTGTCGTCCACCACCAGCGTGATTGTGTGGCTGCCCACCTCGAACACGTTGCTGAGCACGGCGCCGGATCCGAAGGGCACCAGGAGGCCGTCGCCGAACCAGGAATAGTGCAGCGGATCATTTTCCGCGTCATGCGAGAGGGACGCGTCGAGCACCACCTGCGCGTTGGTATTGTTGGGCGAAAGGATCATCGTGTTGGTGTTTTCCGGCCGCAGGGCGAACAGCGGTGAAACCTGGGCGACGGCGACCGGGGCGAGGTTGACCGGCAGGACGGTGAGACTGACCGTCGCCGCCAGGGAGTCCAGGCGTCCGTCGCTGACTTTGAAGGTGAAACTGTCGGGGCCGGTGTATTTGTCGGCCGGCGCATAAGTGCGATTGGCGCCCGAGCCGTCGAGCGTGCCGTGCGCGGGCAGGGTCAGGATGGTGTAAACCAGCGCATCACCGTCCTCATCCGAACCAGTGAGCCGGATCGACGCGGGAGTGTTTTCGTTGAGAGAGACGGCCTGGGCGTTGGCCACCGGCGCGTGGTTCATGGCTCGCAGGGTGATCATAAAGTTTTGCGCGGGCGAAGTGTCCGTGCCGCCATGCTCGGTGCCGCCGTTGTCTTTAAGCCGGACGGTGACAATGGCCGAGCCGACGGCGTTGGTTGCGGGAGTGAAAGTGAGCGTGCCGTCGGGGCTGATGGCTGGCTGGGCCGAGAACAAGCTCGAGCGATCATTGCTCACCAGGAACGCGAGTGTCTGGTCGGCTTCATCGGCCGGGCCGGGACTGAGGTCTGTCGCCCAGTTGGGAATCGAGACCGGGACGCTGTTCTCATCGACGATTTGACCGGGTCCCGGCGTGAAAGAAGGCGCATCGTTCACCGAGTTGACACTGATGGTGAAAGTCTGCGGTGTGCCGCTGTCACGGCCGCCGTTGGCCGTCCCGCCATCGTCGCTTAAAATCACCGTCACGGTCGCCTGCCCATGAACGTCTGGCGCCGGCTGAAACCGGAGTTCGCCCGAGGCAGAGACGGTCGGTTGGAGGCTGAACACGGCCGGGTTGTCGTTGCTGGTATGGAAGGTCGGCAACTGGAGGAACTCATCAGGTGGCCCCAGGCTCAAGGCGGCGGCCCAACCGGCCGCGCGTTGCAGTCCGGCGTCTTCGTCGACGACCTGGTCCGGGCCCTTGGTAAACACTGGCGGGTCATTGACGGGCAGGACGGTGATGGTGAAGGTCTGCGCGCCACTGGTGTCCAGGCCGCCGGCTTCGGCGCCGCCGTTGTCTTGTAAACGGACGGTGACGAGCGCGGTGCCGTTGGCGTCCGGGGCCGGGGTGAAAGTCAGCGTGCCGGCGGCGTCGAGTCCCGGCTGGGCGGAGAAGAGCGTGGGAGTGTCATTGCTGACCGCGAAGGAGAGAGCTTGCCCGGCTTCATCGGCCGGGCCGGCGCTGATGCTGGCGGCCCAACCGGCGACGACGCGCGGGCCGCTGTCCTCGAAGACGAGTTGATCCGGGCCTTTGGTGAACGACGGGGGATCGTTCACCGCCGTCACGGTGATGGTAAACTGCGCGGCTTCGCTGGCGTCTGTGCCTCCGTTGGCCGTGCCGCCATCATCCTGGAGAATGACGGTGACGAGGGCGGCACCGTTGGCGTTGGGCGCGGGCGTAAAGGTGAGCGTGCCGCCGGCGCTCAGGGCGGGCGGCGACGTAAACAAGCCGGGGTTGTCGTGGCTCACCCGGAAATTCACCGTCTGTTCCGCCTCGTTCCCGGGTCCCGGCGTGATGTTCGACGCCCAAGCCGACACGGATTGCGGGCCGGCGTCTTCCCGGCCGAACACGTCAGGCCCCTTGGTGAAGGAAGGAGCATCATTCACCGGGTCCACCGTGAGGGTGAAACTCTGGTTGGTGGACTGCCCGATGGAATCGATTACCGCCAACGTCACGACCGAGGTGCCGAATTGGTTCGGGGCGGGAGTCAGGGTCAGGGTACGGTTAAAAACGCTGCCGCCGATGAGGATGTTGGATTGTGGCAGCAAGCCGGGATTGGAGGAGGTGACGGCGAAGACGACCTGGGTGGGCGTCGTCTCGAACTCCTGGATCGAGAATGGAATTGGGCCGACGCTGGAGTCTTCGCTGATCACCTGGTTGGTGAGGGCGGTCAGGAGGCGGGGCGAGCGATCGAAGGTGGCTGCGGCAAAGCCGAGCGTCTCCTCCGTGCCGCCAAACTGGGCGGAACCTTCGTAGTGAAAATACCAGCGGCCACGCGGCACCGACACGGTGAAGGAGCACATGTCGTTCAGGTTCGAGAAGGTCGCGAGATTGGTGGTGGCGCCATCGGGCACGCGCGTCCGCGCGATGGTGGTGAAATCGCGCACGTAAGTCAGGTAAACCGCGCCGTTGAAGAATTCCGTCACGCCCCAGTAAGCCCAATTCTCACAGCCGGCATGCTGGAAGGATCCCATGAAACCCAGATCCACCACGTAGCCGGAGGGAAGGGCAATCCGATAGACCCGTCCGCCGGTATGGAGCACCACCGCGTCATAACCGGCGAAGATGCCGGTATCAAAACTGAGCGGGATCGAAGTAGAGAGCTCGATGCGGTTGGTCGTCAGGGCCCCGGTATTGCCATCGAGTTGGACGAGAGCCGTGACCGTGCCGCCACCGCCGGAGATCAAAAACGTGTGGTCGACCAGCGTGTAAATCGTCTCGGTGCGCAGGTTGCTGACGAGCGCATCATAAGACTGCGGCAAGGGAGTACCGCCGGACAAATTGGCAGCCGCAAACCGGCCGGTGGCGCTGTCCCCGGTGTAGAGGACACGCGTGGAGGAGACGGCGATGCCGCCCCGATCATCGCCCGTGATGCCATTGTGATCGACCACTTGGGCGCTGTTGCTCGTCAGGCTGACAATGCGGAATGGTGTGGGTTGGATTACGTCCAGCAGCACCGGCGGAGCGATGATCGCGCCGACCGCATTGCTCAAGCTGAGCTTGTAACCGCCGGCCTGGTTGGTCAGGACGTCCGTGAGCAAGAGCGCGGCATTCGTCGCCCCCGGGATGGGAGCGCCGTTGAAAAACCACTGGTAGAACAACGGCGACTGGCCGTTGAAATCAACCGTCAACGTAGCGGCGCCCCCGGCCAGGACCGTGACGTTGCGTGGATTGGTGAGCACGACGGGCGGCCCGGTAACCGCGAAGGCCGCGGCATGTTCCAGCACGTTGGGCAGATAAATCATCCGAATGGTGTCGCCGAGCGGGCCCCCATGATTCAGCAAGTAGTCCAGGGGCATGGCGGAGTAGTAAATGGTCCCGGCGCCCAACCCGTAGGAAAACGCCACCACCTGGTTGGTATCCAGGCCGGCCCCCAGGATCGGCAGCGCGCGGCCCGGCAAGGTTTCCCGCTCCGCGTAGCCGTGGTAGGAGTAATTCGCCCCGTCCAACGAACCATTGTTTAACATCCCGTGCGTTCCGGCTACCACGAGATTGTCAGCCGGCGGAAGGATGGTGACGTTGTCGGCCGGGGCCCGGACCAGGACCGTGCCGGACGCGGCCGGCAGGAAGGGATTGGACAATGGCGCCCCTCCCGTCACGTAGCGATCGTGGACGATGAGTCGGCCGCCGTCCCTGACCCAGGCAGCGATGTCGGGCAGGCGGGCGATCAGATCCTGCGCCACACCGCTATCGTTGGCTTCAACGAGCATGAACATCTTCAAGCGCGAAAAGTCGAACGTCGTGATGTTCAGAATCTGCAGCGGGGTGTAACCCGCTTGTTCGATGGGGGCGGCCAGGTCGGTGGAAAACGAGTTGAAGTCCGTGTAGTAACCGACCAGGCCGAGGGAGGGGTGCACGACCAACCTGGCCACCTGGCTGGTGGCGGACCCGGCCGGATTGGTGATGACCACGTGATAACTGCCGTTTTGATTTGTGGTCACGGTCAAGAGCGTGAGCGTGGAGTTGGTCGCGCCGGGCAGTGTTTGACCGTTGTAGAACCATTGCAGCTGCAGAGGCGAGGATCCAAAGCCTCCGACCGTGAAAGTGACGTCCAGTCCAGCCAGGACCGTCCGGTCCTGGGGCTGGAGGGAGATGACGGGCGCCGCCGACGGCAAAACAGATCGGGAGATTACGGCGTTGGCCAAGGTCTGGATCCAGCCGCCGTCCTGGGTGCCGATGGGCGCGGCATTCCACCAGTCCCAGGCCATGTAAATGACGTAGCCCGCTCCATAAGAGATCAGCGCCACCACGCACTGGTTGGAATCGCCGTAAATATTCCGCGCGCCGAAAGGCAGTGACGCGGTGGACAAGGGGAGAGTGGCGTCGTTCCCAGAAAGGCTGGGCGGGCCATCGGCAAAGGAGGAGCCTGCAGCCTCCGCCCTCCTGGGAAATACGAGGCCGCCCACGTAACCGAAGTTTGACAGGGACCAGCCAAAGACGGCGTTGAGGAGTTGCGCGTCGGACGGGTGGCCCTGGGCGATGAGGAGGCCACCTTGCTGCACGAAATTCTGCAGCGCGGCGCGCCCGGCCGTGCCGAAGGCGACCGTGGGATCGCCGTTCTCAAATTCCGGGAAGAGCAGCACCTCGTTGCTCACGGCGCTGGCGATGCTGGTGAAAGGCCGGACGGCGTGGCCGAGTTGGCGGAGCGTGGCCTGGACATTGTCCGACTCGGCCGAGTTTCCACCGGAAGTCGTGTCGACGTACTGCCCGTCATCGAACACGCCGACGGTCAGGGGTGCCAGCACCGTGAGCCTGGCATCGGTGCTGGTGACGGAGCCGAGGTTATTGCTCACGACGACGGTGTAAACGCCCGCCTGGTTGCTCGACACGCCACTTAACTGGAGCACATGGTTGGTCGCTCCGGCCAACGGCTGGCTGTTGAACAACCACTGGAACGTCAGTGGGAAGCCGGCCGCCAGGACGCGGAACTGCGCGGTCGTGCCGGCCACGGCCAGCCGGCTCTGCGGCTGCCCCAGGATCTCCGGCGCGCGCGGCGACGGTGGGGCCGTTTCTTCGACCGCGCTCTCCAGCACCCTCAGCCAACCGCCATCCTGGCCGCCCAGCGGCACCGCATCGGTCCAGTTCCAACCGAGGTAGATGATTTTGCCACTGCCGAAGGGGCACCAAGCCACCGCGGCTTGATCCGCTGCCTGGTAAATGCTGCGCGCTCCCGGCGGCAAGGACGATGTCAACAGACCCAGGGTGGCATTGTTCCACGGGATCGAATCCGGATCCTCGGCAAAGGCCGTCCCTTCGGCCGACACGGTGCGCGTGGATCCGGCGTTGAGAAATGAACCTTGCAGAGAGAAGTCGAAGGCCGCGTTGATCAAGCGCGCGGCGCGATTGAAATCGTTGTTGACGCCGTGGACAATCATCACCCCACCGCGGGCAACAAAGGACTGCAGCGCATCGCGCGCCGCGGTGGACAACGCGAAAGAAAGCTCGCCGAGCTCGCAAGCGGGGAAGAGCAGCGGCGCGCTGCCGGCGGCGCCCTGGCTGATGCTGGTGAAGGTCGTCACCCGGTGACCCAGCCGCCGCAGTGAAGCCTGCACGCTGTCGGACTGCGCGAACTGACCGCCGGAAGTGTTGACGAAAGCCGGGTCGTCGAACACGGCCAAGGTGACCGATGGGATCACCCGCAAGGTCGCCGCCGCGCTGTTCGTCATCCCCACGGCGTTGCTCACCACCACCGAGTAGCGGCCGGCCTGGTTGGTCGTGACGTTGCCCAGGTTCAACGTGGTGTTCGTCGCCCCGGAAATAGGCGACCCCTCAAACAGCCATTGATAACGCAACGGCCCGGTGCCCCTGGCCACGACGTTGAATCCCACCGTCCCGCCCGCGCCGATGGACTGATTCGCCGGATCCTTGGCGATGGCCGGAGACAGCGGCGGCGCGCTGGAAAGGAAGGACGCGTCGGCAAATCCGAGCGTCTGAAAAAACCCGCTGAACTGGGAAGCAAACTGGTGGTGGAAATACCATCGGTTGAACGGCACCGACACGGTGATCGCGGCCATGTCCGACAAATTGGCGAACCCAGCCAAGGTCTCCGTGATTCCATCCGGCACACGGGTGCGCACGATGGTTTGACTGTCGCGCACGTAAACCAGCCAGATCGAGCCGCCGAAAAACTCCGCCACGCCCCAGTAAGCCCCGCTCGCGGTGGAGAGGTGCGCCGGCACCGTCATGGGCCCCAGCCCGACAACCCGGCCGGCCGGCAGCTCGATCATCCAACCTTGCGCACCATCGGTCAGCACAATCCGGCCGAGCCCGGCAAAGATTCCCACCTGCCCACTATTATTCCCCAGGTCGATCGACTGCGTGAGCGGAATGCCGGCGCCGGTCAATTCGCCCGTCCGCCCATTCAGCTCCAGCAGGGTGGTCACCACCCGCTGGTCGAAAGAGATCGAATTTGTCCCGTTGCCCAGCAGGTAAGCGGTCTCCGTTCCCAGTTCGCTGACCAAGCCATCATAAGTCTGGCCCAAGCTCGTGCCGCCCGACAAATCCGCCAGATCAAACCGCGCCGCGCTGGAGTTGCCCGAGTAAAAAACCTCCTGTGCCGAAGCGGCGATTCCCGCCCGGGCTCCACCGGTCAGGGCGTCATGATCGACCACCCTGGCGCCGTTGGTGGAGAGACGGGAGATCTGGAACGTCTCGCCGCCGAGGGCCACCACACTGACGAGTGCAGCGGAACTGAGCGCCGAGTCGACCGGTCCGCCGACCCTGACGGTGTAGTTGCCGGACTGGCCGGGCATCGCCTGGGTCAAGGTCAGCGTCGCGTTGGTCGCCCCGGGCAGAGTGGTGCCTTCCAGTAGCCATTGGTAGCGCAGCGGCCCCGTGCCTTTTGCCACCACTCGGAGAGATACCGTGCCGCCGGCGGCGATGGTTTGGCCGGTCGGCTGCCGGACGATGGTCGGGGCAAGAGCGGGCGCGCTCGAGACGAACGTGGCGTCGGCAAAGCCGAGTTCCTGGTAAAAGCTGCTGAACTGCGAAAAATCCCGGTGATGGAAATACCAGCGATTGAACGGCAGCGACACCGTGATCGAGGCGACGCTGCCCAGATTGTTGAACCTGGCCACCGTCTCCGTCACGCCATCCGACACGCGGGTGCGGACAATGGTCTGGAAGTCGCGCACATACACGAACCAGATCGAGCCGCCGAAAAATTCGGCCAGGCCCCAGTAAGCCCAGTTCTCGTTGTAAGCATGCGTCAGCGGGCTGAACTCGCCCAGGTCGAGCACCAGGCCGGAAGGCAGTTCGATGCTCCACGCGTGCCGGCCGTCGATCACGCCGATTCGGCCCAGCCCGGCGAAGAGGCCGACCTCACCATAACGATTTCGCAAATCAATGGGCTGGGAGAGCCGGATGCTGGCACCCGTCGGCTGGGCCGTCAGTCCATCCAGCTCCAGGAGCGTCGTCACCAGCCCCCCGTCGGAGGTGAATATTTGCGTCTCGTTCCCCAGCGTATAAATCCGCTCCGTTTTCAGGTCGCTGATCAGCGCATCGTAGATTTGGCCCAGGTTGGTGCCGCCGGACAAATCCACCAGGTCAAAGCGCGCCGTCCCGGCGTCGCCCGAATAAAAAACCTGCCGGTCGGAGACCGCGATGCCACCGCGGGTATCGCCGGCGAAAGGGTAATCCTGGATCAGCGAGGCATTGTTCGTTGACAGATCCGCGATCCGGAAAGTGTCCTCGCCCAGGAACACGACGCGGACGATCGCGTTGGAACTCAGCGTCGAGCCCAGCGCGTTGCTCACCAGGAGCGAGTAACTGCCCGACTGATTGGTCGTGACCTGGTTGAGCAAGAGGATGGCGTTGGTCGCCCCGGGCAAATCCTGTTCGTTGAAGCGCCACTGATAACTCAAAGGCGGCTCACCCGCGGCCACCGCGCTCAGCAACAGGGTCGTGTTCGCCGGGATCGTCTGGCTGATCGGTTGCGTGCCGATCAGGGGAATGGTGGCGAGGACTGCGCCGGACAACTCGAGGTCAAAGCTGATGTCGGAACTGGTCGCGTTGGCCTGGTGAATCTCGACGGCCAGCAGATTGGTGCCGTCGACCAGCGCCCCAGGATCGACCGAAGTGGAAAGAAAGAGATTCTCGTCCAACCCGCCCACGGTGATCGGGGCCAGGGTGTTGAAGGAGATCGGTCCTTCGGGGAGGTTGCTGCGAAAGATCTCCACGCCGTTCAGATAGACTGCCGCGCCATCATCCCGCAACAGGCGCAGCGTGAGGTTGGTGGCCTGCGCCGCGTTGGCCACCGTAAAGAATCGCCGGAAATAGCTCGTGATGAATTTGTTGTTCGGGTCGGGCCCGTAGCCGGTCACGGTGGCCTCGTCGCCATCGCCGTAACCGAGTTGAGCGGGACCGGCCAGCCAGGCGCTGTCGTCGAAGTTGCGCCCGCGCCAGGCGGTGCCCTGGTTGCTGCCGTCGTCGAGATAGCGCCAGATCGATCCAGTGGGAAGCAGCAGGGTCGAAATCAGCGGTGGTGACGAGGCTCCTCCCCTGGCATGGACCGCGCTGCCCAGCACCTGCACCCAACCGCCGTCCTGCCTGCCGTTGGGAGCCGCATCGAACCAGTTCCAGCCCATGTAAACGATCCCGCCGCCGCCATACGGAATCAGGGCCAACACCGTTTGGCTGAAATTAGTGTAAATGCTCAACGATCCCGGCGGGAGAGAAAGCGTATCCGGAGGAATTGTGTAGTTGTTGACAGAGATTTGCGGCGGATTGTCGGCGAATGGCGTTCCAGCCGCCTGCGCGCTGCGGTAAAACTGGGGAGGAGCGCCCCCGTTTGCGGTCAGGAATGTGCCGAACAGGGAATTGATAAAGTCGAGGTTGGGATAGCCACCCTGAACGATGATCAGTCCGCCTTGCAGCACGTAAGCTTGCAGGGCGGCGCGAGCGCTCGGATCCAGTTGCGGCCCCAGCGGGCTGTTGGCGAAGAATGGGAACAGCAGAACGTCATTGGTCAAGGCGGAGCGGAACGTGGTGAAAGGTTGCGCCACGTAGCCCAGTTGACGGAGCGTGGCCTGGACATTGTCCGACGTGGCGTTTGGACCGCCCGAGGTGGTGTCGACAAACCGCGGATCATCAAACACCCCGACATAGACCTGCGGGACGACGACGAGGAGCGCGTTGGAGCTGATCGCCCGACCCAGATCATTGGTCACCACCACCGAATATCTCCCCGCGTCGTTGCTCGAGACGTTGCTCAAGCGCAGCGGATTGTTGGTGGCCCCGGGCAGAGGAACATCGTTGAAGAGCCATTGAAACTGCAACGGGGCCTGCCCGCGGGCCGAGAGGAACAAGGAGGCGGTGCTGCCGACGGGGGCGACTACACTATATGGCCCGTCGAAAATGACGGGTGGGCCGGAGGGTTGGAACGCGCTGACATACTCGATGACATTTGGCGCATAGACGTTGCGGATCGCCAGTCCCACGGGCGAACTGCTGACATCCAGGTAGAAATCCAACGGCAGAGTCGCGTAATAAACCAGCCCGGCGCCGAGTCCATAGGCCAGGGCCAGGACCTGGTTCGTGTCGGCCCCGGCACTGAGCAGGGCCGCGCTGCCACGCGGCAAGGTTTGTCCGACCGCAAAGCCCTGCAACGCGAATTCGCCGTTGTCCAGCGACGTGTTGTTCAAGGCGCCGTGAGGTCCTGCGGTGACCAGCGTGTTGCCTGGCGGGATGACATTAATGTCGGTGACGGAGAAGTTGAAGTTGGTGGTGAAGAAGTTGAAGTTGGTGACCCGAGTGTCCCTGGTCCCCAGCAGAAAGGGGCTCGAGAAAAATATGCCCGGATTGACATAGCGCTGGTGCACGATCAGTTTGCCTCCGTTGACCACCCAGTCCTGCAGGGCGGGCAGGCGGCGCTGCAGTTCCGGCGAAGGGCTGTCGGACGTTTCGTCGATCAGGAGCAGGCTCACGCGCGAAAAGTCGAACGTGCTGATGTCCTCGATCCGCAGGGGGGTGTGTTGCGTGGACAGAATCGGTTGCTCGGGGCCAGTGGAAGGAACATTGAAATCCGTGAAATAACCCACGATGCCGCGAGTTTCCTGCACGGTCAGCCTCGCCACCTGGCTGGTGAGCGCGCCATAAAGATTCGTGATGACGACCTGGTAACCGCCGCTTTGGCCGAGCGTGACATTGGTCAGGAGCAGCGTTTGGTTGGTGGCGTTGGCGATGGGAACATCGTTGAAAAACCATTGGA
>WNGF01003140.1_pt1 | contig 29774 bp, 17 predicted proteins | sample 5400641 | NCBI WGS metagenome assembly WNGF01 (sample SAMN13153371, study PRJNA577476) | soil metagenome | isolation source: 80 cm soil or saprolite under grassland replicate 2 | place: USA:California | collected 2016-06-15 | reverse complement strand
TTTCTTTTAGACCACTTTTTTTGCGAATCTTAGCGCTCCCGTTTTCCTCTCCCCCTGGCGCCCTAATAACTCACTCTCTCAATTACTTATCTACTGGCTTACTTGTTTTTTACTTTCGACTTTCGGTCAGGTCTGACTGATGCGTAGTGTCCTATTCTTGTGTTGCAGGACATACAGGTTGAAGCACAGCATGCCGTGCTCATTACAAATCAAGCCGCGGAGTAACGCGGATCACGCAGATCAGAATTTGTTTAGTTCTGATCCGCGTTACTCTGCGTTAATCCGCGGCCTTCTAATCCTCGTTATCTTGGAAAGCGGTCTCGATACTCACCAGAAACCATGAACGCCTTCACCATCTCCGCCTGTTCGAAGTTGCCGCCAAACTGATTCAGCTTGTTGAGCCAGAATTGGAAGCCACTCGCATCTGGGTCGCGGCGGAGGTAACCAAAGTATTCCATCAACACAAACGCGTCGTTACGCTTCGCGCTTACAAATCGTTCATCCTCGGCGATGCGTTGCAACACACCGGCGCGTGTAAGCGTGCCAAAGGTTAAGCCGTTCACCAGGCTGTCGCGCTCGCTGGCCGTGAAGTTGACTCCCGTGTGCGCAATTAGCGCATCAACATAGCGATCATTGGTCAGCAGATCGTAGGCCGCACGAAAGGCGGGCCGGTTCACCCACTCGTCGAGGAAAGCTTGTTTGCTTGCTGCCAGGAGTTGTTCCCAACCGGTGCGGCCGACAACGACGTCACGCGCAAGCGTTGCGGTATCAGGCATGAACTCAGCGAATTGAGGACGAACCCCGTAACTTGCCCGGTAGAGTCCATCCACCAGCCCGCCCGTCTCCTGAAACTCGATGGAAAGAAAGTAAGCTGCCGAAACATTAATTCTTCTTCGTTCGAGGCAGCCCGCGTCCGTGCCACACTCGAGTATCTGATCGCTCCAGAAGTTGAACCCGCTCTCATCAGGTTCGCGTCCCAGAAAATCCAGATAGTGCTGCCGCACGAAATACTCAGGCGTGTCTAAAGGATTGACAAACCCGCCAGCCGGCGTGCCGGTGAACACTGCTTCCGTTTGGTTGCCGATCTGACTAAACGAACGTTCGGCGGGACTGAAGCTGTAGTTCGCCCGCGAAGGCGTCACCGTGTAGAAGCCCGAGGTCTCGACACCATCGAAGCGATAGTTGCCATTCGCGTCGGTGATCAATTTACGGTTCTGCGTGCCGCTCAAATTCACGACCGCCCCTGCGATAGGAATCCCATTCGGATCAGTTAGTTGTCCACTGACAACGCCGTTTGCTGCGGTGGGCGAAAGGGTCAGGTTGAAGTATGCAACCGGCTGATCGTGATCAGAGATGCGAAGCTCGTTGGTCGACTCGTAGTTCTTAACTGCGAAATCCGAATCGTCACGGGCATATGCAAAACGAGTCAGGAAAACGAGCGCTTTATAATTGAGAATGATGTGGTCGAGCGTTTGCGCGTTTCCGTCAAAGTTGTAAGAGTACTGCTGTGTCGCCGGCAAAACATCGATCAGGTCGGTGAGATCCGGATTCACCAGATCGCTACTGGCCAGCGTGACGGCGGAAGCGGGTGCCGGCGTTCCCTTGATTGTTCCGATCGAGTCTACGTATCCATCATTAACGTTGAACGCATTCATATCGCCGAGGGTGATAATGAGCTCAGTTGGATCCGAGACTTGTCGTGTCTGAATCAGATCGGCGAGATATTCGGCCTGTGCTCGCCGCTTAAAACGAACGCGCTCACCTTCGGTTGTCCAGCCGTTCGACCCAGCCGTCGTATCATCGACCCCATTGAGCGAGCGCAGATGATTGACGATGACGGTAAAAGGTAACGTTCCTCCCAACGGCCGCGGACAGGTAGCGCGCAGCACGAGCAGCGGGCGATCGTTCAGAATCGAAGTAGAACTGTCAGGATTTGTAAAAGTCGTAGTCAGGCCAAACTGGGTCACATCAACAACGCTAATGCGTGCCTGCTTAACCAGGAAGCCGACATCGATGCCGCCGATATCGTTACCTTCAACTAGGTAAGCCGTGTAGTTAGGGTTAGGTAGTCCGTCGAGATTTACTGCATCGCTATTGATCTGCGTCGCCACGGCCTGCAAGGTAGAGAGGTCTTCCAACTCCTGGACGCCGATTACGTCGGGATAACGCTGGATTGTGCGGATGATTAGCGAGGCCTTGGCGAGCCGGCGATTGAAGGCCGCTAGGGTTAATACCGGATCGCTGATGTCCGGATCGTTAACCGTGTCGAAGAAGCGCTCCATGTTGAATGAAGCGATGGTAACCTCATCGGTGGTTGCGGCCGGCACCGGCGTCGAGCCAGGTTGCGTGCCGACGGCTGGCGGAGTGGCCGCATCGGGGTCAATCGTGTAAGTCCGAAACGCATAATCCAGAGGTCCCGTGATGTTTGTTATCACAGTGCCGGCGTTAACATCGAGCGCAGTGGTTCCTGGTTGCGCGTCGCTATCAACGCGAATCCTCTCGGGGTTTTCGTCAAAGCGCGGAATAGTTCCGGGTGCGCCCGCTGGCAGCGGATCTGAAATGGCGATGCCCTGCTCGCGGAAGGGCCGGGCTACACCGGTAACGACACCAATGAAGACGCCGTTTGATGTGACAGTGGCGGACGATTCGGTGATGGTGCCTTGCGTCGACCCTGACACCGTGAGCGACGCGACCGTGACTCGCATTCCTTCATATTCCTCGAGGGAGTCCAACGGGTTCGTCGTCTCCGATGCCTGCGTCGTTTCGGCAGCGGTAATAAGGATGGGAATCGGTAACGGGTTCCCGGTCGAAAGCAGCACAACCATCGGGGATATGAGTTCCGTCGCCGGCGGACTATTCGGGTCCTGCGAAGGAATAAACTCCTGCACCGTGCCGCTAACGTTTACCGAGTTTCCGATCACAGCGGCAGCCGGTGGAGCGCTGGATGTGAACACGAAAATGCCCTCAGACGTTTCGGGGTTGGCGTCGGCATCGGCATCCGGTGTTTGGAGGAAGAAGCCGTTACTCTTCAACCCGGTCACGATTCCCGTCGTGGTAACGGCAGTGCTCACTAACGGAGACGACGAGCCGCTCCCCTGAATATCGTGAATCGGAGTAATCACGAAGTCGTCGTTTTGAATCGTGCCCTGGCCCTGCACGTCTCCCGCGTTTGCGCCGACGACGTTCGTGATGTTTACGAAGAACGTCTCATTGGGTTCGGTTGTCACATCGCCATTGACCTGAACGGTGACATTTGTGGAGGAGTTGCCGGAGACAATGCTGCCCGTCGTATGAACGGCAACGTAGTCGTTATCTTCGCCACCAGGTGTACCGTCTTGCGCAGTGCCGTCAGCAGTGTCCACATTGAAGGTGACGTCGCCCGCTCCGGCGGGAGCGGTCAAAGTCACGTTGAAAGTGAAACTAGTTGTACCGGCATTCGTTTCCGCTTGCGTCACGTCGTTGATATTGAGCGTCGGAGTGCCGCCGCCGCCCGTGGTCACACTGATGTCGTCAACGCCGACCCACTCATCATTGCCGACAGCGTTCGTTGACATGATCCGCACCTGCACTAAGGCCTGGTTATCTACCGCTGCGGGTAAGGCGACGCTAATCGGCGTCACCAGCGTGCAAAGGCTTGGACCCGCCGTCGCATCTGCGACATAGCCGGCCGGAACATTTGTAAAATTCCCGGAATTACCTACGCGGTACTGCAGGGCTACCTGTTGAATGGAGTTATCTGTGGTGCAGTCTATATCGCGAAGATTGTAAGCGATGTTTATGTTCGCCTGTCCCAGGGTATTCAGGTACAGCAGAACGTATGGAGCGTCCGCTGTGCCCGAGCCTTGCAGAGCAATTGTAGAGTTCGTGCCCGGCGCGCCAGCCTGTGAGGTAGTCTGGAATTCCGCTACGTCGCCATTTGTGATCGTCGTCGCGGTCTGATTCGCCAGTACCGTGAGGTCATTCGCGACAGCACTGGTACCGAGAAGGGTCTGCGGATCAGTCCCCGTGGCAATGGTTATGTCCTGACCCAGATAGCCCTCGATACCGGGTACGCCTGACCAGCTGTCATTAGCCGTGATGAGGCCGGTGTTAGTCCAGTCCTGGGAGAATGGCAGCGTCTGCGCACTGTTGTCTGCCAGGGCGCTTCGCACAAACGAGCGCTTCACCAGGTTGCTGCTGAATATTGCGAGCACCAGCGCAGCAAGAAGCGAGTACGCCATTACCTTGGAAGTGTTTGACACTGATCGATAACGAAGAAACATTTAGTTTCACCTTTCCCAAATTTCAGCGTGGCTGCACATGATTGCGCCCGCTCATGTATGAGACTAATTGTAGGAGACTGCCCGGACGATGATTTCAATGTCGCCAGGCTAAAGCGGATAATGTTTCTGCGGTACGGGCGGCATTCTATCATCAACCGCTTTCACACTGTTAAGTGATTTCCAGACTCCCGCATTTCTTGCTGTGTATTGGAATGCCGCTGAAAAATGTTTCGTGGAAGGTTGTACAAAAAGTCATTCAATCACATCGGGCAGCGGCGTGAACTGCCGAAACTTTTGTGCAAAGTCTTTCCGGGCCTTAGCGAAGTTAGGATAAAAAAAGGTAGTGTCCCAAAGTTGTGTTGCTACTACATCAAAGAGTTCAAGGAGCCGCGGCGACAGTTCTGAATAGTGATATCTAATTAACACCTCGCTCCAGCGAGGTGATCACGAGCCGTGTATGATCAGGCAACCGTTTTAACGGTTTTTGAGGAGAAGCCGTTAAAACGCTTCTAAGATTCTTTCCCAGGCCTTCTTCAACTCGCTGAAGCGAGGTGTTAATGAGAAACATCGAGTTTGACAAAGCTGCCTCTTTCGCGGCAACGCAGCTTTAGGACACTACCTAAAAAAAGGACGGAAACCCAAAAGAGGCTTCCGTCCATTTATGTCGTTGCGAGACTGCGTCTATTCCAAAACGTCGAACGACGTTTGCTATTGCTTTGGACCAATAATAGGCCCGTCTCCTATGACGAAATAACCGACAGGAGGCGCGCCCTCATGCGTCTGGGCATACGTCATTGCCGCCGCAGCCTGAGCGTTTACAGAGTCGATACTCGCCTGTTTATTGTTCTTCGGAACCACCACCGTTTGGTAATTGCGGCTGATGTTGTTCGAAGAATCAGTGGCCGTGATGACTATCAGATAGACGCGGCCATCGCTTGTCTCGACGCGCTCGCCACGCAAGCGAAGAGTTATCGGTGCGATGTCCTTGGCGTCAGGTGAGTGAACAGTGTTGTGAAAGGTAGGTGTTTGATCGTCTTCATCACCAAAGACCGCCACCTGAATTGTGACCGGGTCACCACTGTTGTCACTGGCGCTCACTGCAAGGCCGACGTTAATGAGGTCACTATTGGTTGTAGAAATCAAACTGATGGCCACCGACGACGTCAGCACCGGAGCTACTGTGTCGTTTACTGTGATGGTGACTGTAACCACGTTGGAGTAAGCCGCTCCGTCGTAGGCATGGTAAGTGAAGCTGTCCGAGCCTTCGAAATCCAGGCTTGGTGTGTAGCTGAAAGAACCGTTGGAATTAAGTGTTAGCGAGCCATGGCTCACGTTAGAGACAAGCACCGCCGAAAGTGCGCCGCCGTCAATATCAGTGTCATTTGAAAGGACTCCTGGAGCCGCCACATTCAGCGTAACGTTGGAGTTGGTGCTGTAACTTTCGACGGCGGCCACAGGAGGATCGTTGACAGCGTTGACCGTGATGTTGACCGTGCCTGTGGCGCACTTCGGATCCGGCGCGCCATTGGTCGTGCCGTCGTCGCACATGTGATAGTCAAAGCTGGCCGGACCGTTGTAATTAGTGTCGGGAGTGTAAGTAATCTGCCCGGCACTCAAGTTAATACTGCCGTGTGTGTTGACAGTAGAAATAACGGAATCAACCGTGAGTGTCTGTGCGCCCTCGCCGGGGCCTGCCGAATCATTGCTCGTTAGATCGCTCGACGGAAAATTCAATGATGAATCTTCAGCGGTCTCCTTGTTGTCGTTCACGGCAGACGGATCGTTGTTAATTTCCGTTACCGTTATGCTAACTGTCGAGACGTTCGAATCCAGAGCGCTGTCATTCGCTTTGAAGGTAAAACTATCCGATCCGAAGTAATGCGCATCGGGTGAGTAAGTGCAATTCGCCGCGGTGCACAAAACTGAACCGTGCAACGGTTGGTCGACGACCGTGAAGGTGAAGGTATTGTTGATGTTGAAGTCTGTGGCTGCGAGCGTTACCCCAACGCTACCATCCTCAGCAACTGTTTTGGTCTGATCCACCGTAACCGGCGCCGTATCAGTGGCGGCGTCCACTCTCGCTTCTATCACGTCCTGGACCTCGGTTGGCACGCTTGAGTAAAGGTCGTAACCAGTCAGCGCCTCGATCTGATCTACAGTCGCCAGATACTTCTGCCATTGGTCAGGCCTGATCGCATCATCGTTCGGCATGATAACGGCGATGATTCGCGTATTGTTATCGACGCGAGAAACATCGTTATCACCCACGGGAAGGATAAGCCCAGCCTTCCACGTTTTTGCGGGCACGGTCACGCCACTGGCAAGCACAGTCAACGGTCCATTAGAACCAATCCCGCCTACACCCTGGCCCCCGGACAGAATATAAAGCTCGTTGTCGGGAAGGAATGTGCGTAAAGAATTTTCAAGCGCAGCCCATGGTCCCTGGTTGTTGCCGGGACCTTGAGGAACCATGTTCGTCATCAGGAAAGTCGCCGAATTGTCCTCGATGGTCGAGGTTCTGTCTGCTGAGGGACACATGTGACCGCGGTCAAAACCCGAACCCGAATAATCCGTCCCTAGCACCTGGTGGAAGCCGGGCGGCAAAGTGTCGTCGTTGCGGAAATCATCCTGACGTGGAGCGCTACCGCGCCAGGTGCTGTCAAGATGCCAACTGGTCCAGTTGGGAATCTCGCGATCGTTGTTGTACGAGAGCGCGTATTGAATCTTCGTCATCAGGTAATTCGTCATCATGCTGGGGTCAGTACTGGCGTTAGAGGGATTGCCCATCACCATGTGTTCCGCCGGATCGCGGAAGAATTCAGAGTTGAAGGTGAAGACATAGTCCGCCGCTAAGTTGTCTGGCGGATCGATGAAATCCTGGTCGGTAACCTGACTGGCAAATATGGTGACCGTGCATGGCTCGTTGAAACCGAAATCAGTGTCGGGATTCAGGATGACACTGGTCGCGGTGCCACCAACAGTCGCAGTGTGTAGTCCGGTGGTTGTGCAGGAGATCTGGAACCACGAACCCGTTAGGTTTACCGGCTCGTCGAAATTAATCGTGATGTTGGTATCGACGGGAATGTGCGTCTCATTATTTGCTGGAGACGTAGCGAATATCTCCGGCTCGAAGTCACCAACAGGACAGACAGTAGCCGTCGTCGAAGTATTACGCGGATTCGGCGACCCTGAAAAGAAGTTTCCGCCGTTCGAATCCGTATCCTTACAACCGAGGTGTGATCGGAAGTCAGCTGTGACGTTGTCCAAACCCGGCGCTGCTCCCGCGCCCTCGAAACAATCAGCAGTGCCATAACCAACAAAGTCCATCAGCTCCGCATCGGCGAGAGGACAGCTGCCTGCTAGATTGGTGTTGTCACGCACGAGTGCAACCTTGGCGTTTGTTGCGCTCATCGTGATCGTGCCGATTGCGTCCGGGGTGGGGAGGTCCGTAGTTCCTCCTGCGCCAGCCGCCTCCTGCACCAAGTAGTACTGGCCCGGTTGAAGTAAGACACTCGTGAGCTGAGTCTTCTGCCAACTCGTTCCCGCCGCCGACGTATATTGAACAGACCAGCCGGTGAGATCTATGGCGTCTGTGCTACGGTTAAAGATCTCTATGAAGTCATTCTTGAAAGTTGCGCCGGAGTTACCACCACCGCCATAGACTTGACTGATAACGACGGAGCCAGCCGGAGGAGGCGCCGCCTGAACGCTGAGCGAGATGGAAGTGTTTCCGGTGCGCGACTGCGCATCTGTAATCTGGATCGGCAGGCTCTTCAGTCCGACAGGGGTTGCCGCCGCTACGATCGCAGTAAACGAGAAGATATTGTTATCCGCTGTCGCATCACCATGGGTTCCATCATCATAGAACTGCTGCGTTGCCGAACCACCGATCGAGGTGAGATCTCCCGTGACACCAATGCCGGTACTTGTTGGATTGCTTCCTGGCGTCACATTAACAGTCAATAGAGTTGAGTTTCCAGCCTGAATCGGATTCGGGTTAGCGGCGCCGGTGCCCGACGGCGGAGTTGGAACAAGAACCGTCAGCGAGATTGGCGCAAGACTGCTACGTGCCTCGGCATCGCTAACCGTTGCGTTCAAGGTCTTAACGCCGCCACTCGTCCCGGCATCTACTGTGGCGTTGAAGGAGAAGACATTGTCACCGGCAGTCACATCACCGTTTGTGGCGTCGTCGAAGAATTGCTGCGTTGCCGACCCGCCGATTGGGCTTAGGTCAGTTGTAACTGCGAGACCTGTGCTAATCGGGCTGGTGCCAGGCGTGACGGTGACTGTGAGAAGCGAACTCCCGCCGGCGAGTAAAGAACTCGGATTGGCCGCACCTACGCCGGTAGGATTGGTTGGGCCAGCGCCGTTCGCTATCACTGAAAAGTCATCAATCGCAAGGCCATGGTCGTTGCTTGCATGATTGATGTCTTTCCACCGTAGCCAGACTTCCTGGCCGGGGTTAATGGTGACGCTTATTGTAGAAGAAAGTGCAGTCCGATTCGCTGGGGAGTTTCCATCCAGGGCGGAGGCTGTCGATGTTCCGGTTTGCGGGCTTATGAAGTCGAGCGGATCATGATCGACCCAGCTGGTGGTCGGAGTGTTGGCATCGGAAATGACGCCCGCGCTGGCGATCCGGTACTGGAAGTCGACCGTCTGCGCCGCGGGCGTGCAGGGAGTCGGAGTGCAGCCGCCCGCACGCCACTCTTCTCCGGTGTAGCTAACGCTAAGTGAGGTGATGGTTGCGCCAGTGTTATTCGTCAGCTTTACCGCCCAGAAAATGTCGGTGGTCGTTCCGGAGCCTACTGATCCTAGGCCGCGGTCGGTCGCACCCGTAGAGCCGAAGCTATAAAGCGCGCCTGTGCCAGAAGACCCCGTGCTCGGAGTGTAGGTCGTCGGGTTGTTAACGTTTGTTCCGAATTGTGCATACCAGCCAGGAATGGTTGAATTGTCGGTCCAGGTCGGAGTTCCGCTGGAAGCAAGTGAATCAAAATTTTCTGTCAGCGGCGTTCCAAAAGCCGTGATGCTGCCATTGTTAGTGAGCGCAGATGAACGGGGCGTTAGAGTGAAGACTGCTAATGCCAATAGGATCGTAGAAATGGATAGCGATAGAAGAAGTCGGCGCTCCGAATATTTGCGGAGGTTGAAACGTGTTTGGGTATCATGCTGACGATCGTTGTCAGGGGTTAGCATATAAATGTCTCCGGAGCAAAAGGGTTATCGGTTCTCTTAACTGGACAGATTCGAGAGAGGTGATGCAGGTACATTTGCTAGAACAAATAGGCCAGGCGAACAAGTGTTTATTCCTTCGCTATGGCGCAAACAAACGCTCAGTTAACGCGGTAAATACAATTCGGGCGCGCAAGGCCTTCCTCTTGAAACACTTCACTAGCCGCACTTTTATCTGGGGGGAAAACCAGAAAGACGAACCCTAGGAATGCGCGAAGTTTTTACCAGCAATCTTGCATGCGGTCAAGGATAGATGCCAGGTTTTTTGCATGGAGAGGTTTTAAGGCGAGGATTTGAGGTAATTGAGATGTCCGGCATCAGGGCGTTGCCCTGAAGGTCAGGCAATCAGTTCCCGTAGCGGACGAGTAAGCCGCAGTAAGCCGCAGAAACTTTTTCTACAAACCAAAAAATCAGAATAGTTGGGGTCGGAACTGAGGGGTGCTTTAGTCTTGCGGAAGTCAGGTAAGGGACGAAGGTCGGTCGGGCTACCGGATCTTCAATGAGGGATCGCCGAAGTAGACCCAGGTTCTCTTCACGTCAATGTCTGTGGTCGAACCCTTGGCGATCTTGATCGCGTCGCCCAGCGCAATCGGCGGCGCGCCCGCGCCATAGATCAAGGTGTAAAGCTGCTCGCTCATGTCATGCTGGCCGTCGGGAAGGGTTAGACCGGAAGACGCAAAGGCTGCCACGGCTCCGCCCTGGGGCGCTTTTATGAGCGCTTCAGACAGGGATAGCAGCGTAGGATCCTGGAAATAGCCATTGAGGCAATCCATGACTACGACAAAAGAGAGCTTGTTGCCGTTTGTCAGCGCGAGAGCATCGGTAGAAGTGAATATCGAGGCGCCGGTCCACACGTCGACATTGCCATGACCGGAATAGTTAGCCAGTGCTCGGCCCTGATTGAATCCGGCGATTATGTTTGTCTTCGCCAGCGCCGCCCCGTCAGTGCGAACGTTGACCCGCTGAATCGTCATGCTCGCTTGCAACAGAGCCTGGACCTGATCGTTCGCAGTTTCGAAATTGAAATAGTAACCGGTCGGATCGTCCGCCACCAGGATTGCGCTCTGCGGCACGTTGGCGGGCGCAAAATTGATTATCTTGGAAATTATCAAGTCTGCCTCAGCCGTCGTACGCAAGGCCAAACGGCCAACCGGAACGTTTCCAATGCCGTCGTTGTCAAAGTCAGTAAGCCATTCATCGGAAGCGGTTTCGTTATAGGTAGCGTCGACAAGTTTCGTCGGCACCAAATCGAAGTTGCCCACGTTCATGTAGTTGCGCGGGTCGAAGCTGGCGTCGCCGGCAAAGATGACGTAGCGCGGCTTCGTGACCCAGTGGGTCGAGGCATATGCTAAAAAATCTTTAATTGCCTGTGGTCCATGCGTGCCATAACCGAATTCGTCGTAAACGTCCTCAACGTCCACCACGCCTGCGGTCAAGCCCTGATTCTGTCTCTGACTTAAGAGCGGCGCCAGACCGGGAATGAAGTTTTTGTGGGAGACGACTAAAAAGTCGGCACCATGTGTCAGTGTCTGCGAAAGGGTTCCCTGATTAAGAGTCGAGGGTTGATTCAACGCGAGCCCCGCGGGCTGATCAAACTGGCCCTTAGCAATCGCATAGAACAGGCGTGGCGCTTTCGCAGGAGGATCACTCGTCGGGACCGTGATAGCGAATCCGGGCCCGCTCGGTTCGGAGGCCGGTTTCGAAATACCAACATTCAAGGGATCGGTGTAGTCGATCAACTGCACGGAAGGCGTGGTGAAGCCGTCTACCTTGCGCGAATGAGTGCCGCGGAGATTAAATCTTAAAGCGCCCGCGTCAGCACGAAACAAATGCGGATAAGTGAGCTTGACGTAATCAACGATGCTCACGTCGCCACCCGCGGGAAGGATGAATCTTATGGTGTTGGCGCCATCGTGCAATTGCGAAATGGGAATGTTGAAAACCTGAACGGGATGTCCGCCCGAAGCTGGATCGTAGCCGAAGAATGAAAACGAACCGATGATGACGCCGTTAAACTCGACGCTGATTTGGTGAGACGTCAGGTTAACTCCCTGCAATGCGATTTCGAGTTTGGCTGTCCCCGGAGCCGCCAGGTCCGGATTAGGTGAATTGATGATCTGGCTGGTCGGATTGGCGGAATTGAAAGTAATCACCTGTCCGAAAAAGTTTTCCGCATCGCCATTCAAGACAGTGACGAAGTAAACGCTTCGGTCCTTGCGTTCGGCGGTGTAATCAAAATTGGTTGGTGCTGCAGCGACACTAACGACGGCATGATTGCGTTGCGGCTTAAACTCGCGCCTGAGTTTGCTTCGCTTTCTTCTTCTCGAAACAGCACCCTTCCGGGAGACAGAGCTCTTTGGCAAACTGCCGCCAGCCCTCACAGCTGGAGGCGTCAACGCGCCGGCCGGGTTATTAGATTTAAAACCAGCGGCGGCAGGCTCCTTGATCAGAACCGGAAGCAATAGTGACCCGGTGTTCCGATCTGAAGCGACAGCGGTAGCAGCCGGCTGCTCTCTTGCGGACGTGTTCTCAGATTTCGTCTTTGCTGGATTACTCGCGGCCAGGTCGTTTAATGGCAACTCAGAATGAGGAGAGTTATCGAGCTGATGAAAGTCGCGGTTCGGCGGCTCGTTATCTTTAGTCTCACGTTTGGTTGACGCTGGCGCGCTATTGGAATTCAGTGATGTTGCCCAGGTATTCAGTTCATGCTCCACCCAACTAAAAAAGATCGGATCGACCAGCAGTGGGCCAGGCGTAGTCGCCGGCGGCGGAGTCGAGGTTGGCGCGGGCGGCGGATCTCCATCAAGTTGTAGTTGACCACGAACGCGCTTACCGGGGGTTGTTCCGGCCGTCAGGTAATAAATGCGTGTGTCGGTAGTTGGTGTGTCGAGCACGCGGCCGTAGAACTCGATGTAATCGCTGCTGCCAAATGGTCCATCGTGCTGGCTGGTATTGATCGCCACTTCCTGAGCCTCAACAAAGAGACGCAGGTTTCTGATGTCAACGGTGGGATTAAAACCCACCGCCACCATCTGCGGCTGCGTGACTCTATACCAACCATCTTTCCTGATGGCGATCTTCACCGCCGACTGCCCTGCAATGGCCCACTGATTTTCAAGCGCGCCGGCGGGTGAGTTGATCTCGGGTTCGGCCGGATAATACTTTTCAAACGAGTCGGTGCTGTCGGTCGCGTAGGCGCCGTTCAAAGAATCAGGAGTTTGCGCAAACCCGGAAGCTGTCTTAGAGGTGACCGGACTGAGTGACTCGTGAAGTTTGGTAGTCCCCTGCAAACTCACAGACTCAATGTAGTAAGTAGAGTCTGCCGCGCCACCGCGATCAAACCAGGAATAGGAATAGCCGCCGCGCAATTGTGGTGGTCTACCAGAAGCAAATACTGCACCCGGAATAATTTCGCGATTGACGCGCGTACGCTGTCCGCCTTTCACGCGGTAGACATTAAACCCAAGATTGTCCGAAGCGTCGTCAGTGCGCCACTGCAGCAGCACGCCGTCGGTGGTCGCCGTCGCGGTCGCCGAGATCAGGCGCAGCTCATTTTGCGAGGAAGCGTTTTGCTTTAGATTTGCGTCTGATCCGGCAGCGGATTTTGCAAGAGAAGCGAAGGCAAACGTGTGGCTCGAAACGATCACCGCAAAGCATACGGATAATGCCAACAGGCTTTGAGCCGAGCCCAAACGTACAGAACAACGGAACTTCATTTCGTGCTGATTTGAAAAAGAGACGGTTAGACGACTAACATAAGTCTTGCAAATTATTGCCGGGGTCCCAGGGAGACGAGCTTATAGCACACTTTCGGTCGGGGCAAGTAGATCAGGTAGATCAGGCCGCGGATTAACGCGGATGACGCGAATCAGAACCAAATGAAATTCTGATCTCTGTTATCAGCGCTAATCCGCGGCCAGTTTCCGTGCCCCCCGCAAACTAACAGTCTGCGTTACAACTTACTTCGGGAAGCGGCCACGGTATTCACTCGAGACGATGAACGCCTTGACCATCTCCGCCTGTTCGAAGTTGCCGCCAAATTCGTTCAGCTTGTTGAGCCAGAACGCGAAGCCGCTTGCATCCGCGTCGCGCCTGAGGTAACCGAAGTATTCCATCATCACAAACGCGTCGTTGAACTTCGCATTAATGAAGCGCTGGTTCTCCGAAATATTCTGCAAAACAGCCGAGCGGGTTATTGTGCCGCTAGCCAGGCCGCTCACCAGCGCCTCACGTTCAGCGGCGGTGAACGCCACACCCGTATGGTTGATCAGCGTGGCCACATAATCGTCGTTCGACAAACTGTCGTACGCCGCATGGAAAGCCGGCCGATTTGCGAAGGCCGCGACGAACGCTTCCTTGTTCGCTTGCAGTTTCGCTTGCCAGCCCTCCTGGCCTACCACGACACCCTGCGCCACCGCACGTGTGTCCGGCATGAACTGAGCGAATTGAGGACGAACTCCGTAGCTCGCGCGGTAGAGTCCATCAACCAGTCCGCCTGTTTCCTGAAACTCGATCGAGAGGAAGTAAGCCGCCGAGACATTAATCCGTCTTCGTTCGACACAGCCCGCGTCCGTGCCACACTCGAGTATCTGATCGCTCCAGAAGTTGAACCCACTTTCGTCAGGTTCACGACCGAGGAAGTCTAGATAGTGCTGCCGTACATAGTACTCGGGCGTGTCCAAAGGATTAACGAACCCGCTGGCGACGAGATTCGCCCCGAAGGTTGCTTCCGTCGTCTGGCCTAGTTGGCTGAAGCTCCGCTCCGCGGGACTGAAGCTGTAGTTAGCTCGCGAAGGCGTGACCGTGTAGAAGCCGCTGGTCTCTACATTGTCGAAGCGATAGTTGCCATTCGCGTCCGTGATGAACGTGCGGTTTTGCGTGCCGCTCAGTCTCACCACCGCGCCTTCCACTGGCGTGCCGTTCGAGTCAACGATGCGTCCGGTGACCACTCCGTTCGAGGCCGTCGGCGCTAATGAACTTAGCGTCCATGGTGAAAACGTCTGGACGGCATTGTTTTCCACCCAGTTGTCTGTTGTTGGATCGGCGGCAGTAGCAGGATAAGGCGCCCAGCCCGTTCCATTAAACCGGCGCAGATTCAAAAGCGCTTCAGTATTGCCGTTTAACTCCGAATCGAGATAGTGCAAACGCAGCGTGGCGGTTGTCTGACTGCCGCCGTTGGGAGTGATGGTGTAGGTCCTTTGCACCGCGCTTGAGAAATCGACAGGCGCAGATTTAACCAGGTTTACGTTAATGTCAGTTGGCGCTGTGCCGGCAGTGATCGTGATCTGATTATTGGGATTGCCAAAGCTCAGCGTGTTAGCGCAGGGAGCAACCGGGCAAGCGGCCGTGGCAAAGCCAGTGCGCTTCACCGTGCCGAGCACATCGAAGGTTCCCGAGGAGCTGCCGGTATTCGGCTGCGTAAGTGTTTTGGTGTTAGCCACGGTAAGGTCGCCGCTCGCCAGCGCGAGGACGCCATTGACCGTGTTGTCGCTGTTCATAGCAATACCGTTCGCATTGCTGACAGTCAAATTAGTGAAATTGCCGATGCCCGTACCGCTGATGGTTTGCGCGGTACCATTGAAGTTCACTGTGTTGCCGTTGCTATTGAATGTTCCGTCGTTGATCCAATTGCCTGAGACGTTCATGGTGGTGGCGTTAGTTCCCGCTAAGATCGCACCAATATCGATCTGCACATTGTTGAAGGTGCTGCTGCTTGTGAATGTTCCCGCCTGGACACGCAACAATCCCTGCACGATAAGACCGGCAAAGCCGCTTATGCTCGTCAGATTATTCAAGGTCAGGTTGTTGTAGGTGGTAAAGGTCGGGGGCAGCGTTTGGGCCGCGCTGCCATTGTATTCGATGGTGCTGCCGGTAATGGTGTAGGCATTCGTTCCCGGTGTGAATACTCCGGCAATGCGAATGGTGCCGCTGTTTGCCAGCGTGCGCGCGCCGGTGCTGCTGCTGGTCAGATTGTAGTAATTAAACGCCGGGATGGTCTGTGCGCCCGCGCCATTGAAATTAAGCGTGCTGCCGGTAATGGTGTAGGCATTCGTTCCCGGTGTGAATACTGCGGCAATGCCGATCGTGCCGCTGTTTGCCAGCGTGCGTGCGCCGGTATTGCTGCTGGTCAGGTTGTTGTAATTGAAGGCCGGGATGGTTTGTGCACCACTGCCGTTGAAATCGATTGTGCTACCCGTAATTACGGCCACACCGCTCCCGGGAGTGAATGTACCGGCAATCCCCACCGTCAGGCCGTTGGGAAGTACCTTGGCAAAGTTGCTAAAGATCAGGTTGCCGTAGTTTCCGGGCGCAACGTTCTGGTTAGCTGCCGCCTGGTTGTAATTCACGGTGCCCGTAGGACTGCTGCCGATGGTGCCGCTGGTAAATGACACTGGCCCATTCAACGTCAGAGTGTTCGTCCCGACTCCCAATACGCCGCTCGTCAGCGTCAGCGTTCCGGCTACGGTCTCGTTATTACCCAGATTCACGCCCGCAGCGTTGTTGATAGTCAAATTGTTAAAGGTCATCGCAGTAGAGCCGCCGATTGTCTGAGCTGCGGAACCATTACAGGCTACGGTGCCACTGTTGTGTACGAAGTTCCCGCCAGAGTTGAGCAAATTGCCGGTGATATTGAGGATGCCGTTTGTCGACGTGAACGTGCCGCCGGAGATGCTGATGCTATCGCCGCCGTTCACGTTGAGCGTACCGGCGCCGGTGATCGTGCCCCCGGTCTGCCTTATACCATCGCCCGTGCCAGCGTTAGCGACATTGCTATCGATAGTGCAGGTATTTAACGAATTGATATTGCCGGCACCGATGAAGATGGCGCCACCGTCGCCGCCGCCTGAGTTATCGCTGTTGGCGGTGTTGTTGGTAAAGGTCAAGTTGGCCAGGTTTATGGTGCCGAACATTGATGCGCCAACCGGATTGATGGCGATGCTGCCGCCATTGTTCTTGGCACTGTTACCATTACCAGCCCCTGCCTGGCCGATCGTGCTACCCGTATTCACGGTAAGGCCGGCCGTAGAATCTGCAGCGATGCCCGTCCAGCTGGTAAAGATGCCACCACCGTTTACAGCACTGTTACCATCAACGTGGCTATTGGTCTGGATCGTGATAGAGCCGAAAAAGTTGTAGATGCCGCCGCCGTCGCCGGCGCCTGTATTGTCGCTATCAGCCTGATTGCCATTGACGTTCATAGTAGTCATGGTCAACGTCGAAGGCGCATTGGTAACGGCATTGCGTGCGCTACTAAAGACACCGCCGCCATTACTCTTACAAAGGTTGTTGCTTATTGTGCTATTCGAAAAGACGACGCTGGGTGAGTTGATTTGAATCCCACCTCCGCCGATAGTTCCCGACGTTACGTTCCCAATATTGTTTCGAATAATGGAGCCGTTGATTACTGACACGCCCGCGCCGCCACGTGCATCCACACCACCGCCAGCGCCAAAGGTCGCGTCCAACGCAGTATTGCCATCACTGACGAGCGCGCCACCGATAGTACTGCCATCGATGATCAGCGTCTGGGTTTCTACCGTGTTACCTCCGGTCCAGGCGACGCCGCCTCCAACCTTATGTTGAGCCTGGTTCCCTGAGACGATACTGGTAGTTTCGATTTTCAAAGAACCGAAGCCGGCAAACACACCGCCACCAAATCCGGCCGAAATATTGTTAGCCAGTTTCACGTTGTGCAGAGTCAGCAGTCCAATATTCGTGTTGGTATCAAAATCGAATCCGTCAAAACGTACGGCGCCACCATCGAGGAAGGTGCCGCTTCCGGTTGGTTCCACGGCGTTTTGCATGGTCAGATTGGTAAGCGTGACATTTACTCTATCTGCACCCGCACCAACCGCGCTGTCGTTAACTTCGAGAATTCGTTCCTTGTTATTGGGAACGTTAGTATCGAGCGTGCTAGTGAAGGTACCCATCTGAATGATGCACCCATCGCGAGTCCCACCAGTGATGCTCACTCCGGTAAGAACAGGCTCACCGGTAAAAGCATTCCAGCTGAATATGTCGTAGTCGCCACTCTCCTCCAGGGCGCCACCGGTGTTGGCTTCGTCGTCTGGGGCGCCAAGCGACAAGGTATAGGTGCCGTCAGGAACCATGATGGTATTTGATCCGCCCGTGTGGTTCGACTGCATGATTGCGGCGCGCAACGTACATAGACCATTAGAAGCAAGGCACACGCCGTTTGCCGCGGTTGGTACGGAGTCAGCCAAATCGGCAGTCGAAGTAACGTTAAAAACGGCATCGGGAGCCAATATGGAAACTTCCGGCTCTAACTGCCCCGCTCGCAAGACAACCCTGCCGGGTCGGACATCAACACCAAGACGCAAAGACACCGCCGCTAACGGCGCGCCTTCCACCGACGACGCGCCTGGTTCGGGAGCCGCCTTAGCTGTCACAATATTGAGCCTGGCTGTGTCTTGCTCGTTCTTGACTACCTGCATCCGGTTACTGAATCGATCTCCGATCAAGAGATCATCGGTGGGCAGATTCGAACAATTCAACCGCTGGAAAACCGCCTGACCACCGTCAGTGTACGCTGGCGCCGCGCCGGTACTAATCGTCTGCGCAACGTTCCAGCCGGCGCTTCGGTTGGCGCGAATCAACTTGTTCGTCTCAGCTATCAAAGTCTCCATTTCGATTTTATGAAGGCTAAACGAACGGTGCAGTTCGCTAAGAGTTTTCTTCTCAGCGGCTGTGTAAGGACGCGTATCCGGATTGCCTCGAGCCGAAATATCCACCGTGCCATCACCGGATAGCACAGCAATCTCGCGCTGGTGGTTGCGATCAAACATAAAATCGCCGACAGCAAGGCCAGCGATCGCGAACTGAAGATCCTGTGTCTCAGTTATTGCCGGTTTTGCATTTGCCGCGCTCTCGCTTGATTGATCATTACTACGGTGAATTACCGTCAACTGGTTCATGCTCGCAGCCGCGACATCCGCAATGTCGTCATCGTCCAATTTGCCATACGCTAAAGCGGTAACGTCAGCCGGCATTAGGTAAGCTTCCGGCTCTACCGACAATCCGTCGTTATAAATTAAAGCCTTCGGTCCCTCGGGAGTTCTAACTCCTAAAGCCAAGCTGGTGAATTTTCCCGGCTGCCTGAAGTCATCCGCTTGCAACGCCGTCAATTGGCCCGAGAGTTCAAACTGCTCCAGCGCTCGGAGTGTTCCCTGGCCATCGCCGGCGAGAACGTACAGGGTGGCGCCACCGCGAGCGGCTGCCAGCACGTCCTCATAGCCGTCACTATTGAAATCTCCTACTTGAAGAAAGTCCGGGACTTCCGGCAATTCGTAGAGTTTGGCCTCATGAAGAAAGGGCTCGGGATAGTGACCCTGCGTTATGCCTTGAAACACTTCGCCCGTGGGCGCGATTGCCTGCACGTTTCCCTGACGCATGCTCAACACGCCGCCGCCACCGTTTGCATAGCCGATAACCAAATCACCCATACCGTCGCCATTGAAATCTTCAGAGACCATCGTACGCGGCTGGAGCTGTCCCGACTGGATCGCTTGCTGGAGAGCAGCGGATCCCAAATAGTGGTTCTTCGTCTCACGGCCCAGTTGAAAATTGAGAGTACGACTTCCGAAGCCAATGTCGAACATTTGGATCGCTTCTTTGGCCGTGCCCCCTCTAAAGTTTCCAGGCCCCTCAGAACTGACTGAGTTCGTGAAAACGACCGCACACAGACAGCAAAAGACTAAGACAACCGTCATACTGATAAAGCGACTTGAGGTAATGGTTTTCATGATTGAATTCCTGCAGCTGGTTGGAGAATGTATAGCAATTTTTCGCTAGACTTAATTCGCTGAACTTAGGTGGACGACGACGACTTTAAGGCCACGCATGACTGGCGAGGATTTCGGTGCGAGGATAATTCGCCCCGCGGCCAGCTTGTTGGGATCCAGACTAACGGAACATGCTCGGAATGCAGCGCACGCATCATACAACGAGCGAGCCGCTCGTGAGTAGTATTCTTTTGTCGGGCAATGTCCTGGTCGAGTTAATTCTGCGCGGATCTGTTCACTTTGGCTCTGTGGCGAAATCCGGGGACTATTCGCCACAGAGGCTTGCACAGAAGAAAATAAAGACACTAACGGTGGACGCCAAGCTGGTCGGCTGATCGCGTCGTCAACGGGCTGACAACCAGACTGCGTTCTAACTCCTTGGCGGGAAAACTCCCTGCAGGGCAATGATGAAAGTCACCACCAGGTAAGGCGCCAGGTTGTTATGCGGCAAATTGCCGCCCGTCAGCGATAGAGCAAGGGGCGACATCGCGGTATTAGGCGCAGTATTTACATATTGCTTGGCGTTGTTGGAGCCGGCCCAGGTCTGATCCGCTGGCGTCTGCGAATTGCCTAACGAGGTCTTGGCATTAGCAATGTGATTGTGGAGGGGTAGCTCGCTTAGAAGCAATGTAACATTCGGAGTTCCGCCCTGCTGGCCGAGGTCATACAAACTTAGCCCAGCCCCCTGGCCCGGCTGCATCGGCGCGCTGTCCTGCAAATTGGGCAAAGCGAAAGTACTCTTTCCGTCACCGCCATAGGTTGTGCCAAGCAGGGAAAAAAGGGCAGTGTTTTGGGAAAGCGGCAAAAGCTGTCCATTACAAAGCGCCCAGCCTGTGGGTGCAAAGTTTCCGGCAAACATTCTGATTTCTGCAACAAACGGGTCAGACATGATTTGTTCTCCTTACAGCTTCAAAAAGTGACTACCAGCACTGTCCAGACAGCTAGTTCCTGGAGGGGAAGATCCCTATCAGCGCGATAATGAAATTGAGCACCGTGTATGGCTGCCTGTTCTCATGGGGCTGGCTGCCGCCGGTATTCGAAATACAACCGGCATTCATGCTGGCCAAATTGGTTCCGGGAGGCGCAGTGTAAGGGTTCTGCGTGGTGATAGCCCAGATGTTGTGCGACGCGACCGGCGAGATAGTGGCCGGAAAGACCAGATTTCCAGATGTATTGCTGGCGTTCGGGCTATGCTGATGCTGCGGCATCTCCGAGATGCTCAACGTGTGAGCGGCTTCGCCGCCCCTTTCGCCAAGTAGCATCGAGCCAACATGATAAGGTGACCGCCCGCGAAAATCAGGTAGAGCAAAAGTAGTTTGTCCATTGCCGCCAAAAGTGGTGCCGAGTATTGAGAACAACGCCTGGTTCTGATTAATCGGTAATAGCTGGCCGTTGCAGAACGCCCAACCCTGTGGCGCAAAGTTCCACGAGATGATTTTGATTTCTCCGAGAAATGGATTTGACATGATCGTTAGTCTCCTCAGATTCCGGCGAACCGGTAAAAGCGGCAGCTATTATTGATGTGGGAAAACACCAAAGAGGGAAAGGATAAAATTGATGCACAAGTATGGCGCCACATTTTCGTGTGGCTGGTTCCCTCCTGTGGGCAGGATGCCGTTAGCGTTCATCGTGCTAGCCGGTGGATTAGGAGGCGTCGAATACATTTGCTCGCCCGTTCCAGCCGCAGCAAAAATCGCATCTGACGGATTCGACAGCGTTCCGGCGTTGGTACTTGCGATCGGCACATGCGTGTGTGCTGGGATTTGGTTTACCGTCAGCGTTACCGCTTCCACCCCTCCCTTTTCTCCGAGTTGGTAAGTTATACCGTCTGAGCCAGTACCGGCATGGACTGGAATGCGTCCCTGGAGATCCGGAAGCGCGAAGGTTTCCTGGCCATCGCCCCCATAAGTCGTTCCAATCAAATTAAAAAGAGTATCGTTCTCTGAAATGGCAATCAACGCCCCGTTACAAAAAGCCCAACCCGCCGGCGCGAAGTTACCGCCAAACATCCTGATCTCGCCTACGAATGGTTCACCCATAGTAACCTCCTAAATTAGTCAGCACGGAAAGTGTCCATCTTGATGACAAAAGGATAGAACGAAAAGTCGGCTAGTCCCTGAGTGCGATATCGACGCAGACCAAGAGTAGGCCTTGGTTATTTGAATACTAGTCCGCCGAGGTTGCGGATTGTAGTCGCAGACGCCATTTAGTTCAAGAAAAATATTTGATCAAAAACAGGGACTTACAGTTCATGCCAAGTTTGGTTCAATTTAAGGAAAGTTCTTTCTCTCTAACGATTAAAATAACTCTTGAATCTTTTTCGCAAAGCGACTAGACTCCCCGCCCATCAAACGTCCGCAGTCCCGACGCGCTTGAGTTACAGCTTTCCCTGAAATCACGATCGATAGTAGTTACGAGGAGGCGGGAATGTCACTTTCACGACGCAAATTTCTGCGAGCAGGAACTCTGGTCGCCATTTCGGCCGGTTTTCCTTTGAGGACGGTCATTGCGGAAACACTAAGTCAACCGAGCTCACTCCTTCCGACGAATAGTCGACTGAATGCAGGGTTGTACTTGAACCGCGAGACTTTCTCTCGCTACTTAAGCACAAAGTTTTCTTTCTCTCACGAAGCCGTCGAGGGAGTCGCCGTGAAATTAATTGAAGTCAATGATCTGACTCCGAAAACGGCCAGGCCGGCGGCGGCTGCGAAAGAATGCTTCGCCCTTGTCTTCATCGGATCTTGCAACGCACCTTTGCGACAGGAAACCTACACGGTCACGCACGAATCACTCGGGAAATTTGACATGCTGGTAGTTCCCATTGCCAGGAATAGAAAAGGTGTCTACTACGAGGCGGTTTTCAATCGCCTGCACTGAAGTTAATTATTTCCGCACATCCGCCTGATCCCTTGCCGAATCGGAGCGCGTAATCACTCCGGTTTTCTTCAGAAGGAGACGTCATGAAGCGATTGATCCGTCACTCACTCCGCACCTCTACATCCTTTATTCTCGCCGGTATTTTTGCGATTGCCATCGTGGGGTATTTTATGACGGTGCCGCAATCCGCGGCTACGCTGGCCAGCTTTACGGTTAACAGCACCGTCGACGCGCCGGATGCCAGCCCGGGCGACGGAATGTGCGCTGACGTGTCGGGGAACTGTACGTTGCGGGCGGCGATTACCGAGTCCAACTTTGTAGGCGGCGCGAATGTCATTACTGTTCCCAGCGGTACCTACGCACTCACACTCGGACCGTTTGATGACGAGTTCAATGCCATGCCGCCGGGGCTACTATGGAGAGCGGCGACCTGGACATCGTTGACCTTAGCGCGTTTAGTCTCCCTACACTCACCTCGGTAACTATTAATGGCGCGGGCGCCGGCGTGACTATTATCGATGGCGGCGGTATCGACCGCGTCCTCGACATCAATAATTTTGCCGCCTTCGGTTCTTCCGTGAATGTGACGCTGACGGGCTTGACCATCAGAAATGGAAATGCCCCCGTCTCGTCGGGATTCAATGAGTCAGGCGGCGGTATTCAATTCGATGGCTTTAATAACCAAACCTTCGTTCCAGCCGGAACGCTCACAATAAACAACTGCAACATTACGGGTAATACAGCAGCGGGCCAGGGCGGAGGCATACTCGCAATATTCGGCTCATTGATCATGAACGGAAGTGAGGTTTCAGGAAACAGCAGCGTAAATGCGGCCGGCGGCGGCATCAGCTATGACGGCAGTTCTTCAGCCGGGTTGCGGACGCTGCAAATAACAACAAGCAGAATCTCCGGCAACCACGCGAATAACGGCACCTTCGGCAACGGTGGCGGCGTGTTCGCAGGGGGAAACGCGAACAAGACGATTGACCATACCGTGATGACTAACAACGCAGCGGCAGGACAAGGCGGCGGGGTAGTCAATAATAGCGGCGACTTGACGTTGAATTTCAACGTTATCGTCGGCAACACTGCCAGTGGTAACCCGGCTAGCTCAGGCTTCCGTAACAACGCCGGTTCAGTCAATGCCGACAATAACTGGTGGGGATGCAATCAGGGTCCGAACTCTAGCCCGTGCGACCGCGTCTCGCCGTTCCCATCTGGGATTGCTTCGTGGCTCACGTTGAGTCACACAGCTTCGCCCAACACGATCTTGGTAAATCAATCGACGACGTTACAGGCAGACTTCTTTACGAACAGCTCGAATACGGGAATCGCAGCCAGTGATCTCGTAGCTCTAAACGGCAGGGCAGTAATATTCAATAATGCAGTTCTGGGAACAATCTCGGCCGCCGATCCAACGATCAATGCTGGAAAAGCCAACGCGACATTCACGGCTGGAGCGACTGGAGGGAATGGCAGCGCCGACGCGACGGTCGATAGCGCGACCGTAACCGCTTTGATTCTCATCAACCAGCCGGCAGTCGTCGTCACCAACCCCACTGACCAAAGTGTCTGCGATGGCGGTACTGCGACCTTTACCGCATCATCCAGCGGCTTCCCAACGCCGACTGTGCAATGGCAAGTGAGCATTGGTGGTCCTTTCACCGATATTCCGGGCGCAACCAGTACGACGCTCATGTTTATCGCGACCGCCGCGGATAACGGCAATCAGTATCGAGCGGTGTTCACAAACAGCTCCGGCACGGCAACAACCACAGCGGCAACACTAACTGTAAACACAGCGCCTGCTGTGACTACCAATCCCGTAGATACGACCGTTTGTGACGGTGCCACGGCAACGTTCACCGCCGCAGCCAGCGGCAGCCCGGCCCCGACCGTGCAATGGCAAGTCAGCAGCGGTGGCCCTTTCTCCGATATTCCGGGCGCAACCAGCACGACGCTCATGTTTACAGCCACTACCGCGGATAACGGCAAACAATATCGGGCGGTGTTCACCAACACCTGCGGCACTGCAACAACAACAGCCGCTACGTTGACAGTGAATGCCAGCACATCAGCCACAACTCCCGCGGATCAGACAGTCTGTCAGGGAGCGACAGCCAGCTTCTCAACCACCGCGAGCGGTACTGGACCATTCCACTATGCGTGGACGGTTGACGGCTCACCTTTTGGCGGTGATACGTCGAGCATCAATGTGCCGACTGGTTCACTCAGCGTTGGGACTCATCCGGTCTCGGTAACTGTCAGCGGCACCTGCGGCAGCGTAGTGAAGAACGCAACACTGACGGTGCAGGCGCCCACTGCGACTACCGACCCGGCCGATGTGTCTGTTTGTATGGGGGCGACAGCGAGCTTCTCGACAACGGCTTCGGGCACTGGTCCGTTCCACTATGCATGGACCCTGGACGGCTTGCCGTTTAATGGCGACAGCCCAAGCATCAATGTGCCGACCGGTGCGCTTAGCGCGGGGACACACACAGTTATGGTAACAACGTCGGGCACCTGTGGCAGCGCAATGCAGAGCGCGACACTGACAGTCGGCGGGCCGCCGGTGATCACACTTAGCACTACCACAATATCCATGTGGCCGCCCAACCACGATTACCACACGTTCAACGTTACAGACTTTGTCGCGAGCGCTTCCGGATGTGATGGCGATCTTACCGGCAGCGTGGTGATTGCCAGCGTCAGCAGCGACGAGCCTGAGGACAATCTGCTGGGCGCCGATGGTACGACGCTGAACGACATCGTGATTGCTCCCGACTGCAAGTCGGTGCAACTCCGCTCGGAGCGTGACGGTAATCTCAACGGAAGGGTCTACACGATCACGTTCAGGGTCAGGGATTCTCAGGGCAACACCACCACGGTAACAGCCACGGTGACCATACCGGTTAACCAGAGTGGCCCTGCCGCAGTGGATGATGGACCAGGCGCGGGTTACACAGTGATCAGCGCTTGCCCATGAAGGTAATAATACGGAAGCAGGCTAGGCGGGGATGTCCTCCCCGCATAATCGGTGAGCCTCCGCCTGCATTCTCACAACTGCAGTAACTTTTTAGGTATGAACGAATTGAGCCAGGCCCCCGACGCCAAACTCGTCCTCTAGAGAGGAAAGGTGATAGATATGAAAAGTCCTTTTGCTAACTCAAATAGCAGCTCGACCCGGCGTTTCGCAATCGTGCTGTTCGTGATTAGCCTTCTCGCAGCGGTACCACTACTCTCGGGCGCACACACGCCGGCGGCAACGAGCATCACTATCGTAAATAATTCGAGCCGCGTCATCCGGCACGTTTATCTTTCACCAGCAAATCAGGATAACTGGGGACCGGACCAGCTCTATGGCGCCGCGATCAGTTCGGGAGGCGGCTCGTACACGCTTAGCAATATCTCGTGTGACCAGGCGAACACTAAGGTGATCACCGAGGATCAGAACGGCTGCTTCCTTTACCAGGTGGTGTCTTGCGGACAGAGTTCGACGTGGACAATCACGAATGATGCCTCGCCGGACTGCGGCAGCTGAGGGTTGTCGTTTCTTAAGATCCGTATTTCGCGAAAGCGTCTGAGAAGTACTCAGACGCTTTCTGCTTTTGGCATTGAGGATGATCTTCCACTGGATAGAGTTAAGCGTCGGCACGCCACTCTAACAGGAAGTTGAGGCCTTCCTCCGCGATACTCTTGAAGCCCAGGCGTTCGAATAAGCGCAGCGACGGATTGAAAGTCTCGACATAGATCAGCACTCTTTTTCCCGACTGTTCAGCCTCGTTAAGTAAGTCCCGCAGCAGTGTTGTACCAACCCCGCCGTTTCGGTATTCGGGAAGTACGGTGATGTCCAGAATGCGAATCTCACGCTCCTCTCTCAGGATATAAAACCTGCCAACGGCTGAATCGTCGCGCAATATAACGCTGTAGCTCGCCTCCGGAAACTGTTCTCGATAGTGTGAATGCTGAGCGACGAACTGCATTGTGAGAAATGATTTTCGTTGCTCATCATCCCACGGCACGAGAGCCATTTCTTGCGCTCGCGTACTGGCATAAACTTCAAAGAGAAACGGTTCGTCTTCCGGAACAACGTCGCGCAATGTTATCGGCATAGAAGGAGGCAACTAGTCGGCTTTGCGGATGCGGTTGAAGACTGCTTCGTAAAATGTGCCGTCATCATTCTGACGAAGCGGGACTATGAAAAGGTTAAACTCTCCCATCTCGTCGTGTTCGAAATGGTAAATTCCCTGATTTAGAAGCGGTTCCCTGGGCCCGCGAAAAACAATCGCGAAGCGCTCCTGCTGAGGCGAAAGCTGAAGGTCGTTGACCGCGCTCAACTCTGCCTCAACGCTATTGGACTCACTCAGGGAAATGCGGAAGTTCGTATTCAGATACCTGGAAAATGTCTCATGCTCAAGGGTAGCAGCCATTATCATTCATTCCTTCTTATCTGAGCATTGGCATGGTTCATTGAGCCTGGATTCCACCACATCTCGCAATACACATCATCATCATTGTTCGCTGCCGAAAATCCCATGCGCTGGTATAACTTCTTCGCGGGATTCGAGTGCCAAACGTTAAGCTTGACTGGTTTCCCCGCCGCCGCCGCTTCGATTAAAAGATCTTCGATCAAATGTGTTCCAATTCCGGCGCCGCGGTGAGTGGGAAGCAAAGCGATGTCAACCAACGTGAATTCGCGCTCACCTCGGTCAAGCAGCAGCCTGCCAATAGGATCATCATTCCACAAAACGATGCTGTTCTGGGCGCGCGGATAGCTCATAACATATTGCCGACTTTGCGCATTGAACTGCATCGCGATAAAAGCCTGTTTTTGATTCTCGTCCCAGTTCATGAGGGCAAGTTCATCCGCGCGCGTGGTAGCGAAGAGGTTCCGCAGAAACGGTGCGTCCTCTGATGTCGCTGGACGCAACCTAAGAGCACGGAAAGTTTCTTCATCACCATCGTGTTTTTGCATTACTCAAATGTTTGATGATTAATCAGATGCCCAAAGCGGAAAGGGCGCCACCGCCTCAATGATTCGGCACCGCCCTCTCCAGGGTGAACGTGGTAGGAGTCTTATACACTCAAACCGTCGTGTAACGCTATACTCGATGCAAGAATTCTTGTGTTAAGGCAAAGGGGAGCCGCCGGCTTTTAGGAAGTGGGTCGTTAGCAAGCCGCCACTAAGAAAAATCGACGTGACTGGTAAGATCGCGCCATTTCCAAACCTAAGCAGCGCCGGCGCAGAACTCGCCGCGATGTTTCCGCGCGTCGGCATTAGTCACGACGTGATTGTGCTGGGAATCGTATCGGCGGGCGTACCAGTCGCCGTAGAAGTAGCGAAGCATCTTGAAGCGTCGCTTGACCTGGTTATTATTCGACGTCTGCTTGCGCCACGTGGACCCGGATCGCAGGCAGTGGCGGTGAACGCGGCCGGCACTCTCGTAGTCGACGACGAAGTAGGACCACGTCCTGCAAAGCCTCAGACGCCCTTCGATTATTTTATGGAAGATGCTCTTAACCAGCTCAGGCGACGGACACAAGTTTGCCGCGGCGAATGTCCTCCGACCGACCTCGCAGGAAAGCCAGTCCTAATTGTCGACTGCGGAATTCGCACGGGTCTGACCATGCAAGCGGCGATCGACGCCGTGCGCACTCTTAATCCTGCACGCATCACAGCGGCGGTTCCAGTCACGTCCCTGGATGGCCGCCGGGTAATCGAGGCACTCGCAGATGAGTTCATCTATTTGGCGGCCCCTGAACCGTTCGCTAACGCGGGTATGTGGTACAGAGACTTCCGCCGACTTGCCGACGACGCTATTAGTCAGCTTCTAAAACCAAGTCCCAAAGTTGCGACACTGGGCTGAAGCCGAGTTATGAATGAAACTCACGAGAGAATCCGGGTTTGAGCTACCTACTACGCGGCTAGCTTGTGGCGCGCATGTTTGCTCGAGCATGCACTTCAGAACCTTCAGCGAAGCGAGCTGTGGCAGTCGCACAAAATCAGAACCGGGAGCGTGTAGCGACCGGGTCCTGGCACTCAAGTTGGACTTTCTACTTGAAAGCTGCTCACACAGCATTTTCGACAACGTTTAGCGCCCAACACCATTGTGTAATCACTCAAGTATGAAAGTCTCGAGGTTGGGAAGGGTGGCTTGCCCCCGCCGCGACCGGGGTTAGAATGCGGCTGCGTTTCCACACAGTCTCGGATAGCGACCGGGCAAGACTGGACCAATTCGACCTCCTACTCAATACACAGCCACACTTCTTCTTTGATAGCTGGAATTGAGCATCTCGAAGACGAGCCGGTCGCTACCGAGGCCGTTACAGAACCGAGCGCGGTAGCGCCGGATGTGAGAGTCATCTTCAGATAAGCGGGCGGCGGCATACTGCTTAATACTGAAGTTGAATGTGACATCCGGCGCTACCGCGCTCGGTTCTGTAAGGCACACCGGACGTTATCCGCTCCCGGTTTCGTATTCGTCGACCCATGATGGCAGACCACGCAGATTCGATGAAAACCTTTTCAGGAGTCCGAGCGAGAAAGCTACTTTTTCAATTGGTCTTTCAGATTTAGATTGCGGATCAAGCGGTGCAGATAATTTGGATGCACGCCGAGAAGTTTCGCGGCGTCAGTATAACTACCCTTCGCCTGCTGCATCGCATTGAGAATGATCTGCTTCTTTGTTTGCGCTACTGCTTCGTGATATTTGGTTCCGGGCGCGGTTGCAGCCGGCTCCGATTCAATTATTGATTCGGGCAAGTCTTCGAGCAAAATACGATCGGTATTACCTAACACCACCGCGCGCTCGATCGCATTTTCCAGTTCGCGTACATTTCCGGGCCAGTCGTAACCAAGCAAACGAGCCTGCGCTTCTGCAGAGATTCCGGTGATGCGTCGATTGCATTTCTCGCCATACTTCGCGGCGAAATAATTCGCCAGCAGCGGAATATCTTCCTGCCGCTCCCTTAGCGGTGGCATTTCCAAACCGACCACATTCAGACGGTAGTAAAGATCCTGGCGAAATGTGCCTGCTGCCGCCGCATCCTCCAGATTCTTATTGGTAGCGGTAATGAGCCGAATGTCGACTTTGATGGTGCGGGTGCCGCCGACGCGCTCAAAATCGCGCTCCTGCAACACCCGCAACAGTTTCACTTGCAGGGCAAGCGAGAGCTCGCCGATTTCATCGAGAAACACCGTGCCGCCATCGGCAATCTCGAGGCGACCTTTCTTCATTGCCAGGGCGCCGGTAAATGATCCCTTCTCGTGACCAAAGAGCTCACTTTCGAGTAGCGACTCGGCAAGGGCGGCGCAGTTGACCGCCATGAAAGGTCTATCTGCACGTTTGCTGTTCTGATGGATGGCGCGCGCCACCAACTCCTTCCCCGTGCCGCTCTCGCCGGAGAGCAAAACGGTCGAATGGGTGGGCGCGACTTTGGAAACGAATTGCAGGACGTTGCGCATCGCCTGGCTTTCGCCGACCATGTTGTGCTCGATATTAAAGTCGGCAATCAGCCTTTGGTTTTCGCTAACGAGCCACTCGATGTGACGCGCGTTTTCGATCGCCACGGCCGTGATAGCGGAGATGGCCGATACGAGTTG